>Ga0209598_10001847_pt1 | contig 16973 bp, 15 predicted proteins | sample M_140807_EF_Meta_FD_187317 | JGI IMG/M metagenome (GOLD analysis project Ga0209598, IMG submission 187317) | Freshwater microbial communities from Lake Montjoie, Canada to study carbon cycling - M_140807_EF_MetaG (SPAdes) (version 2) | ecosystem: Environmental > Aquatic > Freshwater > Lake... | reverse complement strand
GACACCGGCATCCACCGAATACTGAATGATGGCTGTGTCGTTAAATTCCAATTTGGCAATGTGCGCAAAGTCCAACCAAACCTTGAAATGACCCAGGGTTGAAAAGGGTTTTAGCTCGAGAATCGAGGTGGAGTTGGGGTTAATCCGACCCCGTACCGCTTTACCCGAACTGTTGATCGGAAAACGATACGAACCCACGGTATCCCACAAGGAGACGGCCGTGGTGGGAATGTACGTGCGGATAACCGAATCAAAAGGGTTGGGGTTCTCGAAAGTCGTAAAAAAGCGAGCCTGTACCCCGGGAGGCAAAACGGGCTGAGCCTGTAAACGCCCGCTGGAGGCCAAAACAGCCAGAAGTAGCCCCAAAAAGACCGTTCCAAGCTGGATGCACCCGGTCCACCGGTTCACGCAGCCTTTGAAGGTTGAAAACATAAGCGAAGTAGTTTGGTCGTGACGCATTGGAATCCCTATCAAAGGGTCCAATATAGACCAAAAACCGCCGAATTAGTAATCTAAAAGGGTTTTTAATTTGGATTTTAGCCGGTCCAGCCCCAGAAATTCCTGCTCCAGATTCACCGCAAAGGGGACCGGGGTATCCAGGGAACCAAAGCGCATAACCGGGGCATCCAGGTATTCAAAAGCCTCTTCGGCCAGAACAGAGGCCACCTCGCCCCCAAAACCGCCCATCAAGGTATCCTCGTGCATGACCAGGACCTTGCCGGTTTTGCGAACCGAGGCCAATACCGTTTCCCGATCCCACGGCAGAAGAGAGCGCAAATCCACCACTTCCAAGCTGGCTTCGGGGAACGCGTCGCAAAGATCCAAGGCCCAATGAACGGCCATTCCGTAAGCTACCAAGGTGGCATCGGTACCCGAACGAACAACCCTGGCCTTCCCGGGGGCTAATTCCACGATGCCCTCCGCCACCGGTCCACTGAGACTGCGGTACAAGGCTTTGTGTTCAAAAAACAAATACGGGGAAGAATCCCTCAAAGCATAGAGCAACATGGCTTTGGCTTCGGCCGGAAAAGCCGGGTAAACCACTTTGAGCCCCGGCACATGGGTGAACCAAGCCTCGTTGGACTGGGAATGAAAAGGTCCCGCCCCTACCCCGGCCCCGGTAGGCATGCGCACCACCACCCGGGCTTCTTGACCCCAGCGGTAATGAATTTTGGCGAGGTTGTTGACGATTTGATTAAAACCGCAAGTCACAAAGTCGGCAAATTGCATTTCGACCATGGCTCGTTTGCCGGCAATCGACAAACCCAAGGCCGCTCCAACGATGGCCGATTCACAAAGCGGGGTATTGCGAACACGCGCCGCGCCGTAGCGCTCCATCAATCCTTCCGTGGCCTTGAAGACCCCACCGTAGGCCCCGATATCTTGGCCCATGAGAACCAAAGAAGGGTCCCGCTCCATGGCCTGGTCCAACCCCTCCCGCACCGCATCCACCAAACGCAATTCACGCTGGTTTTCAGGAGACCAAACCATGGCCTCGTTGTCCGGAGCAGGCGCTTGGGCATAGACCGCCGTCCGCTCTTTCTCCAAGGATGCCACGGGTTCTGGCTCCGCAAAAACAACCTCCAAGGCTTGTTCGATTCGCTCAGACAAGGTGCGGCGCAGCGAATCCTTGGTAGCAACGGACAACCAACCTTTGCGTTCCAAGTACGCTTCGTAATTGCTAAGCGGATCCCGAAGCGACCATTGTTCCAACAAATCTTTGGGGACGTATTTGGTTCCCGAAGCCTCTTCATGGCCCCTCATTCGAAAAGTCATGCATTCCAACAAGAGAGGACGGGGGTTTTGGCGAAGTTCTTGGGCCCAGTGCCGAACCGTCCGGTAAACCTCCAATACATTGTTACCGTCAATTCGAACGGCTTCCATACCGTAGCCTATTCCCTTGTCAATAAACTGCTTACACCGAAATTGCTCGTTGGAAGGTGTGGATAAACCGTAGCCGTTGTTCTCAATCACAAAGATGACAGGGAGCTGCCATACCGCCGCAACATTGAGGGCTTCATGGAAGTCCCCCTCCGATGTCCCCCCATCCCCCGTAAAAGCCAAACTAACCGCGGGTTTTTGGTCCAATCGATGGGCCAGCGAAGTGCCGTTGGCCAGGGTCAACTGCGGACCCAAATGCGAAATCATGCCGACCACCGCATGTTCACGACTTCCGAAATGAAAAGAACGCTCCCGGGCCTGACTGTAACCCGAGGCCTTGCCCTGAAGCTGGGCAAACAAGCGTGTCAAATCCATCCCCCGCGATGTAAATACACCCAGATTGCGGTGCAGCGGAAAAATAAATTCATCCGAACGCAGGGCCATGGTGGCCCCGACCGCAATAGCTTCCTGACCAATGCCCGAAAACCATTTGGAAACCTTTCCTTGACGAAGCAGGATCAGCATTTTCTCTTCGATCAAGCGTGGCAGCAACAGGCCTTCGTAAAGCTTCATCATCTCTGCATCCGTGCAGGACGAACGGTCAAATTTCATTTTATCGGAAGGTGAAAACCATTTCATCGGTTCGGGGGGTTGGTACGTTGGCGCCACAAAGAGCGAAAGGAGCGAGGGGCCGGAGCCGGCAAAGTGCGTCTTGAACCCCAAAGCGAGCCCACAAATCGACCCATAAACCATGATTTGGTTCGAGGTCCGACGATGTCCAGCAAGGGGCGATGCAACATGGCCCTGGACCAGGCCTTCCAAACCCAATGCTGGGCCTTGGAAGCACCGGGCCCCATCGCGGCTTGATGCCGATTTTGGAGGATCATTTGGTGCAAGGGAATTCGAACCGGGCAGACCTCGGTGCAGCTTCCACACAAGGAAGAGGCTTGGCTCAGGTGTTGGTATTGATCAAAGTCCTGGAGGTGCGGGGTGATCACTTTCCCGATGGGACCGGAATAGGTGGCCCCGTAGCTATGCCCCCCGATGTTCTTGTAAACCGGGCAAGCATTCAGGCAGGCTCCGCAACGGATGCAATGCAAGGCCTGCCGGGTTTGGGGATCTTCGAGCAAGCGAGTGCGGCCGTTATCCAAAAGGATGACCACCATTTCTTGGGGACCATCGCTTTCGTTTTCCCGTCGTGGTCCATGAAAAATGGTGTTATAAGCGGTCATTTGCTGACCGGTGCCTTTGGCCGCTAGCAGGGGCCACAGGAGGTCCAGGTCATCCATGGAGCCCAAGACCTTTTCGATGCCCGCGATGACCACGTGCGCCTTGGTAAAGGTCGTTGACATGCGGGCATTGCCCTCGTTCTCCGTAACACAGACCCCGCCGGTATCGGCCAACAAAAAATTAGCGCCCGTGATTCCCACACCGGCTTCAACATAGCGATCCCGTAACAAAGCGCGCGCGTGATTGGTGAGGGCCTCTGGACTTGCATTGGGATCCGTACCCAATTTGCGATGAAATAAGGCCGCGACATCCTCCTTGGACTTGTGCATGGCGGGGGTCACGATATGGTAAGGAGGTTCACCGTCCAATTGTTGGATGTACTCACCCAGATCGGTTTCCACCACCTCCACCCCGTTCTTTTCGAGGAAATCATTTAAGTGGATCTCCTCGGTCGCCATGGACTTGGACTTGACCACCAAGCGGGTTTTGTGGCGGCGAACCACCTCCAAGACCGCCTCCAAGGCATCGTTGGCATCGGCCGCCCAGACAACCTTGGCACCGTTGGTACGGCAAGCGCTTTCAAATCGTAACAAATGTTTTTCAAGAGCTTCCACCGCCTGCCACTTGAGGTAGGCCGCCTGGTCTCTGGCTAATTCGGGATCCCTGTAATCCTTTTGGCCCGCCTGCACCGCCGCATGATAACGGCCCATGTTAAAATTGATTTTGCGACGGTGCTCCAGGTCAAAGCCTTTGGAACTTGTTACCTGATCGAAGCGATCCGATGCCTGTAGGTTCGCGCTCATCCGATGGCAGGAGAGGAGGCCAAGCCAGGCTCTATCAAGTCCACCCTGCGCTGATGCCGCCCCCCCTCAAAGGAGGTGAAGGCAAAGGCCTCGACCATGGCCAAGGCCTGTTCAGGGGTCACAAAACGGGCAGGCAGACAGAGAATATTGGCATTGTTATGGGCTCGCGCCAAGGCGGCTAGTTCAGGCAACCAACACAACGCCGCCCGGGCGCCGCTGATACGGTTGGCGCTGATGCACACGCCGTTGCCAGAACCGCAAAGCAAAAGGCCCTGTACATCCTTTGTGTTCGCAACCACCGCCGAGGCCAGGGCTCTGGCCACTTGGGGGTAATCCACTGATTCGGGGCTGTAACAACCCATATCATGAACCTGAGCGCCCTTTGCCAGAAGTTGGGTGCGTAGAAATTCTTTGGTTTCAAAGCCCGCGTGGTCACTGCCAAGCACAAAAGACTTGGTGGTCCAATCCATGGGGATTGAACCCAACAGGTCAGGATGGTTCATGGTTTTGGTTTGAGTTGGAGTCGTCCGGTAAAGGGTCGTTGATTGATGCTCTGGAACGAGCCGAAGCAGCCACCACCCAAATTGCCATTTCGTAGAGCAACATCATCGGGATGGCCAGAATTAACATACCGCCAATATCGGAGGGGGTCAACAAAGCTGCCAGCACCATGTTGGCCACCACGGCATAGCGACGATTTTGGCGCATCCAGGGGGCGTTGATCAACCCCACCAGGCCCAAGAAATAAGCGAGCACCGGCAATTCAAAAATCACACCGGCTGTGAGAACCGTCATGGTCAGCGTCGAAACAAAGGAACCCAGACTCACGGTATTGATCACCTGACTGCTCACACTGTAATTGCTCAAAAACAAAATACTCATGGGGCCCAACACAAAATAACCGAAGGCACAACCGCCAAAAAACAAGATCATCACCGCCAAAAGCAACCTGCGGGCCGCAAAAAACTCGCGATCCCTCAAGGCAGGGCTCAAAAAACGCCAAGTTTCCCAAACCAGGTACGGGAACCCCAGCACCACGGCCCCAAAAAAGGACACGTAGAGATGCTGCATGAGCTGCCCGGTCAAGTCCAGGTTGACCAATTGCAGGGGCATCGCCTCCACACACCAGGTTTGGCCTTGTCCCAAGGCGTTTCCCAAGGAACAAAGCCAGCGGTAGGAGATAAAATCTGGATTCTTGGGGCCCAGCAACACGGTATCAAAGACCCAGGCTTTTTGGGAAAAAAGCACCAGCATCAACACAAAAATCACCACGACCGAGCGCCACAAGTGGGCCCTCAGGGCATCAAGATGCTCCATGAAACCCATGGAGCGGTCTTTGGATTCAAATTGATCGGTATATGCCAAGCCGCTAAGTAGGGTGCAAAGATACCCTCTGCGGCCCGTTTACGCGGTTTTTTTGGTCTGAACATCCAGGCGCAATTCCTGCGCTTTGGATTTCAGGGCCTGGAGTCCTTTGCGAACTCGGGTACCGGCGGCGGCGTTCCCTTTGTCGTAGAATTTCTCGAAATCCTTTTCCATTTCGAGAACAGCACTTAGCAAAGTCTGGTATGGGTTCATAGGCGTATGGTTTACGTAACTCTAAGATACACTTTGGATTAAAACAACATTAATGTATTTCCAAAAAAAATCCCGCCCCCAAAAGGCCCCTCCGGGAAACCGTGACCTCGGGCTTCCTTAGACCACCACGATCCCTTCGTTCCGGTAAGCCCCCTCGGACAATTTGGCGGCAACCGACGAAAACGCCTCCAGGGTATGGGCTACATCGGCATCGGTATGGACAGCCGTTGGGATCAAACGAAGGAGAATGACATCCTTGGGAACAACGGGGTACACCACCACCGAACAAAAAATCCCCCAGTTTTCCCGCAAATCGGCCACCATTCCGGTCGCTTCGCCCAAAGAACCGCTCAGAATCACCGGGGTGACCGGGGAGGCTGTGGGTCCCAGGTTGAAACCCCGCTGCCGCAATCCGCTTTGGAGGGCGTTCACGATTTCCCAGAGCCGGATCCGGAATTCGGGCCGGCTGCGCATGATTTCCAGGCGTTTGAGTGCCCCTACCACCAAAGGCATGGGAAGGGATTTGGCAAAAATCTGGGACCGCATATTGTAACGCAGGTGCTGGATCACAGCGGCCGACCCTGCAAAAAAACCTCCAATGGAGGCCATGGCCTTGGCAAAGGTCCCAAAATACAGGTCCACCCCTTCGTTCACCCCCAGATGGGCCGGGGTTCCTTCCCCTTGGGGACCCATGACCCCAAAACCGTGGGCATCGTCCACCAAAAGGCGGAATTCAAAGTCTTTTTTGAGGGCCACCACCTGATCCAAGGCACCAAGGGCCCCTGACATCCCAAAAACCCCTTCGGTTATCACCAAAATTCCGCCCAAGTTCCCCTGCTCCTCGATGACGCGTTGGGCCCGGACCAATTGCGTCCGCAGCCCGGCCATGTCGTTGTGTTTGTAAACAAAGCGCTTGCCGGCATGCAAACGCACCCCGTCCACAATACAAGCATGGGATTCGGCATCGTAAACGATGACATCGTGCCGATCCACCAAGGCATCAATGGCCGAAACAATGCCCTGGTAACCGTAATTGACCAAAAGACCGGCTTCTTTGCCAACATAATGGGCGAGTTCGGTCTCCAACTGCTCGTGGCGGTCGGAATTACCGGACATCATACGCGCTCCCATCGGCCAAGCCATCCCGTATTCGGCCGCTGCCTGGGCATCGGCTTCCCGTACCTCGGGGTGATTGGCCAATCCCAAGTAGTTGTTAAGGCTCCAAACCAGGTTTTCCCGACCCCTAAACTGCATTCGAGGCCCAATCGAGCCCTCCAATTTGGGGAACATATAGTAACCTTCGGATTCTTTGGCATGACGACCGAGGGGTCCGGGGCGGTTTTCGAGGCGTTTGAAGAGGTCCATGGTGCGTGGGATATTAGAAGGGTTGATAAATGTTTATTGACCAATTATTGCCTCTAAATTAAGTAAATTTGCGGTCCCTCTGTTATGAAGGCAGCCCAATACACCCCAAAAAACGGCCTCCAAGGTCGGACCCTCCTGCTGGGCGGGCTTTTGGCTTTGGTAACCATCGGCTGTGATTCTTACAACAAAATCCTGAAGAACCCCAACTTGAATTTCAAATTTCAAAAAGCCAGGGAGTTTTACCTGCAGGGAGAATACTTCAAAGCGCAGCCCTTGTTGGAGGAGCTGGTTTCGGCCTACCGGGGCTCGGATCTCTCCGAAGGCATTTATTACTACTACGCTTATTGCGATTTTCAGATGGGGGCGTACCAAACCGCTGCCTACCATTTCAAGCAATTTAATCAATTGTTCCCCTCCAGCCCCAAGGGCGAAGAAATGGACTTCATGTATGCCTACTGCATGTACATGGATTCGCCGGGTGCCAACCTGGACCAAACCAATTCCCTTCGAGCCATCGAAGGTCTGCAGCTTTTTGTCAACAAATACCCTGCATCCCCTCGCCTTGAACAGTGCAACCGCATGATTGAAGGTTTACGTAACAAAATGAGAATGAAGGCTTTTGAATCAGCCATGCTGTTCTACCGCATGGAGGATTACCGAGCCAGCGCTGTGACCTTGCAGCACCTCCTTGTTGAATACCCCGATCTGGAAGAGCGTGAGAAAATCCGCTGGCTGGTCGTGGAATCTTTCTACAAATTGGCCACCAACAGCATCGAAGCCAAGAAGGCTTCGCGTTTTGAATCCATGCTCGAAGCCCATCAAGCCTTGTCCGAGGAATACCCTCAGTCTTTGTACCTGGCCCGGAGTCGGGCGCTGGCCGAAGAAGCCCGGGCTTTTCTGGCCTCTCCTCGAGCTCATAACGGCGGGGTTCTCCCCTCCACGGCTCACACGACGACAAGCTTTGCCCATTCGACTTTTTAATGGACTCTTGCCTTTTTTATTGACCCTAGACTTTTTAAATTTTACCAACCCCAAGACCATGTCAGCAACCAACACCACCGTAACCCGCAATCTCAAAGATTTGGAAACACCCACCGGGAATGTTTACGAAGCTGTCGCCGTGATTGCCAAACGCAGCAATCAAATCGCGACCAAAATCAAGGAAGAGCTGAATACCAAGCTTGCGGAATTTGCAACCCCTGCCGACACTTTGGAGGAGGTTTACGAAAACCGGGAACAAATCGAGATTTCTCGTCAATACGAGCGCATGCCCAAGCCTACCCTCCAGGCTATTGACGAGTTCAAGCAGGGCAAAATCTACTATCGCAACGACGCCAAAAACAAAACAGGGCAATAAGTCCTCAACTGCTTTGTTATGCCGGCTGGCAAGAAAATCCTGATTGGCATCAGCGGAAGCATCGCTGCCTACAAGATTTGTTCGCTGGTCCGCGATTTGGTCCGCAGCGGCGCGGAGGTTCAGGTGGTTTTGACCCCATCGGCCGCACAATTTGTAACACCCTTGACCCTCAGTACTTTGAGCGGTCGTCCCGTTTACACGAACCTGGTCAAGAACCAGGAAGGAGAATGGGTAAACCACGTGGCTTTGGGCCTGTGGGCTGATTTGATTTTGATAGCACCCTGCACCGCGCATACCTTGGCGAATATGGCCCAGGGACAATGCGATCATTTGTTATTGGCCACGGTGCTATCGGCCCGTTGCCCGGTGGCCTTTGCCCCGGCCATGGACCACGACATGTACCTGCATCCCTCCACCCAAGCCAATATTCAGACCTTGGTTGAACGGGGCTACCACCTGATCCCCACCGAACACGGGGAATTAGCATCCGGCTTGATCGGCGAAGGCCGCATGGCCGAGCCAGAACGCCTGCTGGCCTGGATACGCGAGTTTTTGATGGGCGAGCCCTTGTGGCAGGGTTCCCGAGTTTTGATTACAGCGGGACCAACGCGCGAGGCGCTGGACCCTGTTCGGTATATCAGCAACCGATCTTCGGGACGGATGGGCATCGCCCTGGCCGAAGCCTTGGCCGATCGAGGTGCGCTGGTTGATTTGATTTATGGGCCCGGTGACCAGGTCTGCCGACACCCCGGGGTCCAGGTCCATCGTGTGGAAACAGCTTTGGAAATGAAAGCCGCTTGCGATGAACGCAGCGAGGCCTGTCATTTGTTAATCTTTGCGGCAGCGGTGGCGGATTACCGGCCGGCTCTTTCGTCTTCGACCAAGATCAAAAAAACGGAAGACGCGTGGATGTTATCCATGGTCCCCAACCCCGATTTGTTGAAGGAAGCCGGGCATCGAAAGAAGCCCGAACAACGGGTGGTGGGCTTTGCGCTGGAAAGCAACGACGAACAAGCCCATGCCTACGCCAAATTGAAATCCAAAAACGCGGACATGATCGTGCTCAATTCCTTGAAACAGGAGGGCGGCGCGATGGACGCAGAGGCCATGTCGGTGCAGATTCTCACCGCGGACCAAGAGCCCGTGGATCTGCCGCGTCAACCCAAGCGCCAACTGGCCGCCGAAATCATCCGAACCATGGTTCGTTATTGGGGGGTACCGACCCAAGGGGTTTGGAAAGTTCCCTCGTTGGGGGCCTTGGTTTTTCAGATTGCTTGGTGGGCCAGCCTGCTAGGCGGGATGTCTGCCCAGGCCCAGGAACTTAATTGTCAGATTTCGGTGAATCCCGGACGGGTGGGCGGTGCGGATCAACAGTTTTATGCCAATATGCAACAGGCCCTGACCACCTTTGTGAACGGGCAAAAATGGACCGAAGATGTGTTTTCGTTTCAGGAACGAATCCAATGCAGTATCAATATTATGTTGGACGAACGCATTACCGGCAATCAATTCAAAGCCACCGTTCAAATCCAAAGCAGCCGACCGGTCTATAACAGTTCGTACAGCACGGTTGTCTTCAATTACACGGATCCAGATTGGATTTTTGAATACAACGAATTCCAGCCTATGGAGTTCAATCCCAATCAACACGGAACCAATCTTATGGCTTTGATTGCTTTTTATGCGAATCTGATTGTGGGCCTTGATTACAATACCTTTGGCAAAGAAAGCGGGATGGTCTATCTGCGTAGAGCCCAACAAATTGTGCTCAATGCCCAGAATGCGGTGGAAATCGGTTGGCGACAGAACCAAAGCCTGCGTAACCGCTATTGGTTGGCGGAACTGCTTAACAATCCCGCCTACAAGCCTTTTCATGCCAGTTTGTACGAATATCATCGCCAAGGCCTTGACCAAATGTACAAGCCCGAACGAATCATCGAGGCCAGGCGAAAAATGTTAGGAGCCATTGAGAAATTGTACGAAGTCAACCGAAACAAACCAGGAGGCATGTTAATTCCTCTCTACCTCAAAGGAAAACAACCCGAAATCATTGGGTTTTGTGCCAAGGCTTTGCCCGCCGAGAAGGCCAAGGTGGTTGAACAATTGGTCGCCATGGATCCCATCAACCAGGCGGAGTACAACCGCATCAACGCCGCGGGGGTTGGGGGCGGTCCTGGGGGCGCACCGGGAACCGGAGGAGGACGTTAAGGTTCGTTTGGACGATGCTGACCCGTTTGTATATCCGCAATTTTGCGCTGATCTCCGAATTGGAGGTCCCCTTGGGGCCTGGCTTGACGGTGATTACCGGTGAAACCGGGGCCGGAAAATCGATCCTGTTGGATGCGGTGGGTTTGTTGTTGGGGGATCAGGCCGAAGGGGCGCATTTCAAAGATCCTTCGATGTCTTGTGTTGTGGAGATGGAGTTTAGCACCGCCGATCCGGAGGTTCGTGCCAAATGCGCGGAACTAACCGATGACCCTGATTTGTTGAATCGGGATGCATCGCAGGCGATGGAATTTGTTTTGCGCCGAGAAATCAATCCCCGCAAGCGAAGCCGTTGCCTGATTAACGATGCGGCGGTGGCGTTGAGGGATCTCAAAGCTTTGGCGGCCCTGCTTTTGGACCTTAGCGGGCAGGAAGAAGCGGTCGCCGTGGACCGGCGCCAAACCCAAATCCTGCTTTTGGACGAAGTCGCCGGGTGTGAAGGGCATCGTCATCGCTATGCCCAGGCTTATCGGCATTGGAAAACCCTCCGCAAGGAATTGGAGGACTGCCTGGCTGATTTGGAACAACGAAAACGAGAGGAAGAACGCACCTTGTTCTTTTGGAAGGAGCTCCAGGATGCGCCGTTGGACGCCTGGGAAGAGCTTGGATTGTTGGAGAGCGCGTTGGCTGTCCAAGAAAATGCCCTGGAATCCGGAGAAAAACTCCGGGGGGCCGAGGCCGTTTTGGACGAGGGAACATCGGGTAACGGGGGTCAGCCTTCGGTCAGCGATACACTGCGTGCGCTTTTGCAGACCTTTGGGGGCTTGGAATCCAAGGACGCGGAGGTTGGGGCTTGGACGGAACGATTGCGTTCGTTGTTATGGCAGACCCAGGAATTGGCCAGGGATGCGGCGGATTTGGCGGATCAGCGCATACCGGATCTCGAGGCAACGGCTCTGCTCCGGGAACAATTGGACGGCTTGCAGGGTTTGTTGCACAAACATCGTTTGGGGACTTTGGAGGCGTTGAGGGGACTGCGGGCGCGGCTGGGCGAAGCCCTGGGGTCCACCCCCGGGGTGGACGAGGCGAAGGCGGTCCTGGAGGAGAAGGAAGCCCAAGCTTTGGAGGAGGCCCGGCAGGCCGCCCTTCGCCTCCACCGCGCCCGCACCACCGCACTGGCCGATTTGTCCCAACGCTGCGAAGCCAAACTGGCCCGCTTGGGCATGGAGCATGCGCGGCTTCTTTGGAAAAATGAAACCGCCTTGGTGCTGCCTTCGAATGAAACAAGCGATGTGGACTGGCAGGGCTGGTTGCCCCAGGATGCCCTGCAGGGCTTGGACCAATCCGAACTTTGGTTCAGTGCCAACCCGGGGCAGGATCCCCGACCCTTGGCCCAGGTCGCCAGTGGTGGGGAAAAATCCCGTTTGTTGTTGGCCCTCAAAAGCCTGGTCCGCGAAGAAGGCCGCAACCATACCCGTCTCTTTGATGAAATTGATGCCGGGATCTCCGGTGAAACCGCCCTGCGCATGGGGCAGATGTTGGCCGAAATGGGTCAGCATCAGCAAATTATCCTTATCACCCACCTTCCCCAAATCGCCGCCTTGGGCGATGCCCATTGGCATATCACCAAAGAAGTCGCAAACCAACAAACCCAAACCGCTCTCCACATACTAGACGTTGACCAACGACGTCTGGCTCTAGCGCGCATGATTGGCGGGGATCGTTACGGAGCAGCGGCCTTGGAACAAGCCGCCGATTTGCTCAAGAACCGAAAGGCCCCTTGATGCCCTCCAACCTGTAAATTAGAACTTGAATTTGGAAACCCCTAAATACCTAAAGAACCTATGAGTCATTCGTTGTTACAAGGCAAAAGAGGCGTCATCTTCGGCGCCCTCGATTCGCAGTCCATCGCTTGGAAAGTGGCCGAAAAGGCCTACGAAGAAGGCGCTCGATTCGTCCTCACCAATGCCCCCGTGGCTTTGCGCATGGGCCAAATCCAGGAATTGGCCACCCGTTGCCAGGCACCCTTGATTGGGGCCGATGCCACGGTGGATACCGATCTCGAAAACCTCTTTAGCCAGGCCGTTCAGGAATTGGGGGGTCCTTTGGATTTTGTTTTGCATTCCATCGGTATGTCGCCCAATGTCCGCAAAGGCAAGGCCTATACCGACCTGAATTACGATTTTTACCACAAAACCCTGGACATCTCGGCCATGTCCTTTCACCGGACCATGCGGGCCGCCATGGCCACCAACGCCCTCAACCGAGGTGCCTCCATCCTGGCCCTTTCGTATATCGCCGCCCAGCGGGTTTTTCCCGACTACAACGACATGGCCGATGCCAAGGCTTTGTTGGAATCCATCGCCCGCAGTTTTGGGTATCACCTGGGCAAATCCCACGGTGTCCGCGTGAATACCATTTCCCAGAGCCCAACGCGGACCACGGCCGGTTCCGGGGTCAAGGGTTTCGACGGGTTTTTGGACTACGCCGAACGCATGTCCCCGCTGGGCAATGCCTCGGCCGAATCCTGCGCTGATTATTGTGTTGTTATGTTCTCGGATCTGACGCGCATGGTCACCATGCAAAATCTTTTTCACGATGGAGGATTCTCCTTCACCGGGGTTAGCCAAGAAGTACTGGGCCTTTGAGTAACCGCAGTTGCCTCCTCTACCTCGCCCTCCTGCTGGCGCTTTTGGGTCTGGCAGGCGCCGGACTTTGGAGCCTGGTTCGTCGTCTTCCCAACCCCAGCGGCTGGGCACAACCCATCCTTGAAGGCCTGGGGCCCACCCTGGATTCGGCAGAAGCCCAACTGGGTCAAAGGCTCTGGGAAGACCTGCGTCGTGAACAACCTGTTTTGGAAGATTCCGCTGCCCAGCAGGCTCTGCACAGCCTATGTAACAAATTATGCATCGCTAACGGCATCGAACCCGAGAGCCTGTACCGTCATTTGGTTCGGAGCCCGCAGGTGAACGCCATGGCCTTGCCGGGCCGAAGGCTGGTGGTTTACAGCGGCTTGGTCCAGGAAGCCCAAAACCCGGACGAAGTTGCCGGCGTTCTGGCGCATGAAATCGCCCATATTCAGGAAGGCCATGTGCGCCAAAAAGTCCTAAAGCAGGCCGGTCTCCAAATGGTGATGCTCTGGATCTTTGGGGATGCCACCGCAGGCGGGCTGCATCAGGTGGCCGGATTGCTGGGTTCAACGGCCTTTGACCGTCACCTCGAAGGACGAGCGGACCGACGAGCCGTGGAATACCTCCAAAAAGCCCGCATGAACCCCGAAGGTCTGGCGACTTTTATGGATCGTCTGGCCCAAAACGAATCCCAAGGTCCGGCTCCAACCGAATGGTTTAGCACCCACCCCGCTTCGGCCAAACGGGCCCAAAGCATTCGTCAACACGCCGGCCCTCCGGTCCCTGGTCTTTACCAAAGCAGTCTGGACCCCGTTGCCTGGCAGGCCCTCCAAAAAGCCACCCGCCCCTGAGCGGGAGACGAGTCTCGAACTCGCGACCTCGACCTTGGGAAGGTCGCGCTCTACCAACTGAGCTACTCCCGCAGAATTCCAAAGGTACGAAGGCCCGTTAATCCTGCAGGCCTTTGCCGGCAAGAACCTTGGGGACGATCGATGCAATTCGACGGGTACGGGTGGCCGATTGCACGGCCCCGCTCACAAAAATCAAGTAGCCTCGACGCCGTCCGGGGGTAAGTCGCTCAAAGGCCGCCGCAAAATCCGGATGCTCCGCCATGAAATCCTTCAATTCCTGGGGGAACTCCGGAAGACTGGCTTTCGCAGCGCCCGCTTTTTCGGCACCCGCTTTCTCGGCGCCCGCCTTTTCGGCGCGAACCTTCGCCAGGTTCCGGGCATGACGTAGGATTAAATCCCGCACCGGCTTTTCGACCGCTTGGATTTCTTGGACCGAAGTCCAGCGAATCACCCGATCCCGCACGGAATGGGGACCGGCTTTGGTCAACAAACCATGGGGATCTTCCAGTTCATCCCCCGTGTTCACAAAACCCAGAACACAAGATTCATTAAGCGCCGAAAGCATCAAAACCAAGCGTCCCCCCTGGGTATAGACCGGGACCCCCCATTTGCTTTCTTCGTCCAAACCAGCCTGCAGGCACCAAGTCCGCAAGAGCGCCAATTCCTTGGCCCAGCGATGGACCTTGCAATCCGGGGTCCCACCGCGGGCACAGCGCCCACAGCCCACCTTGAAGAATTCGTCGGCCGTTCGGGTAATAGCCATCAGTTCGGTGTGGGTTCGTACCGGGTACGCTCAACCTTGGTGCAAGCCTGCAAAACCATGCAAGCGAATAAAATTGCGAGCCCTGTTCTCATCGCGGTCTGTTTGGGTGTTTAAATTTAAGGTGTGCGATTGCTGAATCCTAACGGGCAGGGGATCGTTTCACCTCCTTATAAAAGTTCTGCTTTACAAGGCCGAAAAATTGAGAATTAAGTATTTTGAACTAAAAGCCAATAAAAAATGAAAAAGGAATCGTTAAGAATTTACAGTTTAGAAGAAATAACCGACAAGCATATCGGGCGACGTGGCACGCCAAAGCGTGAAGCTTTTGAAAACGAGTTAAGACTGGACTTGCTGGGAGAGGCCATCAAACAAGCCCGTATTGAACGAAATTTGACACAAGAAGAACTCGGAAAGCTTGTAGGTGTACAAAGAGCCCAAATTTCAAAACTTGAAAACAGTTTAACCGATGCGCGATTTGAAACGATCATCAAGGTATTCAAAGCACTGAACGCAAAGGTTCATTTCAATGTGGAGTTGCTCAACCAATCCATGACCATTGCTTAAATCAAGTTTACCCCCCACCCCATGATCGAAAACGAGAAAATCACCGTCCAAACCACCGTTGCGGTGGACTTGGAGATGGAAGCCAAGGACGGGAGCTACGGCTTTGACTTTGAGGCGGTGTACACCGACGTTCAACCCGGCATCCAATTCACCTACGAGTTCGGGGGACGCAAGGCCACCGTGCTGTTCCAAGCCCGCAACCACCAAACCGAGGTCAGCGTCGCCTTTGACCCGGAGACGGAGAATGCGCTGGAACTGCAACGAAACGGCTGGCAGGCTATCCTGGATAATTACCGGAAACATACCGAGTCCCTTTGATGTTGTACATCCCTCAACCCTCCCCTTGAAAATCCTCCTGACCGGGGTGACCGGTTATATCGCTCAGCGTTTGTTACCGGTTTTGCTGGACCGGGGTCACGAGGTGGTGTGCTGTGTGCGGGATTTGCGTCGCTTTGACCCCGGCAAATTCACAACGCCCCTCCAAGGCCAAGACCCTCCTACCCCCCACCAACGCCTGACGGTGGTGGAGGTGGATTTTCTCAAACCAGAAACCCTGGACCGTCTTCCGCAGGATGTGGATTTGGCCTATTACCTGATTCATTCCATGTCCACCCGCAGCGGGGATTTTGGGGCCATGGAAGAAATCAGCGCCGAGAATTTTCGGCGAAGCATGGAAGCCACCAAGGTCCGCCAGGTCGTATACCTGAGCGGAATCAGCAACGCCGAAGTCCTTTCCAAACACCTTGCCTCCCGTCGCCGGGTCGAAACCCTTTTGACCAGTCCCCACTACGCCCTGACCACCCTGAGGGCCGGCATTATCGTGGGTTCCGGCAGCGCCTCCTTTGAAATCATCCGCGATTTGGTCGAGAAACTACCGGTGATGGTGGCCCCTCGCTGGCTTTTGACCCGATGCCAACCCATCGCCATTCGCAATGTGATCGAATTCTTGGTCGGGGTCATCGCCTACCCCCAGTCCTACAACCGGTCCTTTGATATCGGGGGACAAGAAATTTTGACCTACAAGGAAATGCTCCTGCAATTTGCAGGGGTGCGCGGTCTCCAAAGGCGGATTTGGATCGTTCCGGTCATGACGCCGAGGATCTCATCGTACTGGCTGTACTTTGTGACGTCCACCTCCTACGCCCTGGCCACCAATTTGGTGAATAGCATGAAGGTCGAAGTCATCGCCCAGCCCAATACCCTGGCCCAGGACCTGGGCATCCAACTCATCGATTACCGGACGGCCATCCGCTTGGCCTTTGATAAAATCGAACAAAACGAAGTGATCTCCAGTTGGAAAGACGCCCAAACCAGCGAAATCTTCCGGGAAGGTTTTGCACGGTATGCCGAGGTGCCGGTGAACGGATGCTTCAGGGATAGCCGCAAAATTGCCCTGCAAAATCCGGAACAGGCCCTGGACAAAATCTGGCGAATCGGCGGCAAAACAGGCTGGTATTACGGAACGTTTTGGTGGGAATTGAGGGGCATTGTGGACCAGGTCTTTGGGGGTGTGGGCATGCGCCGGGGCCGCAAAAGCGATACGCTCCTGCAATCGGGGGATGCCTTGGATTTTTGGCGGGTGATGATTGCGGATCGAAACCAAAAGCGTCTGTTGTTATTGGCCGAAATGAAACTACCCGGCGAAGCCTGGCTGGAATTTCGGATTGATGAACAAGGGGTCTTGACCCAAACCGCGACTTTCCGCCCCAAAGGCCTCAACGGCCGCCTCTACTGGTACGCCGTCTC
>Ga0209598_10001843_pt1 | contig 17001 bp, 19 predicted proteins | sample M_140807_EF_Meta_FD_187317 | JGI IMG/M metagenome (GOLD analysis project Ga0209598, IMG submission 187317) | Freshwater microbial communities from Lake Montjoie, Canada to study carbon cycling - M_140807_EF_MetaG (SPAdes) (version 2) | ecosystem: Environmental > Aquatic > Freshwater > Lake... | reverse complement strand
GGCCACGGGGCTGGCGGTGGGCGCAGCCCTGACCGTCATGACGTTGATCAGCGGAGGTTCCAGCTGTGGGGATGGAGAAACACTGCTGCGCCAGGCCCTCGGCCCTGCGGGCCTGCAGGCCTCCAGTGCGGATTCCGAGCACTGGCCTGGCGCCGCTCGCTGGGGCGCCCTGGTGCTGATGCGCCTGTTGGGACCGGTTGTTGCCCTGGCGGCTGGAATCCCTGGAGGGGTGATCGATCCCGCCTTCGCCGTGGGAGGGAGCTTCGGGGGAGGGCTAATCCACCTGCTGGGAGGCCCGAGCGCGCTCGGGGTGCTGCTGGGTATGGCGGCGGGTCTGGCCGGAGCCACCCAGCTGCCCGTGATGAGCCTGGCCTTTGCGGTCAGGATCGCCGGTGCCCAACAGCTGTTGCCGGGGCTCCTGCTGGCCTCCCTACTCGGGGCGGTGGTGGGGCGATGGCTGATGCCGCTGCCGCTGTACAGGGCTCTGGAAGCGCTTGCGGCTGATCAGCTTGGCCGCGGGCCAGCCGATGAGACACTCGATCGGACACGGGGGCAGAACTGATCGTTCTCGCTGTCCGCGGTTCACGACAGCAGCAATCAGCCAAACGAAACATCCACGGCCATGGGCCGTGGATGTCGTCTAAGGAGAACGCGGAAGGCTCAGAGAGCGCCGCGACGGTAAAAGAGGATGAAGATCACGGCCGGGCCCGCCAGGGTGATCAAGGCCAGGGCTGCGAAATTGGAGATCAGGTGGAAATCGATTCCCATGGACGGCCTTTGCCAACATCTATTGCCGCCCGATGCTAAGCCGAAGCGGATGGGCTGCCAGGGCGCCGGGATGCCACTGTGATGGCTTGTCATGGGTGGATGGCCATGACCAGGCGCAGCACTTCCAGCGGTGGCGGCCTTGGGGGCCCCACCAACGATGGCTCCAGCCCCAAGGAGGTTTGGCGCTGCATCGCGGGCTGCGGCTCCTGCTGCCGCCTCGATCCGGCCCTCCGGGCTGATGCTCTGGAAGCCCTCAGCCCCCAGCAGCGGATCACCTATCTGGCCATGGTCGGCAGCGATGGCTGGTGCATCCACTTCGACACCGGCGGCTGCCGCTGCCGGATCTACGAGGATCGACCCGACTTCTGCCAGGTCAGCTCCCTGGTCGGCCTCTTCGGGGGGAGCGGTGCGTCGGGCGATGCCTTGGCAATCGCCTGCTGCAAACAACAGATTCGCAGCGAGCATGGGGGACGTGGCAGGGTGATGCGACGCTTTCTGCAGGCGATCCGAAAGCCACGATGAGTAGCAGCCCCACCGATCCAGTGCCCGATCCCGCGGTCTCTGGCGAACCAATCGACTCCAGCGGCGACACCGCCTCGGCTGAGGGTGTCGCCGCAGCAGCGGCTGGCCAGGCCCCGGCACCGCAAGGGGCGGCGGCCTCCTCCTGGATCGGAGTGTTCCTCACCACCGCCACCACGGTGTTTCTTGCCGAGCTCGGCGACAAGACCCAGCTCGCCGCCCTGCTGCTTTCGGCGGAGTCGGGACGACCGGTGGTGGTGTTCGTGGGGGCATCCCTGGCCCTGATCTGCTCGAGCCTGGTGGGGGTGCTACTCGGGCGCTGGCTGTCCACGGTGATGGCGCCGGAACAACTGGAGCGGGCCGCCGGCGTGCTGATGGTGTCCCTCGGCCTGTGGCTCGGACGCCAGGCCGTGCTCAACCTGGCCCCCCTGCATCTGCTCGAACCCGGCGGCCTGGCGAGTCTCGCCCGCTGAATCCCCATCCCTCCGTCTCCCCATGCTGGCCCTGCTCGCATCCACCTTCATCACGGTGTTCCTGGCCGAATTGGGGGACAAGACGCAGTTGGCGATCGTGAGCATCAGCGGCACCACCAACCGCCCCGGTGCCGTGTTCGCCGGCAGTGCCACGGCCCTGGTGCTGGCCAGCCTGGTCGGGGCCGCGGCGGGGGGCTCCCTCTCGGGCGTGATCCCACCGGACGCCCTGCAGCTGGTGGCTTCGGTGGGTTTCCTGATTCTGGGGGCTCGGCTCATCCTGCGGTCCTCCAGTAGCGAGGATGGGGAGACCCCCACTCCCTAGAGTGCGATGAGCTTCGGCAGGGGGGCCACCCGGGCCTGAACGCCGAATCCCTCCACCCCGGTGTCCGGTCTGCCCGTTTCAAGGCAACCCCCCACTCCAGGCACCCGTTCCGTCTCCGACCCAGCGCCAGCTGGGGCACCAGCCCGTTCCATCGTTGGCAGGCCCCATCCCCGGCAGGCCAGTCCCTCTCCATGGCCACGCCACCCCGGCGGCGGCCAGGCCAACGGAACCAGCTCGGAGCGGCTCCAGCCTCTGGCGACAGGAACCCTCCGCCAGGGCCCTCGCCAGATCGTCGTTCCCTCCCGCACTCCCTGCGCGTGCGCCTGCTCCCCGCTTCCACCCCACGATGAAGTTCACGGTCGCTGACCTGCTCGACCACCTGTCGAACACGGATCCCCTCCCCCTCCAGGATCTGGAGAAAGCTCTCGCCCTGGGCAGTGATGAGGAGCGGCAGCAGCTGCGTATCGGCCTCGATGCCCTGGTGCGACTGGCGGTTGTGGCGGAGTCAGACTCCGGAGTTCAGGAGCTGGACCATCCCGACCTGGTGCCGGCCCGACTTCGCTGCTCCAGCAAGGGGTTCTGTTTCGCCCTACGGGACGACGGTGGCGAGGACATCTACATTCGCGACCACCAGCTCAACCACGCCTGGAATGGCGACCGGGTGCTGGTGAAGATCACCCGAGAAGGGGGCCGCCGCCGCTCCCCCGAAGGAGGGGTTCAGGTCATCCTGGCCCGGGACACCACGAGCCTGCTGGCCCAGGTGGAAGCGCGGGAGGAGGACCACCTGATGGCCGTTCCCCTCGATGACCGACTGCTCACCAGCATCGAACTGCCCTCCGACGACCGCATCCATGCCGGCAGTGCCGGGGAGACGGTGGTGGAGGTCAGGATCGACCGCTTCCCGGTGGGCCAGTTCGCCGCCCGAGGGCATGTGGCCCGCAGCCTCCCGGTGCGGGGTGGTCCCGACGCCGATCGGGATCTCCTGCTGACCAAACATCACCTGCAGGGCCGGCCAGCGGCACCCCGCGCCACCCTCCGCCAGCCGGAGGCCAAGGAACGCACCGATCTCACGGGCCTAGCGGTGCTGCTACCGCAAAGCTGGACCGGTGTGGATGCCCCCTCCCTGCCGGGCCTCTCCCTGGAAGCCCGGGAGGAGGGCGGCTGGCGCCTGTGGGTCCATGCCCCGGCCGTGGCAGAGCGCATCACCGCTGCCAACGCCCTGGACACCTGGCTAAACCTGCAGGCGGAGGCCATCTGTGCGGGAACGCAGTGGCTTCCCCTGCTTCCCCCCGCCCTTGACAAGGCCTCGGCCCTACGGGTCGGAGAACGGACTGAAGCCATGTCCGTGGCCCTGGAGCTGAGCGCCGAGGGGGTTCTGGAGCACTTCCGGTTCTGCCTGAGCTCGATCAAACCCGCCGCCCGCCTGGATGCCGCCGCCCTGGTGGCCCTGGCGGAACGGAAGCCCAAAGCCCGCACGGTGCCCGCCGCCCTCAAGCCCCTGAAGGAGCATCTGCCGCTGGTGGAGAACCTGCTCACGGTGGCGAGCCTGCTGCGCAGCCGTCGGCTCGAGGCCGGATCCCTGGATCTTGATCTGGCCGTGCCGGCCATCGACAGCCTCGGCGATCTGAGGATCCCGCTCCCCGATGCCTCGCGGGAAGGCTGGCTGGTGCAGCTTCCAGACAGCGAGCCGATGGCCCTGTTGCGGGAAGCTGTGCTGGTGGCCCACCGGGCCCTGGGTCGCCACCTCGCCGCACTGCAGCTGCCCGGTCTGTTCGCCCGCAACAACGCCGCCGAAGCCGATGGCCTCAACGAGGTGGCCAAGGCGGCCCTCGCCCTTGAGATCCCCCTGGAACTGAGTGCCGAAGGCAACGCGGATGCCGCCGAACTCGCAGCCGCCTTTGCCGCCACGGATCGCAGCCGGGCCCTTCAAAACCTGCTGAGGGGAAGTCTGCAACCCGTGGAGCTGGACAGCCAGAGCGGGCCCCATGCCCTGGCGGGCGAAGCCGAGGCCTATGCCCCCTGGTGCTGCCCTGGCCTCCACTACGCCGACATCTGGAACCAACAGCTGCTGACCACCCTGCTCACCCAGGGCAGGGACAGGCCCAGCGTGCGCCACAAATCCGGCGTCGACCTGGCTAGCGACACGTGTCATGGGAACACTGACTGGGCGATTCTTCCCCCGTCCCAGCTGTCCCCCTTCCAGGAGGGCCTTGCCCACGGGCTGCCCAAACGCGCCAATGCCCGCAACCGATTCCTGCAGGAGTTCCAGGCGGATGTGCTGGCCATGGCCCAGGCTCGCTACGCCGAACCCCTGGTGGGCCAGACCCTGACCGGGGTGATCAGCGGGGTGCAGAGCTACGGCTTCTTCGTTGAGGTCCCCCCCTCCCAGGTGGAGGGACTGGTGCACGTGAGCTCCCTCAAAGACGACTGGTACGAATACCGGTCGCGCCAAAACCGCCTGGTGGGAAGGAAAAACCGCCGCGTTTACATGGTGGGAGACCGGGTCGAGGTAGAAATCCAGAAGGTGGATGCCCTTCGCCACCAGATCGATCTGGCCGTGGTGCTGCCCGAGTCAGGCGAGGAGTCCATCGCCGCCGCAAACGGCGTGCAAGATGGCGCGGATGCGCTGGTGCTCGCTCCCCTCTGAGCAATCGTCCAGCACCACCCTCCGGCATGCCTTCCTTCGATCCTGCTGAAGCACCTGTCGTCCTGGCCGTGTCCGGTGCGTCGGCCCAGCCTCTGGCCCAACGGGCCCTGCAACTGCTGCTTGAGGCGGATGTGGCGGTGGAGATGGTCACCAGCCGTGGTGCCATCGGTGTCTGGCAGGCGGAACTGGGCTTGAGGGTTCCCTCCGAACCCGATGCCCAGGAGCAGTTCTGGCGAGAACGCACCGGTTGCCAGACCGGCCTGCTGCGTTGCCATCGCTGGAACGACCAGGCGGCAGCGATCGCCAGCGGTAGCCACCGCACCCGGGGCATGGTGATCCTCCCGGCCAGCATGGGAACGGTGGGCCGCATCGCCTCCGGCGTGGCCCTGGATCTGATTGAGCGCGCCGCCGATGTGCACCTCAAGGAGGGACGGCCCCTGGTGATCGCCCCTAGGGAGCTCCCCTGGAATCTGGTGCATCTGCGCAATCTCACCCGGCTGGCCGAAGCCGGTGCCCGCATCGCGCCGCCCGTGCCCGCCTGGTATCACCAGCCCCGCACGATCGAGGACATGGTGGACTTTCTGGTGATCCGTGTGTTCGATGCCCTCGACCTCGAACTGGGCTCGCTGAACCGCTGGCAGGGAGCTCCCCGGGGAGCGCACCCCCCGGGCCAGGATTGTCAGCAGCCCAGCACCCAGCCCCCTTCCGAGCCCTGAACCTGATCCGACGCCTGCTGCTGCTGCCCCTGCTGGCGCCCCTGCTCGCCCTGCTGGTGGCCGGTGCCCTCAACACCAGGTCCACGGTGGTGTTGCGGATGCTCACCTGGCAAAGCCCATCGCTGCCCCTCGGAGCCTGGATCGCGGCGGCGGCGGCCGGGGGGGGAGCCCTCAGCGCGGCAGGCACCGCCCTGGCCTTGCGGGATCCGGGCCCGGGCCTGCGACGCCGGGTGCGGCGTGAGCCGGAGCGAGAGGAACTATGGGAAGGCTCCGCCGCCAACCCCTGGGGACCGGCCTGGAGAGGTGAGCGGCCCGGATCGGCCCGCCCGGGAGCCGGCAACGACCAACGGGGTCGGGCTGCGGAATCCGAACCAAACGGGCACCCCCGGGAGATCAGCGAACCGCCCGCCTGGCAGCAGCCCGCCACGGCCGGTCCGGACAGGGCCCCCGGCGAGCCACCTCCCACCCTCTCGGTTCCCTACCGGGTGATCCGACGGGGTCGGCCGGAATCCCCTTCCGCTGCCAAGGGCTCAGCGGCCCCATGGCCCCAGGAGCAACGGAGCACGCATAGCGGCTGGGAGGCTGACCGTCAGACAGAGCGCAGGCCCGAGCCCGTGCCTGCTTCCGATGACTGGGGAAGCGAGACGATGGAGGACTGGTGAGCGGCGCCAGGCAAAGATCCGCACTTGAATCCCTAGAGTTCTCCACAGCATCCGCCGACCAGCGAACCGGTGACCGAGAGCTCCAGCCCCGCCAACCCCGGCCCCGACACCCCCCCGGCGGCATCCGCTGCCAAGGCCAGCGAACCGGCGGCGCCGGAAAGCTCGCCTGCGGCCTCGAGCGCCGGGTCGAAGGCGGCGGCCCCTGCGCCTGCAGCCGAAGCCAAGCCAGCCGCCAAGCCGAAGCCGCCGGCACCGGAGGACCAGCCCTTCGACCGCTTCATCCCCGATCTGCTGCTACCCGCCATCGCCACGGAATGCCGCAGCTATGGGGGCCCCGCCCCGGAGCTGAGCTTCCGTCAGGGTCCGATGCCGGTGGTGGGGTGTGATTGCTGGATGGTGGAGGGCCAGTTGCCCGGCGAGCGCCGCTTCTGGCTTTGCTTCACCAGCCCCGACATCCAGTCCTCCAAGACCGTGGCCCTGGCGGAAGCCGGAGCCGAGCCGAGTCTGCTGGAGTCCTTCCTGATCGATGAGCGCAAGATGTCGTTGGCGCTGTTGGTGTCCCGGCTTGTGCAACGCCTGAACGGTCAGAAATGGCTAGGTCCCAACTGAGGCGGGGCTTCACATCTGAGCGGAAAAGGATGGGAGCCCCCTACGATGGCCCGATCTGATGTTCGTTTCCTGAGCGATGGTGCCTCCCGCCGCCACAGCCTCCACCAGCCTCCCCGGCTCAGCCCAGGCCGAAGCGCCAGTCGGCACTCCAGCGGCTCCCGCCGTGAAGGATCCCGCCAGGGACACCATCCTCACGCCGCGCTTCTACACCACAGATTTCGACGCCATGGCGGCGATGGATTTGCGGCCAAACGAAGCCGAACTCGAGGCGATCTGCGAGGAATTCCGCAAGGATTACAACCGCCACCACTTCGTTCGCAACGAAGAATTTGAAGGAGCCGCCGACAAGTTGGATCCGGAGACTCGCAAGGTCTTCGTTGAGTTTCTGGAGCAGAGCTGCACCTCTGAGTTTTCCGGTTTTCTGCTCTACAAGGAACTGAGCCGCAGGATCAAGCAGAAAAACCCGCTCCTGGCCGAGTGCTTTGCCCACATGGCCCGCGACGAAGCCCGCCACGCCGGCTTCCTGAACAAGTCGATGTCCGATTTCGGCCTGCAGCTCGACCTTGGCTTCCTGACCGCCAACAAGGCCTACACCTACTTCAAGCCGAAGTTCATCTTCTACGCGACCTATCTCTCTGAAAAAATCGGCTATTGGCGCTACATCGCCATCTACCGCCACCTCGAGAAGCACCCCGAAAGCAAGATCTTCCCGATCTTCAACTTCTTTGAGAACTGGTGTCAAGATGAGAATCGTCATGGCGATTTCTTCGATGCCCTGATGAAGGCCCAGCCCGACACGGTCAGGGGCTTCACCTCCAGGCTTTGGTGCCGCTTCTTCTTGCTGGCCGTCTTCGCCACCATGTATGTGCGCGATGTGGCACGCAAGGAGTTCTACGAAGCCCTCGGCCTCGATGCTCGCGAGTACGACAAAGAGGTGATTATCAAGACCAACGAAACCTCGGCCCGCGTGTTCCCTGTGGTGCTTGATGTCGAAAATCCCCGCTTCTGGGTGCGGCTTGAGCGGCTGGTGCGCAACAACGAGGCCCTGAGCGCCACCGATGCCTCCGAAGCCCCTGCCCCGATCAAGATCCTGCGCAAGCTCCCCTACTGGGGAGCCAATGGCCTGGAGATGGCCAAGCTCTTCTTGATGGCACCGATCCGCAGCGAAGCCTTCCAGCCGGCGGTGCGCTGAGCCTTGGCCCTCTCCACCCTCAGCCCGGCGGCCCCCTTCCACGACGAAGGCTGGATCCGCCGCCTTGAACCCCTGCTGGCCGCCGGCAAGGCCGCCGGTGCCGACCTGGTGGAGGTGTTTCTTGAACGCACCGACCACCTGGGCGTCCTGGCCGAACAGGACACCATCACCAGCGTGAGCCCCGCCTTTGGCATGGGTGCTGGCGTGCGGGTGTTCCGGGCCGGCCGTGATGGCTTCGTCTCAACCAACGACCTGGGCGAGAGCGCCCTCCATGCCGCCCTCGATGAGGCGCTGGCGATGCTGGAGTTGCGCCGCAACCCAGTGGCGGGCCCTGGATCCTTTGAAGGGCTCGCGAGCCTGAGGGACTTCGGAGCCGCCAAACAAGCCTGGCTGGAGTGCTGCCCGGATCTCACCGAAGCCACCGCCCGGCTGCTGCAGGGCACCCACCAACTCGAGCGCCACGGGAGCCATCTGCAGGCCCGCCGCGGCAGCTATGCCCGCAACTGGCAGGAGGTGCTGGTCGTCGCCAGCGACGGCACCCACGCCCGCGACATCCGCCTCCATCAGACGGTGGGCCTCACCGTGCTGGCCGCCGATGGTGATCACCGCGCCAGCCTGGGCCGTCGCTACGGCACCACCGACAACCCCGACGATCTGCGCCACTGGGATGTGGAGTCGTCCGCCATCGATCTTTGCGCCAGCGCCGCCACCATGCTTTATGCCGATTACGTGCAAGCGGGACAATTCCCGGTGGTGCTGGCCAATCGCTTCGGCGGGGTGATCTTCCACGAAGCGTGCGGGCACTTGCTGGAAACCACCCAGGTGGAACGGGGCACCACCCCCTTTGCCGACAAGGTGGGCGAGTTCATCGCCCATCCCGCCGTGACCGCCATCGACGAGGGATTCAGCAATGGAGCCTTCGGATCCCTGGCCATGGACGACGAGGGTATGGAACCTCAGCGCAGCGTGCTGATCGAGAACGGCGTTCTGAAGCGCTTCCTCAGTGACCGTGCCGGCGAACTGCGCACCGGCCACCAACGCACCGGAAGCGGCCGCCGCCAGAGCCATTCCTTCGCCGCCGCCAGCCGCATGCGCAACACCTACATCGCCGCAGGCCCCCACAGCCCGGAGGATCTGATCGCCTCCATCGACCAGGGCCTCTACTGCAAATCGATGGGTGGTGGCAGTGTCGGCCCGACTGGCCAGTTCAACTTCGCAGTCGAGGAGGGCTTTTTAATCGAGAACGGCCAGCTCACCCGACCGGTGAAGGGAGCCACGCTGATCGGCGAGGCCAAGGAGGTGATGCCCCGGATCTCAATGTGTGCGAACGACCTCGAACTGGCGGCCGGCTTCTGTGGCTCTGTCAGCGGCAGTATCAATGTCACGGTGGGGCAGCCCCACATCAAGGTGGATGGGATCACGGTGGGGGGGCGCTGACCATGGAAGCCTCCCGTTTGCAGGAGACCGTGGCTGAGCTGGCCCGCCGGGCGGGCATCCACCAGTGGGATCTCGGGGCTGCCTCCAGCAGCGACCGCTCCGTGCAGGTGGATCGCGGCGAGGCCAAACAGCTCAAGGCCGCCCAACGGCGTTCGATCACCGTCCGGGTTTGGAACGAGGCCAACCGCATCGGCATCACCAGCACCTCCGACCTCTCCGATGCCGGCCTCTCTCGGGCCCTGGAGGGCGCGAAGGCCGCCAGCACCTTTGGCAACCAGGACGAAACACCCGCCTTCTCTCCCCTGGCAACCACGCCTCTGGCCCCGCTGGAGCAGCCCCTGCATCCCTCGCTTGGCATCCTGAAACTGCTGGCCAGCCTGAAGGAGGCGGAGGCCGATCTGCTGGGCCGCCATCCCGCCATCGCCACCGTGCCTTACAACGGCCTGGCGGAACGCAGCAGCGAACGGATCTATCTGAACAGCGCAGGGGCCTGCCGCGAGCAAAAGCTCACCACCGCCAGCATCTACCTCTATGCCCGGGCCGAGGAAACCGGCCGCAAACCCCGCAGCAGCGGTGCGGTGCGCCTGGCCTACGGCGCCGATTCCCTCGATATGGAAGCGTGCATCAAGGAGGCGGCTGAGCGCACAATCGCGCACCTCGACTACGGCCCGATCCCCACAGGTCATTACACCTGCGTGTTCAGCCCCGAGGCCTTTCTCGACTTGATCGGCGCCTTCAGCAGCCTGTTCAATGCCCGGGCCGTGCTCGATGGCGTGAGCCTCTCAAGCCGCGATTCCCTCGGCCAGAGCCTGGCCGTTCCCTTCCTGTCCATCCTCGACAACGGACTGCATCCCGGCAACATCGGAGCCTCGCGGTTCGATGGCGAGGGCACACCCACCCGCAGCCTGAGCCTGGTGGAGGGCGGGGTGCTCAGCCACTTCCTCCACTCCGAAGCCACCGCCCGGGCGTTTGGTGTCGAACCCACCGGCCATGCCGGCATGGGAGCCAAGGCCAGCGTGGGGCCGAACTGGTTTGAAGTGGGACCCAGCCCCGAGAGCGATGGTGGTGCCGGCGGTCTCGACCGTTTCTTGGCCAGCCGAAACGGTGGCCATGGGTTGGTGGTGATCGATTCCCTCTCGGCACTCCATGCCGGAGTGAAGGCCAGTCAAGGGTCCTTTTCGCTGCCGTTCGACGGCTGGTGGATCCGCGATGGTGAGCAGCGCTCGATCGAGGCGGCCACCGTGGCGGGCGACATCCGCACCGTGCTCCAGTCGTTGCTGGGGTTTGAAGGGGAAGCGAAGATCACCCCCGATGGGCTCTGTCCCTGGGTCTGGGTGGAAGGGCTGGCCGTGACCGGCGACGCCTGAGGTGCCAGCCGGCGTCCCCGGGCAGGCGCGGAGACCGCGGCTCAGTGCTAAGCCAGGTTGCAACCTGGACCTCCCATCAAGGCGGCGATGAAGATCCTGTTCTGGGGCACCCCCGCCTATGCCCTGCCGAGCCTGGAGGCCTTGCTGGCAGCGGGGCATCAGGTGCTGGGCGTGGTGAGTCAGCCCGACCGGCGCCGGGGGCGGGGAAAGGCGCTGATGCCGTCTCCGGTCAAAGCCCGGGCCCTGGAGCTGGATCTGCCGGTGTTCACGCCGGAGCGGATCCGCAGGGACCCCGAATGCCAGGCCGACCTGGCCGCCCTCGGAGCCGACCTTTCGGTGGTCGTGGCCTTTGGCCAAATCCTGCCGCCCCAGGTGCTGAGCCAGCCCGCCCTGGGCTGCTGGAATGCCCATGGCTCCCTACTGCCCCGCTGGCGGGGAGCGGCTCCGATTCAGTGGTGCCTCCTGGAGGGAGATCCCGAGACCGGGGTGGGCATCATGGCCATGGAGGAGGGCCTCGACACGGGGCCCGTTCTGCTGGAGCAACGCCTTGCCGTGGGGTTGCTGGAGAATGCCGCCCAACTGGCGGAACGGCTGGCCCAGCTCAGCGGCGATCTGTTGGTGGAAGCCATCGATCGCATCGCCGCGGTGGGCGAAGCCAGCGAGGCCGAACGCCTGGACCGACTGGGTGTACGGACCCAGCCCAGCGAGGGAAGCAGCTACGCCCGCCTGCTGACCAAGGAGGACGCGATCGTCGACTGGAGCGCGCCAGCGCTTTCCGTGCATCGCCGCGTGATGGGGATCTATCCCGTTGCCCAGACCCGCTGGCAGGGCCAGAGATTCAAACTCCTGGCCACCGAGCCCCTAGTGCAGCGGCTGCGGGAGCAACTCTCACCCGAGGGTCGCAGCCTGGCGGATCAGTGGGGTGGTCCCCAGAGCCGCGAACCCGGAACCGTGCTGGCCCTGGCCGATGGGATCGGGGCGGTGGTGGCCACCGGGGGCTGTCCGGTTTTGGTCAGGAGAGGACAGCTGGAGGGAAAGGCAGCGGTTGAAGGTACGGCCCTTCTCCAGCAGCTCAATCTTCGGGTCGACGACAGCCTCGGCCGTTAGGACCAACCGGCGTCAGCACCGATGGCCAGGTCCCTCACCACCCCATGGTGCAGGGAGCTCAACGAGCTGTGGCACCCACCCCGACGTCCTGAACCTGGCGACGGTGCAGCTCATGGAGCCCCTCAAGCTGGTTGTACACGGCCACCAGTTGGTCCCGGATGTGGCGACTGTTGTCGATTTTTTCAAGGGAAAGGAGCATCGTTTCGATCTGGCCCTTGCAATCGATCAGGACGCGGCATTCGGGGGAACCGGGTTCGTAGGGCATGGCAGGAATGGGGTCGAAATCAGTTCAATCCAACCTGGATCTCCGGACTGTCGCTTTGACTGCCGTTCTGCAGGAACGCTGCGGACTGCCGCGATGGGATCAGCGGGAACGGGGCCGGCGGGACGGGGTCCGCTGGGCCGGGCCGGGCCCGTCACGGCGGCGGCCCCGGCCACCGCTGAGGTCGAGGGGGGGCGCGGAGAGCACGGTGGGCTCGAAGCCCGGCACCTCCTGGCGGGGCAGCTGGGAGCCCACCAGTCGCTCGATGGCGCGAAGAAGCTCGTGCTCCTCGGCCGCCACCAAGGAGATGGCGTGGCCGTTCTGGCCGGCCCGACCGGTGCGGCCGATGCGGTGCACGTAGTCCTCCGCCACGTTGGGCAGGTCGAGGTTGACCACATGGGGCAGCTGGTGGATATCGATGCCGCGGGCGGCGATGTCGGTGGCCACCAGCACGCGCACCTCACCGCTCTTGAAGCCGGCCAGGGCTCGGGTTCGGGCTCCCTGGCTCTTGTTGCCATGGATCGCGGCGGCGGAGAGGCCTTCCTTCTCAAGCCGTTCGGCCACCTTGTTGGCGCCGTGTTTGGTTCGGGAGAACACCAGCACCTGCTGCCAGTCATTGCTGCGGATCAGATGGCTGAGCAGGTCGGGCTTGCGGCCCATGTCACAGGGATGGAGCAGCTGCTCCACCAGGGGGGCCGCCTGGTTCTCCGGGGTGGCCTGCAACTGCACGGGCTGATGGAGTAAGCCCTGGGCGAGCTTGCGGATCTCAGGGGAGAAGGTGGCAGAGAAGAGCAGGTTCTGACGCTTGGCTGGCATCAGGCTGATGATGCGGCGGATGTCGCGGATAAAGCCCATGTCGAGCATCCGGTCGGCCTCATCCAGCACCAGGATCTCCACCTGATCCAGACGAAGGGCACGCTGCTGATGGAGATCCATCAGGCGCCCGGGGGTGGCCACCAGCACATCGGTGCCGTGGCGAAGCCGATTGATCTGGGGGTTGGGGCTAACGCCGCCGAACACCACATCGGAGCGAAGATCGAGATAACGGCCATAGGCCACCACGCTCTCGGCCACCTGGGCGGCCAATTCACGGGTGGGAGTGAGGACCAGGGCCCTCACCTGGCCAGCACGGGCCTTCGGTCCATGCCGCAGCCGCTCCAGCATCGGCAGGGTGAAGCCGGCCGTCTTACCGGTGCCGGTCTGGGCCGCCGCCATCACATCGTGGCCCTCGAGCACCGCCGGTATGCAGCTGAGCTGGATGGGGGAGGGGGTGCGGTAGCCCTTGGCCGCCACAGCCTTCAAGAGGGGTTCGGAAAGGCCGAGCCGCTCGAACTCCACAGCTAAGCCCGCCACCGGAGCATTGAGGTTGTTGGACGCCTCGGCGGATCCGCTCCTCGCTTGGGGTCCATCACCGGATCCGGAGCGGCTCTGGGCGACGGCGGCCGGCCCCGCCCCAGGGGCGCCGAGGGTCGCGCCTGCGCTGCGCGGTGCGGCTCGCCGACGGCGAACGGAATCGGAAGAGGAGGAAGTGATCGCGATGCGGCGTCAGGGACTCCACCCTAAGCAGGGCCAGGGCGCCCTCTACCGGCCCAGGTCACCGCCAGGCTCAACAGGAGGCTGGAATGGGGGGCACGGAAGCCGACCGGTGGCTTCAGCGGGGTTGGTAAGAGCCACAGCGCTCGCAGGGACCTTCCGGAAACACGGCGCAGCGCAGCAGGGGGGAGAGGGCATTGAAGCGGCAGGCGGGATCGCCGATCACCCAGCCCCCCTTCCAGGGTCTGGCATCGACGGGGCGCTGCTGGGCCTTCACATCGAGGGTTACGGCGAAAAGCTCATAGCGGCCATCCCGGAGGCGATAGCGGTGGGAGCGCTGCAGCACAAGGAAGCTGCGCCCCCCGTGCTCGAGCCAGCGGCCTGGCTGGGGAGCGTCAGCCGGATCATCGAGCTCGAGTTCCTCGAGCAGAACCCGGCCCTGGGGATCGCGCAGCTGAACCCGCATCAATCGGCCTGGGGCACTTCGGCAATCGGGGTAGGCCCTGGGGGTGGCGGGTTCTCACCAGCCCCAGGCGCGGCGGCAGCCGCGGCATCCACCGGCGCTGCAACCGGCGCTGCGATGGGCGGTGGGTCGTTGCGGGAGGAAAATCCCCAGGCAAAGAGCAGGGCAACGCTGAGCAGCACGGCCCACTCCGGCAGCACCAGGTTGGGATCGATGACCCGCACAAGCAGGCGGATTCCCACCAGGGCTACGGCCAGATAGCCCGAGGTTTCGAGATGGCGGAACACCTCCAGCCAGCGGATGAACAGTTCGGCGGTGAGGCGAAGGGCCACCACCCCGATCACCCCGCCAGCCATCACCAACGCCAGCCGGTCGGTGACGGCCACCGCGGCCGCCACGCTGTCGAGGGAGAAGGCCAGATCCGTGAGCCCGAGGGTGACCACCACCGCCGCCAGCTTGCGGACCTGAACGCTGGCATCGGGCAGCACCGGGGGGGGGACCTGGCCATCAGCCGCTACAACGGCCGGGGATTCACCGCTTGCGGAGTCGTCCCCGGGGGCTTGATCACCGGCCAGCAAGTGGGAGCCGCTCAGCCAGAGCAGGTAGGCGGCGGCCATCAACTGGAGAGGCCAAAAACGCAGCACCCAGCGGGCCGCAATGATCAGCAGAATCCGGAAGACAAGGGCCAGCAGCAGGCCAAAATTGAGGGCCTGGCGTTGTTTCTGCGGGTCATGCAGCCGCCTGGAGATCGCCGCCAGGGCGATCGCGTTGTCGGCGGACAGGACCACTTCCAGCACCACCAGAAGGGGAAGCACCACCAGCACCTCCCCCCACTGGTCGACGCCTTGGAGGAGGGTTGTTAAGGAGGGCAGCGTCTCCGCTTCCATGGGGCACCGGTGATGGGGAAGGGGCTTCGGCGCGACCAGGCCAGGGGCGAAGGTACGCCCCTGCGGACCATCCGCGAAGCGTGGTGACTGGAATCCGGTGTCGCGGACGGGACAATGAAGCGAACCTAGGAAAGCCGGATCGCCGCCCGTGTTCCCACCGATCCAGTTCCAGGTGCGCCTTGTCCACGCCGACTCCGGCAACCGGGTGGTGGTGGTCACGGCGCTGCGGGGAACCACCCCCCTGGGCAGCGCCCTCGGGGAGGCCGCCAATGCCGAGGAGGCGGAACAACGGGCCCTGGATCGACTGCTGGGCCGGCTGGGCCCCCTCGAGGAGCCGCAGGCCGCCACCCCCCGGACCCCTGAGCCCGCGGCTCCGCCAGCGATTGCGCCAGCGGTTCCGCCAGCGCCGCTGCCAACAGCCGCAGCACCAACGGCGCCGACGGCCCCAGGGGGCCGAACGGGTCCCAGGCTGCCGCCCGCGCCGGTTCAGCGCCCCTCTATCAGCGTCCCTGCCTCGCCAGGCCCCGCCGCCACCGCGCCAGCGGCCCCAGCTCCCCCGGCGGCCGACCCCCCCGCGGATCCGGAGGACTGGAGCAGCGAATTGGCCGGCCTGGATCTGGAACTGCGGCGGCTGGGCTGGTCCCGCGATCAGGAGGCGGAGTATCTGCAACGGGCCTTCGGTCACCCCAGCCGCAGCCGGCTCACCAGCTACGCCGATCTGAAGGCCTACCTTGCAGCCCTGATGGGCCTTCCCCCCGGCGCCGAGCCAGCCAGCAGCCCCGTGCCGCTGCGGCGGCGGGATCTGCTGGCCCAATCCGACCAGCTGCTGGTGGCCCTGGGCTGGAACGGGGAGCATGGTCGCCGCTACTTGGAACAGCAGTTGGGGGTGGCTAGCCGCCAGCTGCTGGCGGACAGCCAGTTGCTGCACTTCAACATGCTCCTGGAAGGTGAACTCCTGGACCGGGACCCCACCGGTGGGACAATGGGCGCCCCAACCTCACCAGCCCCATGACGATCAGGGTCGGCATCAATGGATTCGGCCGCATCGGCCGCCTGGTCTTCCGCCGCGCCGTGAGCCAGGAAGGCATCGAGGTGGTGGCGATCAACGATCTGATCGATGTCGATTACATCGCCTACATGCTGCGCCACGATTCCACCCACGGCCGCTTCCACGGCAGCGTCGAGGTGAACAACGGCGCCCTGGTGGTGAACGGCAAGCCGATCCGCATCAGCGCCCAACGCAGTCCGACCGACCTGCGCTGGGATGAGGTGGGGGTGGACACGGTGCTCGAATCCACCGGCTTCTTCCTGACCGATGAAACCGCCCGTCAGCACCTTCAGGCCGGTGCGCGCAAGGTGGTGATCTCGGCCCCCTCCAAGGACGACACGCCCATGTTCGTGATGGGGGTGAACCACAGCAGCTATGCCGGCCAGGAGATCGTTTCGAACGCCTCCTGCACCACCAACTGCCTGGCCCCCATGGCCAAGGTGCTGCACGACAACTTCGGCATCGCCAGCGGTCTGATGACCACCGTGCACGCCACCACCGCGACCCAGAAAACGGTGGATGGCCCCTCGGTGAAGGACTGGCGCGGCGGCCGGGGGGCGGCCCAGAACATCATTCCCTCCTCCACCGGCGCCGCCAAGGCGGTGGGCAAGGTGATCCCGGCCCTCAACGGCAAACTCACCGGCATGGCCTTCCGCGTGCCCACCCCCGATGTGTCGGTGGTGGACCTCACCGTGAACTTGGAGCGGCCCACCAGCTACGAGGCCGTGAAGGCGGCGATGAAGGCCGCCTCCGAAGGGCCGATGCGGGGGATCCTCGGCTACACCGAGGACGAGGTGGTGTCCACCGATTTCCTTGGCGAATCCTGCACCTCGATCTTCGATGCGGGGGCCGGCATCGCCCTCACCGACACCTTCATGAAGCTGGTGGCTTGGTACGACAACGAGTGGGGCTACTCCTGCAAGTGCGTGGATCTGATCCGCCACATCAACAGCGGGGGCTGATCCGGCAGCGAACGCCCTTCCCCCGGC
>Ga0209598_10001842_pt1 | contig 17009 bp, 22 predicted proteins | sample M_140807_EF_Meta_FD_187317 | JGI IMG/M metagenome (GOLD analysis project Ga0209598, IMG submission 187317) | Freshwater microbial communities from Lake Montjoie, Canada to study carbon cycling - M_140807_EF_MetaG (SPAdes) (version 2) | ecosystem: Environmental > Aquatic > Freshwater > Lake... | reverse complement strand
GTGGCTCTGTCCTTCGCGTACTGGCGCTTTTGTGCGAGCTGCAGCCAATGATGTGCAGCAGCGATGGTTTGCCACTTCACACGCAGCTCGAGGGGTGACGACATGCACTTCCAGCGATACAAACAACACTTTGGGCAGCGGGCCATTTGCACAACACGGTGGAACTTGACCTTGGCAAACTCGGGTCGGCGCAGAACAGAAAGGAACGTGCGATAGGAGGGAGGGCGTGTGAATAAGGAAGACCCCGGGGACGCCGTGGACGCCGCACTGCGAGCATGCCAAAGTTGCACCAACCTGAAGAGGTATACTTTCTCACTGAACGGCATCTGGATGTCATCCGGGTCTGTGCGTGCATACGGTGACGAGTCTGCGAAATGTTTGATGACCACCCAAATTGCCCCATGCATTTGATCCCCAGCAACTGATGGCCTCGGTTGTTTGGGTGCTTGATACTGCTTGATCCCTTTGTAGTACAGCTTTGCACACCTCCACGGGTTGATGCCCGATATGCGCCGCCAAGCCCTAAGACACAAGGGCCGGCCAAAGAGCTGCCATCGCAACTGGCGACGGCCACCCTTGCCAGTGATGGTTGTCGCTGCACTGCCACTGATGATGCTTTCCAGGATGGCATTGACCTTGTCCACCCGAGAGAGGCCTCGATAATGCACTCGCCAGCAACGTACCCGGTCTTGGAGGCAGGGCTTCGTGTTGAAATCCCCGCTTTGGCACCAGGAGTCCGAACACCGTGAATGCTTGCAGAAGGCACGTTGGTGTGCCGGGGCTTGCAGTGCCCATTTCTGTCTGGGCCTGGGTGGTGTTCCAGATGTCTGCCGTTGTGAAGACATGGCCGTTAAACGGTCGGGGACCCCGGGGCCGCACTGATTGGAGCCCAGATAGACACGGAAGCATCCATTGCATGGTTTAAAACGTCATGTGTTGCAGAGCAAGCCTCGCTCAGTCCCTGGGTGCACCCATGCAGCAACTATCCGGGTGAACGCACTCACACTGCAACTGCCCACCGCAGTCAGAACGTGCCAAGTGCCCTTGATGCCATGCCAGTCCTAGGGAAAACGTCCCTTGCAGCAGGCAGTGCAGCACCTTGCCAGTGACTGGAACTCCTGCCTTGCCCACCAGAGGTCAATACCTGGACAGCACAAAGCGTGCATGCAAGGCGGGAAACTGCATTTTGCCAGCCGCAGCGCACCTCAGGCCGCGGATTCCCGTCGCATGTGAGTCCAGACAACCCCCATCAGGACTCAAGAAGCCTTGAGGCTGAGTACCCGCAAAACCCTAGGGACTCAAGAAGCCTTTGGCTTCTTCTGCGGCGGCTTGCCCTGGCCGCCTGTGCTCTTACCCCGTTTCTTCTTGCCCTTGTCGCCCACCTGGGTCAAGGCCTCCAGCTTCTTCAGCTCCTCCTCCAAATTGTCGTTTGCCTCATCACCGTCCTCCTGGTCCTCACCGTCCTCGTTGTCTCCGTCGTCATCACCATCGTCGGCAGTGCCACCAGCACCCACGATCACCTTGCCCTGCGGGGTTTCCGTCGAAGGAGCAATCTTGCCAGTGTTGACAGCATTTGTGGACCCCGAAGACGCCGCAGACACTTTGGGATCTGGACGGTCCGGTGTGGCCTTGCTGGGTGAGCTCTCGTTGTCCATCAAGACCTGCCTGCTCAGGATCTGCCCGGTGACAGGGATGAAGGTCCACACACGGAGCGGTGGGATGACCACAGTCTCCGGTGGCGGCACCTGCAACATACGGTCGTGTGGTGCCAACCACCCGCAAGCACCCCATGTGACCCCCGTCCGACAGATGTGTGTGGTCACAGGCTTTGCAAGAACCCCAGGCCTTCAACGTGTCTGGTGTCCGGTAGACGGCGTTGGCCACAAACTTGGACAACATGCGGACCGCCGCAGCCGCCAGGACCCCTTTCGCCGGGCAGTCGGGGTCAAAGGACACGTACCTAAAAGGGTGTGGCAAGTGGCCTGTTGCACACAATCCATGAGGAACATGACTTAGGCTTACCAGTTTTAGTTTTCAAGCTCAACCCACTATGGGCACTGGTCGTAGTCCACCTGCCCCTCCACGTCGTGGCCTGGCAGCTGCATCATGTCGTATTCCAAGCCCTCGGTGACCACGAAGACACGCTTGTAACCGCAGACGATGCCAGCAACCAGGGCCTCTGGAGTGCCCCCCGTGAGGATGACCAGGACCTCGTTCTGGGAAAGGGCCACATTGCTCGAGGACAGTGCAGACTGCAATGCACGGATGTACACCGAGGTGTCCATCTGTCCTCTCCGGTAGCGTTTTGCAACTGCCCGCTCCGATGCCCGATAGAGGAACGCATCTGGTTTCTTCAAGAAATCAGCCGCTCCGGTAATCCTGGCAGAATGCTGGAAGAGGATGCCACTGACATCGTCCGCCCGGACACCGAAAATGGCTCTCAGCTGGGTTGCGTTCATGAGAGACGGGTCCACCAATCGCCCAAAGGTTTTGTCCACCTCCGTGGGGTTCTGCACGTCCTCGTTGTCCCCGTCGTCCCACTCTTCGCCACTCTGCGTGGCTTCCTCCTCCTCCTCTGCTGCCTCAGCACAGGCCTCCCCTTCCCTGTCTTGAGAATCGTCAGCAGGGACATTCGGGGACTTCGTGGACTCCGTTCGTTTGCCGATGGTGCGCATGACGAAATCAACTCCTGTGGACTCATCGTCCCGGGGGCCGTGCGACCTGGTGGCAGCCCCGCGGAGGTAGCGAAGGAATTCCTCGGGGACCCGAACAGGAACAGTGATGGACCGTTTGTGGGCGTGTGTGGCGGACAGTTCGTTGTTCAGGGTCTCGATGCTGTGTTGTGCAGTGCGCACGAGGATATGCCCCACCACTGGTGTGGCAGGCAAGACCTTGACTTGTGATGCCCAGCCTTTCTGGTCCCCCGATGTCGGTGCCAGCGATATGGACCGCCCCCGCTTGCCTGCCTGCCTGGAGGCAGGCATGGTCACATCAATGACCACAGTCCTGGCGACGAGGCCGCGCTGGCAGGACTCCATGAACGTTTTCACCTCCTCCGCTGTCTTCATGCAGATGACCCGGTTGCGCATGATTGTCGCTGCTTGTTTGTTGATGTGTGCTCGAAGGGACTCCTTCCGCTGATCCTCCGAGTCTTTGTTGAGCTTTGCAACAAGCTCCACTTTCTCCTTGGCTGTGCATTGTGCCGCGATAGCGTCCGTGACATCCCCATCGTGCGTGGGGGGGACTCCGGGGACGCGTGGGGACTCCGCGGACACCACCTCCACCGCAGCATCTGGCTGCTCAAAGCAAGCCTGGGCCTGGCTCCTCAGCTCCTCCATGTGCCGGAAGAGGCGCGCGATGGGCGTGAACAGCTCCTGCAGCCAGGTCATGGTCCATGTGTGACAAGGGACAACAGCGACAACAAGGACAACGGGGGCCACCAAATATCGACGATAAATTTTGGCAAGGCACTTTTAACCCCCAAGGCCTTGAGGGTCTTCTGCATAATGTGTGGCGTGTTGTCGAGGTTCGCTGGGAGTTGTGCTGCAAGGCGCGTCAGCTCACCATCGCAGTCGCCAGACCAGATCATGCTGTGCACCGACACAGCAGAATCGTCCCAGCTGGCTTTTTGGCCCAGGGCCGCCTCCATCAGGGCGTCGACGTGCCCTATCAGGCGGCCGAAGGCCGCCCATGAGCCGCCCGTATTAAATACGGCACTGTTGAAGCAGAAGTAACGTTCGACGGCTGCAGATACCATCCGAAGCTGAAGGGCAGCACCTGCTGCACCATCGCGCCAAGCCGGCACCTCCTCCTTCTCCTTCGTTGTCATGAACGCGTCGGTTGTGAGAATGGCGGCATCCATCAAAACAGTGCGAGACAGCGGGAACGGTTTGCTGGCCAAGCCGCGTTTGCCCATCTCCACAGAGAGCTTCTCGTGCAGTGCCCGACGCGCGGACTCCGAGAACCCCTTGATGAATCGGTGACGCAAGGCGAGCTCGGAGTAGCCACGAATCTGCGGGTGCAGCAGCACCACTTTTTTGGCCATCAAGAACTGTTTGGTCACACCCTTTGCAGAGACTGCCTTCAACTTGTTTGCCAAAGTCGGTGGGTCTCCGTTTTTGACCAGCAAGTCGGTCAACCACTGAGACGCCGGGGAAACGGGGACACGGGGATCTCCCAAGACGGCCACATACTTGAAGACATCCAGTGCCTTCATGGGGTCCAACAGCCGGCCCATTCGTTGCATGGATTGCATCCACGCTTCCACAGCGCAGACATTGTCCATCTCCGTGTGGCGCTTCCGCTCCATTTGCTCGACGTTCTCACTTTGGTTCATCACCTCATGTTCAAAATATCATGACAAAACAAAACGTAGACACCATGGACACCACAATCCTGCACTCCCTCCACCAATCGTTCCCCTCCCGTGCTGAATTTGGTTCCCACACGAGGATCTCGTCCGCACTTGCGTCCATGTAGAGGAGGACCCGGATGCTCTTAAAGGCCACCTGCAGGCGGTGCTCCACCGACCCTTTCGTCTTCAGCTGGTACACCACCTCCCCGATCAAAGCCATGAGGCTGCTCTGGTTCGTGCAGACGAGGTGCTGGGCGGACCAGGCGATGGATGGGTCCAGGCCCCCTGCCTTCCGCTCCACGCCTGTGTCCCATTTTGCAAGGTTGGCGTCGGCCCAGGCCTTGATGTAGCCTAGGTTTGTTTCCACCCAGGCCACTTGGCAGCCATTGACAGTACAGCTCACAGCCTTCAGGTTGTCCAGTGACACATTGGCGCCCTCAAAAGCAGACCGTTTCCCTGAATGGTAGTTGTTGTATTGTGCCTGGACCTGTGCAGGGTCGTACGCGCAGACTCCGGAGACTTCCAAGGCGAACGGCTTGCCACCATTGATTGTGTCTGTGTATTTGACACCCATGTACACAGCGAGCTGGCGGCGTAGTTGGCTGTCTTGTTGTGTGTCGAGGTGGAAGACATCCTGGTACTGCCATCCGGGTGTGATGCAGTTGTTGTGCACAGCAGGCGGAACGTCCAGCATCTTCTCTGTGTCACCAGGCATTGGCAAATGCACCCCGGCATTCGCCTCTGCTGCCATCAGGGGGTGCTGAGGCCCCCCAGAGACTTCGGGGACACGTGGATGACGGATGAAAGCTGCTGCTGCTGAGCCAAATGAAGCATGCAATACAATGTTCACAGAAACATCTCCGGAAGCATGGTCCACACATGGTCCGCACATGGATCATGCCGGCCTGGCAATCTTCCTGCATGTGAGCCCACGTGCGAAAGCCATTCTTCCATCTCTGTGGACAATGCCTCTGTGTTGCAGGCCACATGAAAGCCACCTGGTAGCCTCCACTCAACAATTGTGGGCTTCAAGTGGCTGCAACAAGTATGTGGCCTGCCCCCCGGACGTCCCCATCCGGCTGCCTGCCCAACATTTTTTGCTCAGCAACGGCCCATTTCCGGCTGCGTTCGGACGTCCCCATCCGGATGCAGCCTCGCTGCCTGCCCATAGGGCACAAAAATAGCAGTACACTGCTTTCCCCTGGGTGACCCCGAGGACCCCGATGACAGGATCACCCTGCCCACGCGACACTCATTGAACATGGTTCAATTGGCACAGGGCGGCCCACAGGATGACTCCGATGACGGGCGTGGACATCGCATTGCCTGCCATCTTGTAGATCTGCGCGTCGGACACATCCGTGGCATTGCAACCCGCTTTGCTGAGGCCCTGGAGTGCCATGCATTGCCAGGGTGTAAGGTACACCCCGAAGCGCGGCAAGAAAATGCTCCCACACGTGCTGGTGAGGGTGGGCACGAGGCCATCGCACCGGAAGGCGGCACGGCCAGCATTCTGGGCGAGGTCCAGCACGGCGTTCCGCTGGCAAATGTTTCGCCCCCGAGACAGCACCTGCAGAACACCTCGCTCACGGGCGGTACCTGCCATCACATGAATCTTCAGCTTCCGGGCCTGCACCAGGTATGTCGGCACTGACCTGACCTTCGGGTCCTTGTGAACCTTGCGCCAGTTGGCCAAGTACTTGCTCGCGTTCGCCCGCTCTCGGGGGTTGAGCTGGTAGCGTTTCGCGTCCAAGCGCCAGAGGCAGCATAACTTCCGTTTGCCGAGGTCCTTGCAGCGGCGACACGTGCAGCAATGGAGTTTGCACAGCTGGTTCACATCACAGGTGCAGTCGTCTTCGGAGTCCTCGACGTCGGGGACATCGGAGACTTCACGCACAATGGGCTCGCCAACGTCGGCTCGCGCGAAGAAGTCGGGAAAATGTGGTGGACCCTTGAATTGAAATTGTGCTTTGCACACGAACTCCAGGATCACTTTGTGGCAGGTGCACGGAAGTGCCTTCAAGGCATCTGTGCGTAGCATCACAACGTACACGCGGGTGCGGTTCTGCGGCAGGCCGAAACGGCAGGTGTTGAGCTTGAGGATGCGCCACGTGTATCCCGGCACCAAATCCAGTGCCCTCGTCAAGTGGTCAAGGCAGCCTTCTTTCAGGACTCCGGGGACATTCTCGAGGACGGCGATTCGGGGGCGCAGGCAGGAGATCGTGCGAATGCTATCCACGAACGTGCTGCATGAAGGAGATCGCCACCCCTCACGTTTGCCCCTGCCTGAGAAGGGGCTGCACACGAACCCGGCTACGTAAACGTCCAGGTCTGCCGTCTCCCTGGTGATGCGCACAGCATGGCCGTAAATGTCCCGCGCGAGGAAAGTGTCCTTTTCGAACCACCGCAAAGAAATGTCTGTGAAGAGGTGTTCTGGCTTCACGTTGTTTGTGAGCCATGTGCGGCAGTGCTCCTGGATGTCCGAGGCGAACACTGAGTGGACATTGCGAAATCTGGCGAGGCCGTGCTTGGTCATAGTTTCCAGTGCCAGTTCAGGAATACCTGCACCACTGCAATCGCTGGCGACACGTAGTGGCCTCCAGGGGTCACACCAGTCACCCATCCGTTGGCCGTCACTGCAGATGTGCACCCACCCCGTCCCGAAGACACGGCGCGCATCCTCCATGGTCGCCAAGCCCTTGCCAGGACTTCGGGGACTCCGGGCACTACGAGGGACAGCACAAGGGTCGCTGCATAGAGCCGGCGCACAGCACATGCTGGACTCTGAATATAATGTAGTGGGTACAAGTATCACTCCACGGCACTGGCTTTGCACTCGGCACAATGTGACAAGCATGGACTCAGGCGGCTGCCCCCCAAACACAGCTTGCAGAATGTTGCCGCATTGTGTGTTCAAAGCCTTCGGGGTCTTCGGGGTCCACGGGGTTTTGGTCGCTTCGTGTGCATCAGCCGAAGCGGAAACCTGACTGGCAGCAGGGCATATGGCATAGAGGAGAGATATGGGACAAAGTTCATGAATAACTTCTTTGCCGGACCCGCCGCCGGATCCGGGCATGCAACTACAGGCCGCCGGCCCGTCATTGCATGTCCCGGTCTGGGGTCAGACCGCGACATGCAACTACAGGTCGGGCCTCTATACTTGCTTCCCCCCCCGGTCCGGTATAGGATTTTATGAAAAATGGTGTGGGGGGGAAGCAAGTATAGAGACCCCGCCTGTAGTTGCATGTTGCGGTCTGACCCCAGACCGGGACATGCAATGACGGGCCGGCGGCTTGTAGTTGCATGTCCGGATCCGGCGGCGGGCCCTGCAAAGAGTTCAACGTGGAAATTTGTAATCTCATGTTGCTGCCATTGTTCCTGTTTGGCGATATTTTGAGGACATGTCGGGACCCACATGGTTTGCATGTCACGGTCTGACCTCAGACCGTGACATGCAAGCCCCTCCGGCCCTGGGGGAGGGGCCACACTCACACACACACAAACACACGACACACAGGCATACGTGTGCACTGCCCACAGCACACACACACACTACACACACTGTGAGACGGAGACTGTGACTGGCACAGTCACTGGCATGCACAAATGCACACTACAACACACAGCATGCACACGACGCACACATTGAAATGACATGCACACACAGCACCCGAGTACGCACTGGGCACGACACACACTGCCTGGCACACACACACACACTGACTTGCACAAAAACACACACAAACACCCACGCACACACACCACAAGCACTGCAGACACACACAACACATCAGACTCACACACACGTGCACGCACACACGCACACACACACGCACACACACAATGTGTGCGCACGCACGTCGTGCACACACATGCACGCAAACATCAACACCAAGGATGGTACTAACACACCACGCACACACACATTGACATGCACGATTGTACCACACACACTGACACACACACACACACGTGGCACACACGAAGGCATGCACACCTACACAACACACACAGACACACACACACACGCACACGCCCGCCTGCACACACCCACACACACAACACACACACAAGGCCAAGGCATCCCTTTGTGAGCACGTGCTTTGGGGCACACAATGAAACCACACACACACTGACACAGCATGCCACATGCACACCCACACACACCACACACACCCACATACGACACACACACACTATGCACACTGCCACACACATACACACCACGCACACACTGACATACACACACCAGGCACACGCACAGCACACACACAAACACCCAGAAGCACGCATGCAGACACACACATACATTTTTGACATGCATGCACACAATATGCATCCATAATATTATCGCTATCGTTACATATCGTTACATACATTACATTCATGATTTAATTCACAGAACGCATGCACAACATTCATGCTATATATCCTTATCATACAGCATACACAACATCCGGGCATGCATGTTATGTATGCAACATGTGAACAATGCGTCACTATAAATACAACATGCATGCCAATCAACATACATAACACACACGTCAACATGATCATAACATAACACAAATGTTAACCTGATCACAACATAACATTGTGATGAAAATATGCAATGCACACATATTATACACATGCACTACATCGACATCACATACATCACACACAAACGACACACTCACACACACTGCGCACAAACACCGCACAAGGGCAAATCGGGGTCGGCTTTGTCGCTGCTGCCAGACACCGAGGACTCCGGTGAAACCGCCGATGCTGTCAAGGCGGTGCCTTTGGGCCCCGGTGACTCCACTATCAAGTGGTTGATAGTGGCCACTATAAATGATCAGCCACAGTTGCCAGGGTGGCACCTTAGGGAAGCGTCCCGCTCCGCGGCTCGCTCGGCAGCCCGCTTTGCAGCCCGCTTAGCGGCCCACAGGGCACCCCACCCTGCAGCCCGCTCTGCGGCCTGCTCTGCAGCTCACTCTGAACCGGTGGCAGCCCGCTCTGCGGGCCCACTCGGTGGCCCACTCTTTGGAGTGAGCTGTGCCTGCTGAAGCACCTCCGTAGCTACACTTCCTGGGATCGGCACCGGCCGGCGCTTAGGCACGGCAGGTCTGTCAGGCACCGAGGAGGGAGGCGGAGGCGGTGGGTGAGGCGGCGGTGCCAGGGCATTTGGGCACACAGGCGGAAATGGGTTTGGCATGTACTGGTCTGCCGCCACCTTAGACCGCAGGGGAGCAGGGCCACCAACAGCGCAACTTGCCGACACCTCGGTCTGCGGGTGAGACGGGGGGCTGCCTGTGTCACTGATGCCAGTGACCCCGGGGACTTCGGAGATTTGGGGGGCAGACATGCTGTCATGCTGCCTTTGTTGTTCCGCGAGTCCTCGTTCACTGGCACGGCGCGCCTCAATCACTGCACGCAGGGTCGGCCAATGTTTTGCATGTCGGTCATCTCCAGCCACAGAAGTAGAACTCGGAGTCTCCGGTGTCCCCGGGGAATGGGGCTGCCAGTGGCCACTGCTGCTACTGGTGGGCATTGTCGAAGCACTGCCAGAGCCTCCTTCACGGCATGGACTCCTTGGACACCACGGACTTCGTGGACGCCGTGGACTCCGCGACCGGGAAGGGCTCAGAAAGCGCCCGGCCCCCTGAGCGTTGAAGGCAGTGCGTGCATACTTCGGCTTCGGCAACGGCCGGTGCTTCGGGGGCTCCGAGGACGCTTTTGCCGAGCTTGTGGTGCGTGTTTTCGGGGACATCCGGGACACAGTGAAACGTGTCGCCCAATTCCCCACCTCCATAGATGTGATACACGCATCCCCTTGTAGAATGGCCTCAATGACAGGAGGGTATCGGCGTCCGGCAGCCCGTGCCGCAACAAATGCAGCAGCTTCCGTTGCTGTAGGAGGGACCACAGGGTCGGGAGGGTCCTCCACCACGATCACCACAGGGTCTGCCGCACCATCACCGGCAGGCAGCGCGCCTACGGACGAGGGGGAGGCGCCATGGCATCCTCCGGTCGGTGCATCATCCTGATGCTCCCGGGGAAAGAAGAACCCTGCGGCCTTGCTGTGCAAGCCAGGGGGTGGAGGCCCGCCCCTCTCCCAGCCCTTCATCCGTTACCGCGGGGACCTCGGTGACTCCGGCGGCACACACACACACAATGTCAAGAGCAGCCTGTGAAAGCGGTGCACACAGCATTCACGTGGTCGGCCCGCTGCAACAGGGAGCCTTAGCCTGCAGCCAGCAAGCCTTTGCCTGTGCAAGAGAAAGAGAGAGAGATAGAGAGAGAGTGAGCTCATGTGGTCTGCACAGTGCAACAGGGAGCTCGGCAGGTTGTCTCATGGACAACTTGCCCCAAATGCTGCAAAGAGTGCTCATGTGATCGGCAGCCAGAAAACCTGACAGTCACATCATGTCAGCAGGAGGTGCTGCCATGAGGACCCACTTCTCCATTCACCGACGCCGGACAGCACACAACCACATTATCACTCAGTGTTCCCACAACCTCCCAATCAAATTCAAAGTGCCCCACTTCGCCTTCCTCAGCCACCCCAGTAGACCAAACAGCCAGACACAACCGACACCAGCACATTCTTTTCTCCGGCTCACAGGCTCGTTCTGTCCAGGCACTGAGCCAGGAAATGTTGTTCAGCCTGTCTCCCTGCTGTGTAGGGCTGGGGTGGTGTCCTGCTGCTCCGTCTGTAGTAAGTCCCCTGATGTGTCCTGCTGCTCTGTAAGGCTGTGGTGGTGTCATGGACCGGGAATAATATGCAAATCGGAAATAGGTGCCGTGGACATCGAGGACACCGGTGACGGGTCTACGTGCCGTGGACATCGAGGACACCGGAGACGGGTCTACAAGCAGCAGGACTTTCCCTCCCCTGGCCCATGCGGGAAAAGGGAAACTGCTTTACGTGCGGCCCCCGCCCACCATGGCCTCCCAAACACCGCGGTTGCAGTTGGCACGCCCTGGGACATTCATGGCCTCCTGCACATAGTTCGGCCAACCTGTCAGCCGGACGAAGTGAATGCGCCTTGCGTCGAACCGGTCCGGGTCGTCCTGGTTGAGGGCGGTGAGCTCCAGGAGCATGGGGTACTTGTTGCCGGCAGACTCCATGCAAACAGCCCGCGACAAGCTGAAGGTGTCCTCGTGGCTGCAATCATAATCAAAAGCTATCACAAACGAGGCGCCATTGGCAAAGCAGCAGCAAAAAACGCACGTGGCACCAATCAGGCTCTCTATTGATGATGGTCTTGCCCTTTCGTCAGGACGGTCCTTCAAGATCCTTATCGACCAGCAGCTGTTCTGCCAGATGAAGTGCTGCCGCTGCTTCACCTACAAGGTGGGACAGGGCTCAACCAGGCAAGGCCGCTGCCTGGGCTGAATTTTTGTTGCCAACCCAGCAGTGTTTTTGGTGTGTTTGCTGGCCTCGAACTGGTAGTGCCGATTCTCCGGCGGTTGGACACGGCCACCGAGCTTCCACGGGACCATGTCGAGCACACCGGTCTCTGCGTTCTTAGTGGTTGCAAGTAACTGCAACATGTGGGTGTTGGTAGTCCCCGGGGTCTGCGAGTATAATGTGTGAGGTGCAGAAAACAACTGGTTAGCTCTCTGGGGCGCACATTAGGTGAGGCACGTAGGCGGGGCTGACCTGCAGGAAGTAGAACTGTAGATACTGCAGGAAGAGAGCGTCCGGCCCGCCCCTGCTGCCCACCCATTCCGGCGATTTTGGTCCGCCCTCGTGGTCGCAGATGAGGGAGCGGACATCGGTGACCCCGTGGACTACAGAAAGCCTGCAGTCCTGCGTGAGACAGAGAGAGAGAAGCAGGCAAACAAGGAGAGCAGGGACGAGGAAGACAGGGACACAAAACATGGAAAGTGAGGGTGAGAGGGCAGAGCGCACACTGTTCAACGGTGGGCTGCATGTGGCCGGCGACCACGTTTTGTGCACATGTGGCGGCAAGTCCTGCATGATCCGCCTGGTCTGCCAGAAGGGCGTCATATCGTCCATGCCCTTCCACTCAGCATTGCCCCCAACGAGGGAGGAGACCACCATGGGGAAGGACTCTTTGATGATACGCCAGTTCATGGTGGGAATCTCAGCGTTCAAATAACGTGACCACAGATTAGTTCATTCGTCAGAAGAAAGGGATTGATTTTTTGATCAGCAACAGCAAAGCAAGCACATGTTCTGCAGCGTAGGAGTCCCCGGCGTCCTCGATGGCCTGCAGCATCGGCGCGATGGCCGGCGGGGGCCTCGCTTTGGTCAACGTGACGCCGTGCTTCTGAAGGAGCTTCTGGAGGCCGCAGATGATGTCGTTCCCGATCTGCAGCCACCTGGAAAGTTTGTGTCATTCAGTCCGCCCTGAGTGTCGGCAGCCACCTGGTGGGGCCTTTAGGTAAGGACCGGCATCCAAACAGGCCAGGCAGACTGCCCTGTTGTGGTGTACTGCGGGATGACCCAGGGCCCGTCCCGCACAAACGGAACTCCGGTCAGGTGGCCATGTGCAATTGCGACAGACGCCGGCACGAGGTTGTGGGTCAACAACCCGAGCAGCGTTTTCAACGCCAGGAAGACCGTGCGCGAGGATGCCCCCCACGTCAGTGAGGGACGCTCGAGGAGCTGCCATCATTTGCCACGTCACGATTAAATTGAGCACCCCAATAACAACAAGCCCCACATGACACACATAATAACCAAGAAAAGGCACTCACCGTTGAACGTTTGACACAGGCACCCCGAAGTATTGCTGGAGCGCCAGTGCTTCGTTCATCGCCGGCGGATTGTCGGCAGTCCAGCAGTAGTCCTCGCTGCCGCCCATGTAGCCGGCCGCTGTCGGATCCCATCCGAAGACCATCCACGTGAGGACCTCCGTGGGGTCTATCCCCCGCCGGAAGCTCACGAACGGTGCCGGCTGGATGACCCCGGGGACCCCGGGGACACGGTTCTCAGGGCAGATCCGCTCGAAGACACCCCACGGGTCCTCCTGCGAGGATCGTCATGTGTTGCTGGGCAGCTAACCTGAGCACATGACAACGAACAATTCTCACAGCCAGGCACCAGCCCCAGCAACCCTCATGTCTTTGATTCCTGCAGGATGGACGGGTCGACGTTGACCCGCGAGAAGACGTCCAGGCTCGTTCCCGCCCTGCTGGACAGAGCGTTGCCCACCGTGGCCGCCGAGGCAGGGACCCCGTGGACCGCGGGGACTTCGTGGACGGACATGACGCCCACGGCGGCGACGGCGTCGCGCTCACCGCCTTAGCGGCATCGTGCCGGCCGCGGCGCTGTAACATCTTTCGTGAGTCCCAAGTGTGTTTACTGGCTGCGTTGTTTCGGTGGCTTCAGGGCGCAACGTTGCGAGCCACCTGCTGGTCCAGAGGGATCCTGCCCCACCTCCTGCTGCTGTGAAGCCGAGATAGCTTCGTCCACCTGCTGCTCGTGCACCACAGAGGTAGCCTCCGGTTGTTCCCCGTCCCACCAGAAAGTGTTCTCCCCTCCCCCAAAAAAGCCCCTAAACCCCGAAGCAGCCCTGGGCCACCGAAAGTAGGACTTTAATTCACCCAGCACCTCGGCCAGCTCCTCGATGAGAGGTCCTGCACCTTCACTGCTGGAGGGTTGTTGTGCCCCACGAGCACTGGTTCGGCTGCTGTCGCTGTGGGCCACGCTGGTGTTCACGGTGGCGATGTCGACCCAGTCCTCGGCACTGCCGCTCGCCTGTTCCATTTTTCGGAGTGAAGGCGGGCGCTGCGTGTGTTTGCTCTGTGTGTGTTGTGGCTGTGTCGGCTTTATGTGCACACCCTAAATGTTGTAAGAGCTGGTGCATGTGATGTCTCGTTTGCGCAACGCTTCTTTTTGGAAGTGTCCAGTGTGCACTTCGAGAGCTTGTAGGTCTGCATGCGCACCGCTGATGAATACTAATGGGATGCCACGTGTAGTGTGCACGTGCTATGTGTTGGTTGCGTCACTTTCGCAGGCATGCGTTGTGTGTGTCAGTGTGTCGCCCCTGTGCTGCGTGTGACGCACACTGTGTAGCATGTGTTACATGAGTCTGGGTCTGTTCACTTCTCTGGGCAGGCGTGCGCGCGCGTTCACTTCCTGCATGCATTCAATTTGTTGTCTGCCCAGTGTCGCAGTGTGTCAAACATGGTGTTTGTATTCGCTGCCTGCGTGGTGTCGTCCCGCGCGCTCTGTGCACGGAGTGTAAGGGTGGCACTGAATGTGTGGTTTTCTGGGCGTGTGTTGTGTGGGTGGTCTCCTTGATTCTAGTGGTGGACAGTGCACTGCCGGGCGGTGGTGGGATTAGACGGCAGGGCAGAATGCCGCAGGTTGGCACTGAGTCGGTGGGGGGGGTGTAATGCCCAGATGGTGGAAGCCGGCATATTTTGTTTATTGCACACAATGGTTGCCACGTGGGGCCTGCAGTGGGAGGCTGGGCACGTTTCCAGTGTGGGTGGGTTGGAGGGCGCATGTCAGAGTGGCGTTCCTGCAGAGTGGGGTGTTGTGTGGTTGGAGCTCGGCCCTCTTAGACGTCACAGCCACACCCACAGCCCACAAGGGAGACAGCACTGTGCGGCCTACGGCCCACATTTTGGGCCGCTGGCCCTCCTGGACGGCTCAACCTGCGCATGGTCGGCGTCGTCTACGACACCTTCCGCTCAGAAGCCTCAAATGCGGAGGTGGTCCGGTGCGTCAGGTGCAACCGGTGGCCGCGGAGTGCACATTCGGTGCCCACTGAAGGTGTGCGCGGCGTCAGCACCAGCGTGCGCGACGAGCATGGGCTCGGCCCTGCACCCCTCGCGGCCCTAGCACACAGAAGAAGGAGGAAAGAGCTTGGTGCCTGGCACAGGCCGGCCAAGGAAGACGTGACGCTGGGTGGCTTGCACCTCGACTTGCGGGCACTTGTCAATGCTAGGTCGATGCTAGGAATCATAGGAACCTGGTGCAGAGTGCATGCAACCGCACACGCACAAAAGACGACGGGCAGAACACCCCTCCCTGCCTCCATGTGTCCCCGGCTCCCAAAGCCGGTCACAGCAGGCAAACCCAACAGCACCAGCCAGGGCTGCCGCACAGCATTCCAGCAAGTGAATGCTGAAGCAACAACAGCGACCAGAGCTACCGGCAGCAGAAATGGAACATAAGCGCACGGGCAACACAAGCCGCTTTGAACAGTGAAATGGCGAGCAAGAGCTGCGCACGGCAAGACTGAACAGACCCACATCAATCATCAGCACTTACAGCTGCCACCAGTATAGGAGCAAGTGTTGCCGATGTGAAGCAACCACAACAGCAACTGCGCGGGCAGGACTGAACGGACCCACAGCAATCATCAGCAACCGCAGGCACTCGGCAGGGCAAAAGCAGCAGACTCGGCAACAAGAAACATAACCGAAACCCAGCCGACGGATACAGGCTGGTGCTGGTTGTGGCAATGTTGCCGGAATGGCAAGTTGAGGGCTGCGGGGTGGCAGGTCTGCATTTCTTGTGAATGGTGGGGTGTGCGGGTGGATGTTTGCAGTGTGGGGGGCCGTTGACCGTGGGGTCTGCACATGATGTGTGCGCGGGGCGCCTGTTTGTTTGTTTGTTGGGGCAGCATGCATGTCTGCTGACCTCTTTCTCCTGCATGTTTTCCGGTGTAGGTTTGTCCTCCCCAAAAGCAGTTTGGACGTGCCTGGTGTTGCCTTCGCTGCTGTGGGGGGGGGGGACTCTCAGTCGCCGTAGAATTTGAGTGTTGCGGTTGCTGTTGTCGACGCTGCTCATGTGGTAGCCTGTGTAGTGCTCCGTGGTAGCATGTGTAGCCAGCATTGCCCACTTCAGGGGTCCCTGAACGCTCCGACGTCTTCGAAGTCTCCGGTGATGTTCGGCTGCTGTTATTGTTTGATCCTCTGTAGAAACCGCGTTGCAACGTCTGGCTGCTCATGCCATGTATGTATGGCTGCATGCCGTGCCGTGTGCATTTGCTTGCGTGCGCCAATGTTTTGCAGGAAGCGTGCAGCTGCGTACGTGCCCCTTCGCACACATGTGTGTGTCATTCATGCACAGCATGTGTGCATGTTGTACACTGTGCACTGTGTGCAATGTATATTTCCAGTGACTATCATGCACACCACACATGCATTCATCCTTTTCGTGCACGCATGGTTGCACATATTGTGCACAATGTGCGATTGTATTGTGCAATGTGTGCACGCATGTTGTGCATTTTTCCATTTGGCCCGCGTGTGACGTGCACGTGTACGTATGTGCATAGTATTCATGATGCACGTGTGTGTCTGTCAATGTTTTCGTGTATGCGACGTGCATGTGCATGCTAGTACACGTACGACGTGCACATGCATGTCAACATGAATTTAAGCAGCTGCGCCGCCAGGTGCTGCAAGAACTGCGGCGGCTCGGTGCTCACCGCGGCCGCCAGCGTGCGGAACCGGGCAAATTCCGGGGAGCCGATGACGTAGGGCATGGCTGCCCGTGCTCGGCGGCTGCAAACAGCAGCAATTTGAGCAAACCGAAATGGCTGCGGGGCTCGCGCGCAGGCCAAAACTGCACACATACAGGCCACACACAAACAGACATGTCAAGCATGGGCTTCGAGGGACACCGGGGACATGCTGCGCACGTGCAACCGAGTGTGCATCAGGACGTCGGGTACAT
>Ga0209598_10001840_pt1 | contig 17015 bp, 18 predicted proteins | sample M_140807_EF_Meta_FD_187317 | JGI IMG/M metagenome (GOLD analysis project Ga0209598, IMG submission 187317) | Freshwater microbial communities from Lake Montjoie, Canada to study carbon cycling - M_140807_EF_MetaG (SPAdes) (version 2) | ecosystem: Environmental > Aquatic > Freshwater > Lake... | reverse complement strand
GGCCGTGCTTGCCGGCGGCAAAGGCTGAAAAGCCCGAGCCGCCGCGCAGACTGGCCGTGGCGCCGGTGAACAGGATGGTGCCGCGTCCGCGGGCCTGCATCACCTTGGCGGCTTCGCGAGCATTCAGAAACCCTGACAGGCAGGACATCTCCCAGACCTTTCGAAACACGCGCTCGGTTGTTTCGGCTATCGGGAAATTCACATTGCCGCCGATGTTGAAGACCAGCACTTCAATCGGACCGATCTCGCGTTCGATGTGCTCGAAGAGCGACACCACCTGCGCTTCGACGCGTGCATCACTGCCAAAGCCGTGTGCTTCGCCGCCGGCCGCGCGAATCTGTTCAAGCAATGGCGCCAGCGGCTCCAGGGTGCGCCGCGTCACGCAGGTCACGAACCCTTCTCGCGCAAAGCGTCGGGCAATCGCCCCGCCCGTGGCATCGCCTGCGCCCACCACCAACGCCACTTTTCGCTCGCTCATTTCGGGTCTCCTGGAATCGTTGTGAATGCCCGGGCGCTGATGCCGGGACGCAGGCCGATACTATAGAGCTCACACTCTATCGACTGGAGCCATCATGGCTGGGCCTCTTGCCGGAATTCGCGTCATCGACCTCACCACGGTGGTTTCAGGGCCGGTCAGCACCGTGCTGCTTGCGGATCAGGGGGCCGATGTCATCAAGGTCGAGCCACCCGGGGGTGACATCGCGCGACGCACCGCAGGCCATGGCGAGTTCACCGCGATGTTCGTGTCGTGCAATCGCGGCAAGCGTTCGCTGGCACTCGATCTCAAGCAGGCAGCTGCGCTCGATGTATTGCGACGTCTGATCGCATCGGCCGATGTGCTAGTCCAGAATTTTCGCCCCGGCACGATGGAGCGTTTCGGACTGGATGAGCAGACCATTCGCACGCTCAATCCACGCATCATCTATCTCTCGATTTCCGGTGTCGGAGACAGCGGCCCCTATGCCAACAAGCGGGTCTATGACCCGGTGATCCAGTCGCTGTCCGGTTTTGCCGATGTGCAGGCCAATCAATCGACAGGGCGTCCGCAACTCATCCGAACGATCGTGGCCGACAAGACCACCGCCATCTTCGCCTCGCAGGCCATCACTGCAGCCTTGTTTGCCCGCGAGCGCAGCGGTCAGGGGCAGAGCATTCATCTGTCGATGCTCGACACCATGGTGGCGTATCTCTGGCCGGAAGCGATGACCCAGTACACCGTGATCGGAAAGGAAGTCAGTGCGATCAATCCGACGGCGCGACCTGACCTGATCTTCAGGACACTCGATGGCTACATCACCGTGGGCTCGGTGTCAGATGCCGAATGGCGTGGGCTGTGTGGTGTGATCGGGCGCCCGCAATGGGTGGATGACCCGCGTTTCAGCACACCCGGAAAGCGTTCAGCCAATGCGGCCGAGCGCATCACGCTGGTGGGCGAGATCCTTGCGACCGGCAATAGCCAGGACTGGCTCGAGCGCCTCGATGCGGCCGATGTGCCGTGCGCCCCGGTGTTGAGTCGTGGCGAGGTGATGAACGATCCGCAGGTCATCAACAACCGGCTGATCGAGGAGTTCGACCAACCGCAACTCGGACGTGTGCGCCAGGTCCGGCCAGCTGCGCAATTCGAATCCACACCCGCTGCGATTGCCGGGCCTGCGCCGATGATCGGCGAACACACCGAGGACATTCTCAGGGAGTTAGGTTTGAGCGACGAGGCAATCGAGGCACTGAAAGCCTCCAGTGCGGTGCGATCAGCTGGTGGCCAGGCATGAGCGGCGGCGAGTCTGAGGGCGCGGGCGATCGCATCCTGTGGGGTGTTGGGACCAGCCGCACGATCCGTGCGCATTGGGCCTTGCACGAGCTGGATCTGGCCTATGAGCTGCGGCCTATTCTGCCTCGTACCGGTGAAACCCAGACCGAGCAGTACACCACTCTGACGGCTCGCCAGAAAATTCCCTTGCTGCAGGATCGGGGGCAGGTGATCACCGAAAGCGCGGCCATCATCAGTTATCTGTCCGATGTGTATGGGCAGGCGAACAACCGGCTGATGCCCATCGAGACACTTGATCGGGCGAAGTGCCTGGAGTGGTGCTTTTTCGTGATCAGTGAACTCGACGCCACGTCGCTGTACGTGATGCGCCGACACCGCGATCTGGTGCACATCTACGGCGAAGCGCCGCAGGCCAATTCGGCCGCAGTCGAGTATTTCGGCAAGCAGATGCGGGCGGTTGATCAGGCCTTGTCAGATGGTCGGCCCTTCTTGCTGGGCGATCACTTCAGCGCTGCAGATATCCTGCTGTCGAGCTGCCTGACCTGGGCGGTTCGCTATCAGGTGCCGGTGTCGGAAGTGGCGTTGCAATACAACCGCGCGCTGGTCGAGCGCGATGCATTCAAGCGGGCCGACGGGCGCAACACGCCTGCGCCCGCTCAGTCCTGAACACTCAATTCACCCACGGAGACACTCCCATGATCAAGTTGTATGGTTCGCCACTGAGCAATTACGTCTGCATGGTCAAGACCGCGCTGATTGAGAAGCAGATTCCATTCGAGATGGTTGCCGCGCGCCCATCGCAGGACCCCGCCTGGTTGGCCATGAGTTCGATGGGGAAGATTCCCTGTATCCAGACCGAGTCGGGCTATCTGGCTGAGACCCGGGCGATCCTTGATTATTTGGAGGAGTCTTCACCGACGCCTGCGCTGCTGCCAGCCGATCCCTTTGCCCGGGCCAAGGTGCGCGAACTGGCTCAGTCGGTGGAGCTGTATCTCGAGCTGGTGGCGCGCAAAGGCTACGGATTTCTGTTCGGACGCGAGGTTTCCGAGTCGGCCAAGGCCGAGCTGGCGAGAGACCTGCCCAAGGGGCTGGCCGCTGTCGGCAAGCTGGTGAAGTTTTCGCCCTGGATTGCCGGGGATCAATTCACCTACGCTGACCTGGTGGCCTTCTGGTCACTGGGGCTCGCTCAGCGCAGCGCTCAGATGAATGCCGGCGTCGATCTGCTCGGTGGCATGCCGGGTGCACAGGCCTGGTTTGATGCTGTGGCTACCCGCGACAGCGTCAGGCGTGCTTTGGCCGATCAGGACGAAGCGCGCAAGGCTCAGGGCTGAGCCAAGCCTGGCAAGGGCTGGCGTGTGGTGCGCCGGCCCTTGTGTGGCTTAGCCCTGCGCGAGTTTGTCCTGCGTGCGGGTCTCGAAATCGCTGGCGTCGTGCCGCTCGTGCAACTGGCTGGCCGGGTCGCCCTGGAGTCGATTGACCATGCGCCCGCGCTTGACTGTGGGGCGCGCAGCGATGGTGTCGGTCCAGCGCTGAACATGGCGATAGTCCTGCACCTGCAGGAACTCCCCACCCCCGTACAGCAAGCCCTTGGCCAACGCGCCGTACCAGGGCCAGATGGCGATATCCGCAATCGTGTAGGCGTCGCCGGCCATGTATTCATGGTCTGCCAGATGGCGATCGAGCACATCAAGCTGGCGCTTGACTTCCATGGTGAATCGATCGATTGCGTATTCGATCTTCGTGGGTGCATAAGCGTAGAAATGACCGAAGCCGCCGCCCAGATAGGGCGCGCTGCCCATCTGCCAGAACAGCCACGACAGGCAGGCAGCCCGGTCTGCGCCCGAGGCCGGCAGCAGAGCGTCAAATTTTTCGGCCAGGTAGAGCAAGATGGCGCCGGACTCAAACACTCGGATGGGTTCAGGCCCGCTGCGGTCGACCAGCGCGGGAATCTTTGAGTTCGGATTGGCTGCGACGAAGCCGCTGCCGAACTGATCACCCTCGCTGATGCGGATGAGCCAGGCGTCGTATTCAGCGCCGCTGTGGCCCAGCGCCAGCAGCTCTTCCAGCATCACGGTGACCTTGACACCGTTGGGTGTGCCCAGAGAGTAAAGCTGCATCGGATGTCGACCGATCGGCAGATCCTTCTCATGCGTGGAACCGGCAATCGGGCGATTGATGTTGGCAAAGCGTCCGCCACTGGCTTTCGTCCAGGCCCAGACTTTCGGTGGGGTGTATTCGGATTCGCTCATAGTGCTCAGAGTGATGGGTTTGAGTGAGGCGACGTTCGGTCAGTTGGCACGGTGCGCTTGAGAAATTCGATGGCGGCGTTGGCGAAGATGTCGTTGCGATCGCCTGCAACCATGTGGCCCGCACCGGTGACATTGACGAACTCGCTATGCGGACACAGTTCAAGAAACGCCCTGGCGCCTTCTTCGCTCAGCAGGTCTGACAGTCCACCGCGCACCAGCAGGGTGGGCAGGGTCAGTGCGCGCGAGCAGGCTTCAAGGCGTTCCTGGCGGGATTGAAGCTGCTGACGGCTGGCGCGGTAGCGAGGGTCCCAGTGCCAGCGGTACTTGCCGTCAGTACCCAGGCGAACGTTCTTGGCCAGGCCATCGAGCTTGCGCGGGCGGGTGCGATGGGGCTGGTAGCTGGCGATCGCCTCGGCAACCTCTTCGAGTGAATTGAAGCCGTCCGGTTTCTGACTCATGAAGGCCTGGATGCGATCCACGCCTTCGGGCTCGATACGCGGTCCGATGTCGACCAGCACCAGTGCGGTGGCATCGACATGGCCTTCGCCTGCAGCCACAAGGCTGGTGCCACCCCCCATTGACGCACCCATCAGTACCGGGCGGCGATTGCCCAGCGCGGCCAGCACGCACAGGAGGTCTTCGACCATCACGTCCTGGCCATAGCGTCCATCGGGTGCCCAATCGGAATCCCCATGGCCGCGAGCATCGAAGGCAACCGCGAAATAGCCGGCAGCCCCCAGGGTCTGGCCTGCGCCTTTCCATGCGTGCCGCGTCTGGCCGCCACCATGCTGGAGCAGCACGAGGGGGCCTGTGGGATCACCCCAGGCGTCGCCAGCGATGCGAACACCGCCTGCGGCAGGCCACAGGTGCATGGGCTCGGGGGTCCCGGGAAGTCGTGTGCCTGCGCTCATCAAACCTCACTCGAATGGGTGAACTGTACTTGAATGGGTCAATCCTCTGTTGCAATCATCCAAGGGTGTTCGTCGAAGCATGTTGCCCAGCTAGGCCCTCTTGTCACACAGATTGGGTCTGAAATGCGTCTAGAATGTTCCGGCTGACGTATCAATTTCTGACCAGAGAAAACACGATGATTCGAGTTTTGAGCCTGTTCGGTCTGCTGTTTTCAATGGCTGTCAGCTTGTTCTCAGGGTCGGTCCGTGCAGCCGACCTCAAGGAGATTCAGGCGCGCGGCGAGATTCGCCATTTGGGCATCCGCTATGCGAACTTCGTCACCGGTGCGGGTGATGGCTTTGACGTCGAGCTGGTTCAGGGTTTCGCCAAGCATCTCGGCGTCAAGTACACCCTGGTCTATACCGACTTCTACTCGGTGATTCGGGACCTGCTCGGCAAGGACGTCGTTCGAAAGGGCGACAACGTCTCCTTGCAGGGAAGCTTCCCGGTCAAGGGCGACATGATCGCAACCGGGTTTACTGTGTTGCCCTGGCGAGAGGCTGTCTTGCTCTATTCCAAGCCGACCTTTCCCTCACAGGTGCTGCTGGTCGCGCGTGCCCAGTCTGCCTTTACACCGATCCCAGGGTCGAAGGACCTTGGAAGCGACATCCTCAAGACGAAAGCGATGATCGGCAAGAACAGCCTGCTGGTGATGGAAAAGACCTGCCTTGACCCGGCCAACTATGGGCTCAAAGGCGTTGGATTGGATCTCAGGATGTACACCCGCAGCACCAACATCAGCGAGATGGTTCCGGCGCTGATCAACAAGGAAGCCGAGTTGACCTTGCTGGATGTGCCGGATGTGGTGTTGGACCTCAAGAAGTGGGCTGGCCAGATCAAGGTGCTGGGCCCGATCTCCGAGCATCAGGATCTGGCTGCTGCCTTTCCCAAGGATTCGCCAGAGCTTCGAGCGGCCTTCAACGAATACCTGGCCAAGGCACGGGCCGATGGCAGTTACGACAAGCTGGTGGATAAGTACTACCCGGGTATCAGGCGTTACTTTCCCGATTTTTTCGCCAAGAAGCATTGAATTCGGGGCCGATTGATTGGAGCCGCTGGTTTCGAGGTTTCGGCAATCTGGTGTGCGCTGGCCCTTGCTTCTGGCGGGGGCCTTCGCGCTCTACTGCAGCGTACTGCTCTGGCATGTGTTCGGTGCACAGGCTGCACTGCAGGAGCTCAACAATGAGCGCCTGACGAGTCAGGCCCGGTATCGGGCGATCGCCATTGGTGATGCCCTTCAGGATCGTCAGAGAATGGCGGCGGATCTGGCGCAAAGCCATGAAATCGAGGCCTTCTTGGTGAACAGAGACCTCGGGATGTCGATGCAGTACGGCCTTGGGGCCAGCCTCTACGGCATCGATCAGCGCTTCAAGCGCGAACGCGAAGGCGTGATCCTGCGCGACCGCAAGCTGTATGACTCGATTACCTACTACGACGAGCACGGTGAACCGCTGACCGATTCGCCCCCGAAGGGCGAGCCACTCGAGTTGCCCAAGGGGCACAGGTCGGGGCCTTCTCTTTGGCTGTCACCCGATGCTCGATGGGTGATGGCCAGTGCCCCGGTGATTCACAAGGGCGCCTATAAGGGTGTCGTCGTCACGGTGGGTGATATGCGCCGACTCAGCGGCCTGCTGCTCGAGGCGAATGTGGGTCGCGACAGCTCCTTTGAGGCGCTGATCTCCACCGGCGGGAACGATGTTGTGGGCCTGGTGACTGAACGGCTGTCGGGACATCCGGAAACTCTCATGGCGATGGCCGCGATGCCGGAATCGATACTGACGATTGCGAGCAGTCTGGGTCAGGTCGAAGCAACGCTTGGCGATCATTTGGTGATGCGCACTGCGATCGAGGGTTTGCCCTTATCCGTGCTGAGCACGGTCGATCCGAGGATCGTCTACGGCAACACAAGGTCCAAGGGATTTCTCTACACGCTGATTCTTGTGCCCATCCTGTTGCTGGCAGCCGGGCTCGCTCTGGATCAGCAGCGACTTCGCAGGCTGCGCCTGGAGGAACACAACAAGGCGCTGGGCCAGGAGGTCTCGCGACGCGAGGCGCTGGAATCCGAGCTTCGCGACCGGGCCATCGAGCTCGAGCGACTGGCTGGCGAAAATCATGCAAACATGATTCGGGCCGAGAAGGCGAGTCGAGCGAAATCCGATTTTCTGGCGACGATGTCGCACGAGATCAGAACGCCAATGAATGGCGTTCTCGGGATGACTGATCTGGTGCTCGAGACTGATCTGACCGAACAGCAGCGCGACTATCTGAACACCGCAAAACTGTCTGCCAGGGTGCTGCTCACGGTCATCGACGATATTCTGGATTTCTCCAAGCTGGAGGCGGGTAAGGTCTCCATCGAGTTGTTGAGATTCGACCTTCGGCATCTTGTGACCGAGGTGGTTCGGATGCAGTCACTCGCGGCGCAGGAGAAGCAGTTGAGTCTGCTGTGCACCATCGGGCCGGACGTGCCGCGGCATGTGATTGGCTCGCCCGATCGCTTGCGCCAGGTGCTGATCAATCTGCTCAGCAATGCAATCAAGTTCACTCAGCGCGGTGAGGTCGAGTTGAACGTTTCGATCGTGTCCATGATCGAACGAACGGCCAGCGTTCAGTGTTCGGTTCGCGATACAGGCGTCGGTATCGATCCTGCTCAACACCGTGCGATCTTCGAGGCGTTCACTCAGGCAGACAGTTCGATCACGCGCCGATACGGCGGCACGGGCCTGGGCCTGAGCATTTGCGCCAGACTCACTGAACTGATGGGCGGCACGATCACTGTGCAAAGTGAACCGGGTCGTGGGTCTACCTTCTTTCTGACGGTGCCGTTGCAGTTGGATGATCAGTCGCCTGTGCAGGCTGATCCGCTTGAATCGACCATGGTTGCTGACCATTCAGTGGGCATGCCGGATGCAGGCGTCCTGATTTCTGCGGCTGTGGATGAGCCACTGGAGATCCTGGTTGCTGAGGACAATCCGATCAACCAGAAGGTGATCGCCGCGCTGCTTGAGCGATACGGTCACCGTGTGGTGATGGTCGATAACGGGCAAGCGGCAGTTGAGGTGTCTGCGGCTCGAAGCTTCGACCTGATTTTTCTGGACATTCACATGCCGGTGATGGGTGGCATCGAGGCCGCTCGGTGCCTGCGCCGGCGTGAAGCCGAGCAGTCTGATGTGTCGCACGTGCCGATCCACGCACTCACCGCGGCAGCGCTGAAGGAAGAGCGCGCGCTGGCGATGGCCAATGGATTTGACGGTTACCTCATCAAGCCCATCGACACCGCCGAATTGAAGGTCCTGCTCGAGTCGGCCAGGGCCATCAGGTCGAGGCAGTCTTTGGTTTGAGCTGGCGCCTCCGGCACGAATCGAACGTGCGACCCTCCCCTTAGGAGGGGGATGCTCTATCCACTGAGCTACGGAGGCTGGGAGCTGGATTGTACCCAAGCGCTCCGAGCGGCGCGCAGGGCTCACAGGGCGGATCACGTAACATTCACCGACCCGCAAGCACACCCATTTGGAGAACCTTATGATTGGCTACATCTGCGTCGGCACCAACGATCTTGATCGGGCGGTTGCCTTCTACACGGACCTCTTCGCACCGCTCGGTGCCAGAGTGTTCTTCAAGACCGATCGCGGCGTGGGCTGGGGCGTCAAGCCGGGTCAGCCGATGTTCAGCGTGATGAAGCCCTTCGATGGACAGCCGGCTACGTCCGGAAACGGCACGATGATTTCGCTGCTGATGCCCGATGCGGCGACCGTCGAGGCGCTTCATGCCAAGGCGCTCGCCTTGGGTGCACATGATGAAGGTGCGCCGGGCGCTCGCACAAAGACGTTTTACGGCGCTTACTTTCGCGATCTTGATGGCAACAAGCTGGCGGTTTACTGCATTACGCCGGCGAACTGAGCCCGACGATACTGCCGATCTTTCCGGCCACAGCCCCTTCCCGACAGGAACCCAGCAGCATGCTCAAACCCGGTTTGATCATGGAGATGCCGCTATTGCTCTCCGGCATCATCGAACACGCAGCGGCTCAATTTGGCGACACCGAGATCGTCTCGCGCGAGACCCATGGCCCGCTGTTTCGCTACACCACTGCGCAGTGTGCGGTGCGAGCGAAGAAACTGGCCAACGCGCTGACCGGGCTTGGCCTGGCGCCGGGCAGTGTGGTCGCCTCGATCGCCTGGAACAACCATCGCCACCTCGAGGCGTACTACGCGGTGTCCGGCAGCGGCATGGTGATGCACACCTGCAATCCGCGCCTGCATCCGCAACAACTGATCTACATCATCAACCACGCCGAAGACGAGCTGGTGCTCTTTGATGCCACCTTCGCACCCATCATCAAGGGCATCGCACCGCATTGCCCGAAGGTGCGTCACTGGGTCTGTCTGGCTGATGCGGCCAACACGCCTGCGATCGACGGCGTGGGCGGAGTGCTCAACTACGAAGAACTGATCGCACCGGCGAGCGAGGACTTTTCCTGGCCGAGCTTTGATGAGCGCACCGGCGCTGCCTTGTGCTACACCTCGGGCACCACCGGCAATCCCAAGGGCGCGCTGTATTCGCATCGGGCCATCGTCCTCAATGCAATCAGCATCTGCATGCCGGGTGTACTCGGTTTGTCCGCGCAGGAGGCGATCCTGCCGGTCGTGCCGATGTTCCACATCAACGCCTGGTGCCTGCCCTATGCAAGCCTGGTGGCCGGTGCCAAGTTGGTCCTGCCGGGACCCAGGCTGGATGGGCCGTCGCTCTACGAACTGATCGAAGCCGAGCAGGTGACCCTGAGCGCCGGCGTGCCCACCATCTGGCAGGGTCTGATCACCCATATGGATCAGCATGGCCTGAAGTTTTCGTCGATGCGAACCACCGCGACCGGCGGGTCGGCCATGCCGCTGGCCCTGATCGAAAAATTCCGCGAACAGTACAACGTGGATGTGCGCCACGGCTGGGGCATGACCGAAACCACCGCGGTGGCCACCATGGGCGTGCTCACCGCACGGCAGCAGGCCGAACTGACGCCCCAGCAGCGCCACGAGCTCATTGCCCGGCAAGGCAAGAGCCTGTTCGGAGTCGAGATCAAAGTGGTGGATGAGAGCGGCGCCACCCTGCCGCGTGACGGGATGTCGCAGGGCGAACTGATGGTTCGCGGGCAGTGGATTGTCTCGAGCTATTTCAAGGGCGAGGCCTCAGCGCTGGTGGACGGCTGGTTTCCCACTGGCGATATCGCAGTCATTGCGCCGGATGGCGTGATGCAGATTCGCGACCGGACCAAGGATGTGATCAAGACCGGTGGCGAATGGATCAGCTCGATCGACCTGGAAAACGCAGCGATCGGGCACCCTGCCGTTCAGATGGCGGCGGTGATTGGTGTGAAGCATCCGAAGTGGGACGAGCGGCCGCTCTTGTTCATCGTCCGCAAACCGGGGCAGGCGCTCAGCAAGGACGAGATCCTTGGTTTCCTGGCCGAGCGGGTCGCCAAGTGGTGGGTGCCAGACGACGTGGTGTTCCTTGACGCGCTACCGGTGGGCGGAACCGGTAAGGTGCAGAAGGTGGACTTGCGCAAGCGCTACGGCGGGGTGTTTGAGCCTTCCTGAAATGACGATGCCGGGCATCGAGGCCCGGCATCGGATGACGCATCGGCCCGGAATCATCCGGTGCCGATGGGTCGCTCGATCGGTCAGCGCAGCACGCCGGCGAGCATGCTGGCGGCGTTGTTGGCGCCGCTGCCACCGAGGTAGTTGCCGATATAGCTGCTCATCTGCGAGAGCTGTGCCGGGTTGACGTTGAGCTTGGACAGCGCGTCGGTGACGCTGGACATCGAGGTCATCGAAGACGGCGAAACGCCCAGGATGCCGGTGCCCTTGGTGACCAGATCGGGCAGACCGGGCAGGCTGGTGTTCAGCTTGGCAAAGTCAGCGGGCGAGAGCTTGTTCTGGGCGAGACCGAACAGTGCGCCTGCGCTGGCGGCTGTCTGGTCGGCGCTGGTGCCCATGTATTTCTGCATGCCCGACAGCATGCCGTTGACACCACCGGCGGGCGGGGAGAAGCCCAGGGGAGCCGAACATCCGGCAACAAACGGGGTGCTCAATGCGGCAGCGACGAAAAGGCGACGGTTCATCTGGGTGGTTCCTCTTATTGTGGAGTGGGCATGCCCCAGGGCCCTTGATGCGGTGCTCCTGGGGTGTTGGCCGGACAATCGCCCGACCGGCGCGCATTTTATTCGAGAAAGATGACGGCCCCTTGCAGGGTTCCACTTGACCCGGCTCGATGGCACGGATTCGGAGACTCGATTCAGGCCGTGCTCGCCCGCACCCACTCGCCGATTGCGTAGTTCAATCCGGTGCGACTGACCGCCGGTTCCAGCTTGATGCATTGCCAGACTGCAGGGTCGAGTGTCTCGAAGAAGGTGTCTGCCTGCGCATCGACATCGACTTCGGTGATCAGCAGTCGGTCAGCCAAATTCAGAGCCTGCTGATAAATCTGTGCGCCGCCGATCACGAAGACTTCCGGTGATCCGGCACAGCGCATGACGGCGTCTTGGATCGAGGCTGCCGGTTCGCAGCCCGGGTGCGCCCACTGCGGATTACGGCTTACCACCAGATTGCGCCGTCCAGGCAAGGGTCGGCCGATCGATTCGAAGGTCTTGCGGCCCATGATGATCGGATGCCCCATGGTGCTTGACTTGAAGTGCTGCAGGTCTTCGGGCAAATGCCAGGGCAGCGTATTGTTTCGGCCGATCCCACCATGACGGTCTCTGGCCACGATGAGGGTGATGCGCGGGGGGGCGTGTGTCATGGCCTGACCGCGCTCAGACCGCCACAGGCGCCTTGATCAGCGGGTGCGCGCGATAGTCGACAAATTCGATGTCGTCGTAGCGGTAATCGAAGATCGACTCGGGTTTGCGGTGGAATTTCAGGCGCGGCAGCGGATAGGGCGCGCGTGCGAGTTGTTCGCGGGCCTGGTCGAGATGGTTGAGGTACAGATGGCAATCCCCGCCGGTCCAGATGAAATCGCCGGGCAGAAGGCCCGCCTGCTGCGCGATCATCTCGGTGAGCAGGGCATATGAAGCAATGTTGAACGGCACGCCCAGAAAGATGTCGGCACTGCGCTGATAGAGCTGGCATGACAGCCGACCGTCTGCCACATAAAACTGGAACAGGGCATGGCAGGGAGCAAGAGCCATGCGCGGCAGTTCGGCGACATTCCAGGCCGAGACGATCAGCCGTCGGGAATCCGGGTCATCGCGCAGCCGTTTCATGAGGTCGGCGATCTGGTCGATCTGGCCGCCATCCGGTGCCGGCCATGAGCGCCACTGGTGACCATAGACCGGGCCGAGTTCGCCGCGCTCGTCGGCCCATTCGTCCCAGATCGACACACCGTTTTCGCGCAGGTAGGCGACATTGGTCGAGCCGCTCAGAAACCACAGCAATTCATGCACGATCGATTTGAGGTGCAGCTTCTTGGTGGTGACCAGCGGAAAGCCGTCGGAAAGTGCAAAGCGCATCTGCCAGCCGAATACCGAGCGGGTGCCGGTTCCGGTGCGATCGGATTTGGGCGTGCCGTGCTCGAGCACGTGTCGCATCAGGTCGAGATAGGGGCGCATGGCGGTCTTTCGCGGAGTCAGGTGGTCAGGCCGTGAAAACAGGCTGAGACGATCTGGTCGATGATCTGTTCGTTGCTCATCGATCCGGCGGCCTTGAGGAAATCGAGGGTCGGATCGCAGGTGCGAGCGTACAGGGTGTAGAGAATGAATTCGTCGCGCAGGTGGGGCTTGATGCTGCCCTCACTGCGGGCCTGCACGATCAGCGCACCGATCTGATCGGACAGGCGGGTGAGCTCGTCCATGTAACCGAGATTGGCAAAGAGCGCCTGCTGCAGGCTCGGGCTGGTCGAGGGCAGGTGTGGAACGCCACCGGACAGCCGTTGCGACAGCGTCCAGCGCAGCAGGCCTTCGAGCCGCTCGATGGCCGAGCGCTGTGTTGACTGACCGGCGAGTGCCGCCGTGGTCTGACGCAGCAGGCGGGTCAGCACTGCGGCAGCGAGTGCTTCCTTGGATTCGAAGTGCCGATACAGACTGCCCTTCGCGATGCCGACCTGGCCTGCAACTTCGTCCATCGACATCGCCTCATAGCCATGATCGGCGAGCAATCGATTGGTGGCATCGAGGATGGCTTCTTCGCGCAGTTCGAACTGCGTCTCGCGAAATGACTTCCGGGTTTCGGGGGCGTTCAAGACGGGATCGGGGCGATTTATTGGGTGACGCCGGGCATTCCGGCTTGGCCAGGTGGAGGCAGTGGCGACATGCCGGAAGGCTGCTGGCCCGGGATACCTGCTCCCGAGCCATATTGCTGGGCATCAGGCGGTGGGGGCGGGGCAGGCTGCGCTGCGGGTTGAATCGGCACACCGGGCGGCAGGACGCCGGGCGACTGCATCGGCGGGGGCGGGGGGGGTACGCCTGGCCCACCGGACAGTCCGGGTGGCAGCGTGCCGCTTGACCCGCGCATGTCTGTGCCCGACTTGGGGCCGCTGGTGAGCACATCGAGCGACGGCCGAGGCGGGGCCTGTGCGGTGAGGGGTTGACCGTTGCGCATCAGTGCGACCGAGTCGGGCATGACTGCGGAGACGGTGAGTCCTTCGGCCACCTTTTCGCCGACCCGAAAGGGCTTGGCAGGCTGCCCATCGACAGACAGAAGCGCCACGCCTTGCGGGCCGGCAGCAATCACACCGACCACCTGGACATTGGAGGGTGCCGCGGCCGCGCTTGGGCTGGGCGCGGGTTGGGCGCCGAATAACTGACCCGCCTGGAGAAGGTCGCTTGCAGCGGCGGGCTGCGCAATCGCGCCGGCCGGGGCGATTGGGCTGCGTGGCGAAAACAATTGCAGGCCCCAGGCGGCGCAGATTGCGCACAGCGAAGCAAACAGCAGCAGTGAAGCCAACCGGGCCAGAGGAAAACGGAGTCGCATGGTCGAATTGGGCCGATCGGTGAGGGGTGGCAGCAGGCGGATGACCGCATCCGGGCGCAGGCCCACTGGTATCATAGACCGGATGAACCAAGCCGCGTGCCGGAGCTGACAGACGATGCAAAACCGATGGCTGGTTGCAGCCAATTCGCAGGTAGGCCGACAGCGTGGATTCACGCTGATCGAATTGATGGTGGTCATCATGATCCTGGGGGTGCTGGCCGCACTGGTCGTGCCTCGAGTCATGAACCGGCCGGATGAAGCCCGGGCAGTGGCTGCCCGTCAGGACATCGCTCAGGTGATGCAGGCGCTCAAGCTCTATCGCCTGGACAACTCCCGCTACCCCACCACCGAGCAGGGCCTGCAATCACTGGTTGCCCGACCTGCTGCAGGGCCCGTGCCGAATAACTGGAAGTCCTATCTGGACAAGGTGCCCAACGATCCCTGGGGCCGTCCTTACCAGTATCTGAGCCCCGGCATCAAGGGTGAGATCGACGTCTTCAGCCTGGGTGCAGATGGGCAAGCCGGCGGCACGGGTGTGGACGCAGACATCGGGTCGTGGGACCTGTGATGTCCCGGCCGGGCGCTGTCCGGCATCGCGGTTTCACCCTGATCGAACTGCTGGTCGTGCTGATCGTGATCGGCGTGGTCGTCGGCATGGTCACTGTCTCGAGTGCACCCAGTCCTGAGCGGGCATTGAGGGCAGATGCCGATCGACTGGCTCAATTGCTCTCGCTCGCACGTGAAGAAGCTCAGGTGCGCGGCGCGCCGATCCGCTTCGAAACCGACTCCAGCGGATTTCGCTTCATGGTCTACCGAGACCGGCAATGGCGGCCCATTACCGATGACGGCGATCTGCGCGGGCGGCCCTGGGGTACCGAAACCCGGGTGCTGGTCGAGCGGCCCGATGGCCGACGCGCACTGGAGTTCGGGCGCGACCTTGTCGAAGCGCCCTACCGGGTGCAACTGCAGCGCCCGGGCGCATCGGTAACCATCCTGGCCAACGGGCTGGGGACCTTTGAAGTCCTCGATTAGGCGCGTCGACCACGCTGGTCGTGGCTTCACGCTGGTCGAGGTGCTGGTTGCGCTGACCATCGTGGCGGTGTCCCTCATGGCGTCGCTTCGGGCGACCGGTGCCCTGTCGGCCAGTGCCTTCGAGTTGCGCCAGCGCACCCTGGCACAGTGGAGTGCTGAGAACCGGCTGGCGCAGATCCGAGTTCAGGCCGAGTGGCCCAATCAGGGCAAGCGCAGTTTCGACTGCACGCAAGCTGAGGCCAAACTGGTCTGTGAGGAGGAAGTCTTCAACACGCCCAATCCGCAGTTTCGCCGGGTTGAAGTGAGCGTGTATCCGGCACAGGGCGAGCGAATCCGATTGTCCAAGCTGGTCGGTTTTGCGACCAACCAGCTCTGAGTGCCAAGGGGCATCGATGAGCCGCCAAGCCCGCGCTCGAGGTCGCCATGGCCGCGGCTTCACGCTGATCGAGCTGCTGATTGCCACCACGCTTCTGGCCGTGCTGGCGCTTTTGGCCTGGCGCGGGCTGGACTCGGTGCTGACGTCGCGTCAGCGCATCGTGGCTGCATCCGATGAGCTGCGGTCGCTGACGCTGGCCTTTGCCCAGCTTGACGAAGACCTCAGAAAATCCTGGCCGGTTCGGCTGCTCAAGCTGCAGACACCTTCGATCAGTTTTACGGTGTCGGGCGAGCAGAACGTGGCCGCACTGGAAATGCTCAGAGAAGCGAGTGGGGCGTCGGAGCCGACGCAGATCCAGAGGGTTTCATGGCGCCTTCGCAATGGCATGCTCGAGCGCGGCTTCGGGCAGTGGTCGATTCCGGCAGCAGCTGGCACGCAGCCATTTTCAGGCGCTGCGACGGGCTCGTCTCAAGGCGTGGCAGGCGCTGGCACCCTTGCGCAGTCTGCAGCGCAGAGCGTCGATGGCTTGATCTGGCAGCCGATTCTGGGCCGTGTCGCGTCGCTTCAGATGCAGGGCTGGATCAATGGTCAGGGCTGGATCGCAGCCGAGGCGCTCGCCGGACAACTGCGTGGGCCGGGCGCCGATGCGGTGGGAGCCGGCGCTCAGGCGCCGCCTGCCGGCGACGCCCAGGCTGGCGGTAGCGGCACCCCGCCGGCTGCAGCAAACAAAGGCGATTCGGCCATGGTCACCGGCTTGCTGGTGCGCATCGTGCGTCAGGACGGTGAAGTGCTCCAGCGAGTCTTTCCGGTCAAGGACTGATGATGCGACCCGGCTCTCGTCCATTGCTGCACCCTCAGCGCGGTGCGGCCATCATCACCGCAATGCTGGTGGTCACCCTGGCTGCGGTGGTTGTGTCGGGACTGTTCTGGCGCGAGCATGTGGCGGTCCGATCGGTCGAAAACCGGCTGGCTCTGTCGCAAAGCCGGTGGATCGAGCGGGCCGCGCTGGACTGGGCCAAGGTCATTTTGCGTGCCGATCTGCGCACAGGTCCTGCGGATCATCTGGGTGAGCCGTGGGCGGTGCCGGTGGTCGAGACCCGGCTGGACGAAACCGTGACCGCGGGGGCGAAGATCGACGAAGGATCACGCAACGCGGTGCTGGCCGGCCGGATCGTCGATGCCCAGTCGCTGTTCAACATCAATTCGCTGGCCGGGACTGACGGCAAGCCGTCCGAACTTCAACTGACTGCGTTCAAGAAATTGCTGCAAGGCATCGGTCGAAGTGCGTCCAGCGCCGACCTGATCGCCGCGCGTGTCATGCAATCGGTGGCTGTCACCATCGAGGGTCGAGTGGTCCCGGCAACGCGCCAGCCGCTGACCCGGCTTGCCGATCTGCTCGATGTACCCGGCCTCGATCCGGGTGTGGTCACCGCGCTTGAGCCGCTGGCCATCGTCTTGCCACGGGCGACGCCGGTCAATGTCAACACCGCGCCAGCCGAGGTCCTCGCCGCGCTCATTCCGAATCTTGACCTGGGCTCGGCGAGGCGCTTTGTGAGCCGACGCGAGCGGACCTTCTATCGCACCCTCGAGCAGGCGGCCGTTGATATCGACGAGGGCGCCACCGGAGTTGCCGGGATTGATGGCGGCGTCGGTTTGGATGAAGTCTTCGTAGCCCTCGA
>Ga0209598_10001839_pt1 | contig 17015 bp, 11 predicted proteins | sample M_140807_EF_Meta_FD_187317 | JGI IMG/M metagenome (GOLD analysis project Ga0209598, IMG submission 187317) | Freshwater microbial communities from Lake Montjoie, Canada to study carbon cycling - M_140807_EF_MetaG (SPAdes) (version 2) | ecosystem: Environmental > Aquatic > Freshwater > Lake... | reverse complement strand
CTCGAGGGATGGCGCGCCGGCACACACGGCATCATCCTTGCCATCTTGCTGGCAATCGCCGAATTCCAGACCCTTCGCCTTGCCTGGGCCAGCGAAGCGTCCGCGATCCAGGGGCGCCGCGGTGGGGGCTCTCGCTTCCACACCCCACGCTCTCACCATCACCCCGCGCCGCCTGATTTATATGTTCGTTCCTCACAAAGCCCATCGCAACAGTCGAGAGGGCTTCCACTCCCCACGCTTCGCTCCCTACCCCGCCTGATTCATACGGACGCTGCGCCCACAAAACCCCCTCACGTCCCCGACCCAGTGCCGTCTGACCTGCCCGATTTCGGTAACGATCCGCCGGACACCGTCGCCGTAATCGTCAGTTACAACGTCGCTCCCCTCCTGCACGAATGTCTGGCGTCGATAGCCGAAGCGGCCGAAGCGGGGGGCATCACCGTCCATGTCGTTGTCATTGATAATGCCTCGAGTGACCACAGCGTCGAAGTCGCCCGGGCCAACCGAAATACCACGGTAGTCGCCAACACCCGCAATGTCGGATTCGGGCTAGCCTGCAACCAAGGGATCGCCATTGCCCGGGCGATCGGAAGCGAACACGTTCTGTTCCTGAACCCGGATGCACGTCTCGCACCCGACGCTCTAACTGCGCTCCGTAATGCTCTTGAAACCAGTCCAAGACACGCCATTGCCGGTCCGGACCTGCGGTTTCCCGACGGGCGACCGCAACCTTCTCGTAGACGCTTCCCAAACCTTGCGACCCTCCTGGTGGAAAGCACTCCCCTCCAATGGCGCGGAGGTGGCATAGATGGATCACCTGGATGGCCCCTTATCGAACCAGTCATTCGCCGGTACCAGTGCGCTGACCTCGCCGATGTCCCCGGGACCGTCGACTGGATCTCCGGTGCGTGCCTGCTCATCCGGGTAACTGCGCTCGCCGCCGTCGGGGGTTTTGATCCAGCATTCTTCCTCTACTTCGAGGAAACCGACCTCGCGCACCGATTGCGAAAGTCCGGGTGGACCTGCACCTACACACCCGAGGCCCGGGTGTTTCACCATAGATCCCAAAGTGCAGACCAGAACATCGGCGCTCGCGACCGTCACTACTACGCCAGCAAGATGACGTATGCGGCACGCACTCTGGGAACCCCCCTGGCCACCCTCGTGCGCGCCGAACACGTGGTCCTGTTCGGTGTGGAGGCACTCTGGCAGTCATTCCGGGGAAACCGTGCCGGCGCCCGCCGGTACCTGGCCCTTGTTCGGAACCTTCTCGCGTAGACCGTTCGCGTCACTGGGATCACCCAAGCGTGAACACGTCGGAGATGGCGGCAATCACCTCGTCGACCTTCGGCCAAATCACGTCCTCAGGAGCAACGGGGCCCGTGTTGGGTAGCGCATCTAACTCAGGCGATGGTGAGGATTGGGCCGAGCGCACCGTATGCAAATCAGGGGAGGGGGCGGCGTAGGCCAAGCGCACCGTATGCAAATCAGGGGAGGGGGCGGCGTAGGCCAAGCGCAGCGTATGTAAATCAGGCGAGGGGGCGGGGTGGGCCGAGCGCAGCGTATGTAAATCAGGCGAGGGGGCGGGGTGGTGAGGCCATGAAGCGCCGGGTGTACCGCCGCACACCCGCACGTTGGGACCACGTGGCCGCCAGACCGCGGGATCTGTCGGTCCGAAGATTGCGACCGTGGGCACCCCAAGCCCTGCAGCGAGGTGCGCAATGCCCGAGTCGTTCGCAATCACTCCACACGCATTGGCAAACAGGCGAGCAACATCCGCGAGCGAGCGACCACGGATCACCCGGATCGTCTGGGGTGACATCGCCGAGGTAATGGCCTCGACCGCCGCGCCATCCGCCTCTCCCTCGAGGACCATCACCTTGTACCCCTGCTCCACCAAATCGCGGATCAGTGCGTGCCAACTCAGGGCCGGCCAACACTTCCTCGCACTTCCGCTTCCGGGATGCACGACAACAAAACGACCGCCGGCAAAGGCTTCGGTCCGAGACCACTGATCATCAATAGGCGAACCCAGACCGGGTGGCATGATCCAAGCTGAGGCATCCCATCCTTCTGGCAAGGCATCGCCGAGCGGTTCGATAGTGCTTGCCAGCCACTCGGAAACATGCGTCCGAATACCCGCCGGAGGAAACGGAGGTGCAACGACCACGCATCCCACACCCCGCGCCTTTAGACGGTCAGCGATAGCAAGTCCAGATTGGGTCCACACCACTGCGTGGGTCACCGACGCCCAATCAATCCCTTGCACTTCGGCAGAACGGTAATTGCCGTCGTTCTGGGCGGGGCCATCACCGCCGAGATAGAGATCGGCGATTGATTGGCTGTCAGGGCGGATGATCCTGAGAGGTCCAGGCACCGATGAGGCGATGAATTGGGCCGGACCAGATGGGGCAGCCACGACAATCGAAGCGGAGGGGTTGGCTCGCCGGATGGCCTGCCAGGAAGGGATGCCCAGCAGTACATCGCCAAGGGCACCGGACCGGACCCCAAGGATGGTCGCTGTCACCAGGCGCGTCCCATCATCGGCAACTGCTATGAACGGAAGCAGATTTTCTAGAAGACGACCTACGCCGGGTGGACGACTGCAACAACGAGGCCGTAGTCGACCGCCTGACCGTCCTGGATGCGCAGTTCAAGCCGACCAGCAACCGGGGAAACCACCTCCCCCGCCATGCCTAATGTCTCGATCACGCCGATTGGTGCCCCGATTGCCACCGGAGCATCATCCGTCGCGAGGTTCGGTCCACCTTCGGACCGCGCCCGGTGGAAGAACCCTACCGAGGGAGACCGTATCTCGGTCAGACCTGTCTCGGCGGCAGCGTCCTTGGGAAAGTGGCCGACTTCGCCCACCGCACCTGCCACTTCGGCACCACGTCGGGCCACGGTGGCGGTTTGAGCAACGCCACCAACCCCACGGACCACTTGGATCACTACGTCACCGTCTTCAAGCCTGACCTCCTCGACGGATGTCCGGGTAACGGCCGACATCACCACCTCAAGATCCTTCCCGAGGATCAATGCTAGGCGCGAGGTGTCGGAGTGGTCCGTCGGTGTCGTCATTGCCGTCCTGCCTACGCGCGTTCGATGTAGCTGCCGTCGCGGGTATCGACCTTGATGCGGTCACCTGAGTTCACGAACAGGGGAACCTGCACGACCAAACCTGTCTCCAGGGTTGCCGGCTTCGTTCCTCCGGTTGCGGTATCACCCTTGAACCCGGGATCGGTCTGAACAATCGACATCACCATGTTCAAGGGCAACTCCACGCCGATCGCTTCCTCACCATAGAGGTTGATCTCCAACTGGATACCGTCCTTGAGGTAATTGACCGCGTCGCCGAGGATGTCCTTGGTGATGGGACGCTGCTCGTACGTCTCCTGATCCATGAAGTGGTACATGTCTTCGTCGTTGTAGAGATACGTCACTGGACGGCGCTCAATGCGGATACGACGGAACTTCTCCGATGCGGAGAACGTCTTGTCGAAGATTGCCCCACTGCGAAGGTCGCGCAACTTGAGGCGCGCCAACGCACCACCGCGCCCGATCTTGATGTGCTGGAACTCGACGATGCTGCAGATCTTGCCGTCGAGTTCGATCCCGACTCCCTTGCGGAGTTCGCCAACTGTGATCACGTTCGTCTGTCTCCAGTGATGTTCATGCGCACCCGGCGTCGCAGTGCACCCGGGGAAACGGGCGCGGAACACGCCGATGGCCAGCCACGCCGACGCACATCGTCCGTCCTGTACCGCCAAAGTGTACGGGTCTCCCAGACGGTCTCCGCCGCCTGGGCCGGTCCTCAGCCCGCTACGACGGGTTGCTTGTGCGCGGTAGTAAGGACTTGACACCGCTGCTCGCCGACTACCACGATGTCCTCGATGCGCACACCTCCCCAACCAGGCAGGTAGATTCCGGGTTCGACCGTGACCACTGCCCCGACCGGGATTCGCGCCGAACCACGCTCGGAACTGCTCAGCCACGGCGGCTCATGAATCGCCATTCCAACCCCATGGCCCGTTGAATGGCCGAAAGACACCACCGGATCAAAACCGGCACGCCCGATGGTGTCGCGGGCAAGTGCATCGGCCTCTTTACCCGTCATTCCCGCCCGCAGCCCATCCTCGCAGACCAACTGTGCGGAAAGAACCGTCCGGTACACATTCCAGAATGTTGCATCCGGTTCCCCCACCACCACCGTCCGTGTCATGTCGGAACAGTAGCCGTCAACGACACACCCCATGTCGATCACGATCGGATCACCCACCTGGATTTCGCGGTTCCCCGGTCGATGGTGAGGCATTGCGCCGTTCGGACCGCTGGCAACGATTGTCGGGAACGAGAGACCAGTCGCACCTGCCTCACGCATCACGACCTCAAGACGCCACGCAATCTCACGTTCTGTCATTCCGGGACGAAGTCCGGCGGTAACGGTTTCAATTGCCCGGTCACCGATCAGGACGGCACGGCGAATCTTCTCGACCTCGGAGGCATCCTTCACCTGCCGCAAGGGAACCAGAAGCCCTGACTCACCCACTATGGCGCACCCAGGGGCGTGTTCGGCCATCGAAGCCACCAAGCGCTGATGGCCATCGACAGTCATGTCGTCCGACTCGATTGCCAAGTGCGCGACTCCGTGCTGCGACGCGCGCCGTGCGATCGCCACCCAAGGCGACCCCTCCGGCTGGACGACGGTGAACGCCGGTGCCTGGACCGAAGCTTGCTCGACGTAGCGGAAGTCGGTAAAGATCACGGCATCCGTCGCCGACACAAGAACCTGACCCGCCGAACCGGTGAACCCGGTCAGGTAGCGGCGGTTGTCCGCTTGCGTGATGAGAATTGCATCGATCGAACCCGTTCGCGCGGGGTCGGCGTTCAGGGAGGCAAGATGGCGCCTAAATGCGGCCAGACGTGTCGCGCCCACGCCTGCTGAGTGATCGCGGTTGAGTTCTGTCATGCCGGAATGATATCCCCGGCTAGCTGGGCTTCTGGTACTTCACCCGGTTTGCCTCGTGTTCCCGAAGCGTCACGGCAAAGACGTGTGTGCCGTCATTTCTGACATCGTTCCGGACGAAGTACTTGAAGCCGCCTCCGTCGGGGGAGGCCATGGCACGGAGGGAGGCCTCTCCGGGGTTTGCTATCGGACCGGGAGGCAAGCCACGTTTCACATACGTGTTGTACGGGGAATCGGGTGCAATCAATCTCGGTGCGTCACGAAGGACGGGCCACCACGCCCCCGGTTTGCCAACGGCGTACTGCACCGTCGGATCGGCAAACAGGCCTTCCCCATCCCGGAAGCGGTTCAGATAGACCGACGCAATGCGTGCCCGTTCGGCGGGGACGGCCGCCTCACGTTCAACAATCGACGCAATCGTCACGATCTGATGAACGGTCAGATCGGGCAGACCCGTGCTGCTCCGGACATCTGCAACAAACTGCGGAGTGACGATCTGCCCGAACCGGCGCAGCATCAAGTGAATGACGTCATCCGCAGTCGTGTCGTTCGGCAGGACCCGGTACGTATCCGGAAAGAGATAGCCCTCCAGCGTCGTACCTGCGGGCCGGGCTTGCAGGAACTCATAGACGAAACTCGCCCGCCGGGCACTCAAGAGAAACTGTTCCGGATCAATCCCGGCCCCTGATGTCGCAATCGTCTCGGCCTGTTCCTCGAGGCGACGTCCTTCGATGAAGGTGAGCGACACCTCGCGCACCTTCGGTATCTGGAAGGCGTCGATGAGTTCATTCATCGACATGCCTTGCCGAACTTGGTACGACCCGGCGAGCATGCGGTCCTCTGCGCCTCGCCAGATGACGGCCATGCGGAAGAGCCGTGCGTTGGGGACAAGTCCCACCTCGGCCAGCCGCTCGGATATCACCGTTGCCGTGTCACCCGGTGCGATGACGAACGTCGTCTGCGCGCCCGGCGCAACGGTCGGGGCCGGGGTTGACTGCCCTAAGGAAGCGGTGCGGGGGGCCACGGTGACATCGCCTACGGCCACCGTCGAAGGTTGCTGGTCGCCCATGCGCAACCAGATGGCGTCGAAGGCAAACCCACCTACTGCCAACAGAAACACAAACGCGATGACAATCCGTCCGCCACCGAAATCGCCTCCGCGTCGACGCGTCGCCTTGCGCCGGGCCGGGTCTGTCTCGACTGAAGGACGCGCGCGCGCTGCCCCTCCACCACCCTTGGTTCGCGATTCCGCGTCGCTTTGTCTGGCCATCACCCGTCACCGTTTGCCGTCCATCCCGGGATCAGGCAACCCGAGGATGTTGGCCTAATTGTCCCCCGTCCGGTCGTCAAGTGCATCCGTGAGGGCATCTTCAAGCCTGCGTCGTTCGTCGAGGTATGCCTGAAGCAGGACCGTCGCCGCCAAGGCGTCGATCCGGCGCCGACGTGCCTCCCTCTCTCGAGCCGATGGTATTGGGCGAAGCCGTGCCCGTCGCCCTGTCGAAGACCCATCACCCAACGCGTCGACATGTCCGCCGGCCAGATCCACAGCCGTCGCCATTCGGGAAGCATCCTGCGAAGTGTTTCGCTCGTCCCGGAATACCATCGGCAATCCGGTATGCGCCCCAATTCGCGTCGCAAGCAAACGAATGTCCTCTGACCTCTTCGTCGCCTCTCCCTGAAGCCCCAGGGGCACGCCAACCAAAATTGAGGTCGCGCTGCGGTCGCGCACCACCGAACTGATTCCATCGAGGGTCGATGCCAGGTCGGTGCGGATGATCGCACCGACTGGCGATGCCAACAGGCCGGTTGGGTCACTCGCCGCAACCCCAATCCGACGATCACCGACATCCAGGGCAATGATGACGGTCATCACTGCTTCGTGCGGCAAGCAAGCCCGGTCACGTGAAAGGGCAGCCTACCGAAGGAACGGTCACGGCAAAGTACTTGCCGGAGAACGTGTTGTCACCGAAATCCGCCACCCAATTCCCGGCAACGTCGACTTCCATTCCGGCCACGCCTCAAGACGAGTGGACGCAGCCCCGGAGAGCATTCGCAGGTACGCCCGGGCTTCATCAGGAGTAAGTCCAGTAATCGCCGCCCGTATCTCGGAGGCACTGAAGACCGGAACCACCGATGCGGTGGCCCTGGCGCGAACCTGCACCTGCCCTGTGACCGTCTCAAATGATCCGACTTCCGGGGTCTGCACACGCGCCGTTCCGGCCACCGCAGCAAATCCCGGACGTTCCTGAGCGATGCGGTTGACCACCGCACCCTGCGCAAGTTCCTGCACATCTGCAAGTGCGAAGGTTGTGACGGCGTACCGAACCTTGACGGTGGCTTGAACCGATGTAGCCTCGTCGTTCTCGTTCTTGCTGTACGTAACCTCGGAAACCGAAATCAGCCCACCGGGTCCGATACCCGTCGCACCCGGGGCCGTCAGCGGCACCGCCACTTCCTTTTGAGGGTCGATGGATACCGACTTGACCTGCGACGACAGCTTGTCCATGGCAGATTTCAGGGCATTCTCCTGGGCACGTCGCCGGTCGTCCGAAGTGATGAAGGTGATGGCACGATCGGTGCCTCCCCGAAGGGCCGCGTCATTCTGGACATCCAACTGGCCTGCAAGAGGGCCTTCAATGGCCACGATTTGCTGTTTCTCGACATTTCCGGCGACACCGCCGGAGAGGGCCTGGATAGGGACACGGCTAAGGGCAAACCTGCGTGATGTTCCAGTGAAGGTTGTCCCCGCCACCACCACATCCACTTGTGTCGCGAACCGCTGCGACCCTGCAAGGACAACCGTACCCTTCGGCACAGTGATCACCTTCTCGGAGCGGTTAGTGAACACCGCATCGCCCGAGGCACGCCCATCTTGAACCGTGCGCTTGCCTGATGTCGGCACCTGTGCCGTCTCGGTCACTTCCTTGACGATCCACTTTCCGGGAACGCGCCCAGTCACCGGATCAGCTTTCCGGGCTCCCGGATCAATGGTGATCGACATCGTGGTCGACCACGTTTCGACCGCCGGAACGATCTCGACGGAAGCGGAAGGAACCACGTACCAGACAAACATTCCGATCAGGACCGAGACTCCGGCGAACCCGACAAGCCCACGCTGAACTGACGCGGGCAATCGTACGAGGCCGACACCCAGCCAACCCAAGATCCGGAAAAACCATCGCAGAGTAATTACGAACGAAGCCCATACCACCGACAGCGCGCCTGTTCCGATCCTCGGGGCACGCCATCGCGCGTTTCGGACCTGGCTAGACCCGATTCCTGTTTCAATGGCTTGGCGAAAGCCACTGACCGCTTCCCCAATAACCTCGGCGCGTAGCCCGCCAATGCCGCCAAACCCGACTGAAGCGGTTGGGGGCACCGATCCAGTCGCGGCACCTACGGGTTCGTCACCTGCAAGCCGACGGATCTTCTCAAGGTGACGGCGCTCGCCCAGGGTGGGATCAAGAACAATTCGGCTACCTGGACGGCCTCGTGCCATCCTGCCGGGCCTCGCCCGGAGAGGGACGGTGGGACGGCGCGGTGCGACCCGTGCCTCACTGCCCCCGCCCGCTGAACCATTCGGCGCCGACGGCCCAGTGCCCTTCTCCAAGCCATGCGAAGCGTCGGGACCGTCAAGCAGCGCCGTGCCGGAGGTGCCCGCCTCGGGGCCACGCACGATCCGCAGGGAATGTGTGCGCCTGGTCCCGGAGCGATCTCCCTCTGGGTGGACTGGCGTTGTGCCAGTTGCATCATGTACCGCCCCAGGCGCGGCGCTTTGCGGCAACGCGGCGGAACCTCGGCCCGGGGTCAAGTCGATATCAAGCCAAGCCTCGACCGTCGACATGCCGGCGCGAATCTCGATCGGTGAAGAAACGGAGGTGTGTGGCGAATGCCCGTCTTCCATGGCACGCGTCGGTCCGCCCGGGGTCATCAGATCACCGATGACCCCGGTGCGTACTTCGGAGGTTTCCTGCCTCGCCAGAAAGGTCAATGGACGTGTGTCTGGCGTCGACCGAATCAGGTCGGCGTCATCACCTTGCCTATCGGAAATCGTTGGTGGCGGTGGCACCGCTACAGCGGGCACCGCACCCGCCGGGCCAAACCCGGAAGCCGAATCATGGTCAGACCATGCAACAGACTCGAAGTCGGATGACGCTATCGCATCGATGCCTTCGCGAGCCGCCATGCGCCTCAGGTCCCGGCTTGCAGCGACCAAGCGCAGCAACTTGCCACGCCGGTCTGCACGCCTCTTCAGCACGATCAGACTGGTGCGTGTCCGCAATAGTGGCGGAAGGTCACGCGCGTCGAGGATGACACGCATCCCTACCGCCGATTCAATCGCATCGGCGAGCGAAAGGAGCGAAGCCCCCGGAGGACACGGAAGCAGGGTGGGGTTCTGTTCAGCGTTCGCGTGGATAGCGGTTGAAGTCGCCATAACTCTGGTAGTCGCAACGCCCCGGAACGGTTGCGGTTACGCCGCCGGCGGCCCCAGTGGATCGCGGCCGCGATTCGCGCCGCATCACCTACGCAGCATCGCGTAACAGGGAAGAATGACCGGTTCGCGCCTTCGACAGGATCGGTCGCACGTGCTAGGACGACTGCATGCGGCTCACGAGGGAGGACACGTCATCGGTCGGCGCGATGGCCTGAATCGCTGCAATGCCAAGTGCCAATGACGGCGCGATGACGGACCCATGCAGCTGCCCCAGTCTTTCAGGTTCACCGCACAGGTCCACCAAATCCTCGGTTCCCAAGACCGACACCACCGGGGGCTGATCAAAGTACTCACTTCGCCACGCTGGCCCCGTCAGGACACCTCGCAGGTCCGGCAAGCGTGCACCACCACCGCAGAGCCAGACAAGGGGTGGGAGTGGGCGTTCTCGCGCAAGTTCAGCCAGTCGAACCTCAACTGCATCACGCCAGACCGATGCAAAGAAGGTCGCAACCCGTTGCACGTGATCCCGGTTCGCACTCCGGGAAATCTTTCCTAGATCCCCAGACACATAGCGGTTCAAGGTTTCGCGTGATTGGGACGATGTCAGTCCGGACTCCGCCACCAGATGGTCCTCGAGTGCATTCGTACCGATCGGCACCGAAAGGGACAGTTCCGTTCCACCTTGCCCAATGCGTGCGATTGTCGTGGAGCCCGCACCGATGTCAATCACCACGGCTCCGGACGGCGGTACATTGGTCCGCACCGCACTGCCCAGGGCGGCTGGCACCGCGACCACGCCGACCAGTTCAAGGTCCAGGCGCTCGGCCAACCCGCGGAGGTTGCGGTAAACCGCCATTTCGGTGGCGGCGACCGCGAGCGAAACCGTTACCTTCGCACCCGTCAAACCGACGGCCTCCGTGACACTCTGCGTGTCGACCATGATCGAGAAGAGGGCCGCGCTCACGACGCGAAGATCCGACACGTCGCCCCGGTCTTCCCGCATGTATTCACGCGCCTTGGCCAATGCGGCTGACCGGGCCAAACTCATTGCCTCGGCCAACTCGTCACGGGTGATGGGAGCCGAGGGCGAGGGACGGATGACCGTTCCCTCTCCCAGTGCCACAACGGTCTGCGCACTGGGGACTGCCAGCATCGCGCGCCGCGGGATCGTTCCGGCGACATCTTCTGCCTCACGGAGAGCACGCTCGACCGAAGTCAACAGTTCTCCGGGGTCGACGTCCGTCGCCGAAGTCACTGGCATGGGCGCAACACCAACCCCCAACACACGCACTTGACCGGGGTTGGAAAGGTCATCTCCACGATGTTCGGGCTCGACGACAACCGCCTTGATCAGGCCCGTACCGCAATCGATCACCGAGAGGACGGATGAACCTGGTGACGCTATCAGGTTCGACTGTCCACCTGCGTCCCGATTGCGACCCGATCCTGCGACAACTCGTCGCCGGATAGCCGCCAGACCACTCCCGCCAATCCTGCCCAGCAATTCCGCGATCGTCTGGCGAGGCATTCTGCTCATTCCCTGTGTTTCGACCGGCATCCACGCCGGATGCATGGGGTATGCAATCGCAGCCCGCGTGACCGCATCTTCCGTCAACCCGCGAACGAAGACAGAACGATTCCCCGGGCGCGAAGGGCACCTCCGTGGATCAGGCGCACCGCGCCCGACGCAGGCCGGCAGTGTGGCTGCGACCTGCCACCAGAAACGCAGGCATCAGAAGTTGGAGGCGCCCCATCGAAATGGAGACGCATGCCGGCGGGAAGATCCGCGCCGGCAACGCGCTCACGCTGTAAGGGCTGTACGCGCCGTGGCAATTCCCCGGGCAAGCGCCCCACCTAGCCGGGCGGGATCGCCGCCACCACCCTGAGCCATCTCCGGGCGTCCACCGCCCCGCCCACCTAGCTCGGCAGTCACTTCGGACAGCACCCGATTTGCGCCCGCGGTACGCGAGAGATCCCGGTGCGCCGTAGCGATCACCTGCACCCGGCCGTCCACCACAGACGCCAGGATGATGACCGCCGGTACGCCAATCTTGTCTCTAAGCCAGTCGGATGCTTCTCGCAGACGGTCGAGCGTAGGCGCGACGGATGCGGATACCTCGGCCCCTAGGACGGCGACCGTCTGTCCTCCGGCATCAGCAAAGGTCTGGACTTGAGCCAACGCATCCGACAACGCATCCTGTGCCTCCCGCCGTTCGGAGGCCTCGAGACGCCGACGCACGTCGGCAAGCTCAGCCAACACGGTGTCGAACCGCGAACCAACATCCTCACGGGTCGTGCCGAGCCGTGACGCAAGACCATCCAGAAGAATTGACTGGTGGTCGAGGTGCGCCATCGCGGCGGCACCTGCGAGGGCCTCGATGCGACGGATCCCCGAACCGGTGCTCCCTTCCGAAAGGATCACGAACGGGCCGACATCACCGGTTTGGAATGCATGCGTCCCACCGCAGAGTTCTCTGCTCAACGGGGCTTCATTGCCTGCATCTTGACCAAACAAGGGGGTTGGAGAGGGAACCGTGACGACGCGGGCAAGGTCACCATATTTCTCGTCAAACAGGGCCAGTGCCCCGATCTTGACGGCGTCGGAGGTGGGCATCTCCACAACCGAGACCGGCAGGTTTGCCCTGATGGCCCGGTTTACCCATTCCTGAACGGCGCGACGTTCATCTGGCGTGAGTGACTGCCCGTGCGCAAAATCAAACCGCAAGCGATCAGGCGTCACGAGTGACCCTGACTGGTGCACGTGTTCGCCAAGTTCGGCGCGAAGCGCGGCGTGGAGAAGGTGGGTCGCCGTGTGGTGCGCCATCGTGCCCCGGCGCGCATCCTCGTCAACCTGCGCGACGACCAAATCTCCCTCGGCAATGGCGCCCTCGATGACGCGACCCACATGCACAATCGCCCCCTCGCCCTGGGGTGACTGGGTTGTCACGATAGCGATGCGTCCGTGAGGGCCAGTGAGGATGCCGGTATCGCCTGCCTGACCACCCCGCTCGGCGTAGAACGGGGTCCGGTCGAGCACGACCCACACATCGTCAGTGTGCGCCTCGACGGTAATCACCCGCTCACCACCCGCACGCAGGGCAACTACAACCGCACCTTCGACAGTCAGTCGGTCATATCCGACGAACTCGGTAGTGACCGCGGGAAGGTCGAGTTCCGCCAATTTCGTGAACCGCTGCGAGGCCCGGCTGCGGACGCGGCTCGCCTCAAGTTCGACGTGGAACGCTGCCTCGTCTATCGCGACCCCCCGTGATTCAGCGACCTCGCGCGTCAGTTCCAGCGGAAACCCGTAGGTGTCATACAACCTGAACGCCGTCAACCCGGCCAGTGCTTCTCCCTGAGTGAGCCGACCAAGGGCCTCGTCAAGAAGCTCGGTCCCGGCCGCCAGGGTCTCGGAGAACCTGGCCTCTTCCTGGTTGACGACACGCTGGATCGTCGACGCACGTTCCGCGAGGTTCGGATAGAGGGTGCCGAAACGCGCAATCGTCGCATCAACAAGCGCCCCAAGGAACGGTCCGGTCTGCCCAAGGAGGCGTCCATACCGGACGGCCCGGCGCAGGAGGCGGCGGGCAACGTATCCGCGCGCCTCATTGGAGGGGAAGACACCATCCGAGACCATGAAGGTGACGCTTCGCACGTGATCCGCAACGATCCGGAGTGACCGGTCGATTTCGCGCGAGGTGCCGTACGTGACACCCAGCTTCTCCTCGGCTGCGGCAACTATCGGACGGAAAAGATCGGTTTCGTATGCCGACTGGGCGCCCTGGAGGATGGCAACGATCCGCTCAAGCCCCGCACCGGTGTCGATCCCAGTGTGTTCGAGGGGACGGAGTGACTTGTCGGTCTCCTGATAGAACTGGTTGAACACAAGGTTCCAGATCTCGACGAACCGGCCACATTCGTGACCGGGACCACAGTCGGCATCCGATGCACCGCGGGGACAGCTACCGAGCACATCGACGTGAAGCTCACTGCATGGGCCGCACGGACCACTGTCACCCGTCGGTCCCCAGAAGTTCTCCCGCGAGCCGTCAGGCTTGCGGTTGAGCCCACGGATGCGCGACATCGGCATGCCGGCCGCGATCCAAAGCCCCACCGCTTCCTCATCGGCCGGTATCCCGGGTTCGCCAGACCACGTCGTCGCCCAGACCTTTTCGACGGGCAATCCGAGTTCCTGCGTCACAAAGTCGTACGCGAAGGCTATCGCTTCCTGCTTGAAGTAGCCCCCATGGTCAGCCGCGCCGAAAGCGAAGTTGCCCAGCATCTCGAAGAAGGTGTGATGGGTGTCGTCACCCACCTCCTCGATATCGCTTGTCCGCATGCACTTCTGGATGGTGACCGCCCGGCGCGATGGCGCACGGGATGGATCAAGATAGAAGGGCTTGAACTGTTGCATCCCGGCACTGGTCAGCAAGACGCTTGGATCGCCTTGCACGACCAAGGACGCACTGGATGCCGAAAGGTGTGACCGGGATTCGAAGAAGCGCACGAAGCGCTCGCGGATGGTGTTGCTGTCCATGCCGGTTGGTGCTCCGCGTTGACAAACTGCCTTGCACCCTACCCTTTACAACCCTGCATCTCGCCACTATACTTCACTTGCGTGCAGGGCACTCAAGTCACCACACAAGTGAGGTAGCAACCAATCATGATCCCGATGGAGCGTTTCACCCGCCAGGCCCAAGAGGCCATGGCCCGCACCCAGGCCATCGTCACCCAGTTCGGGCACGCAACCGTCGAACCGGAACACCTTCTGCTTGCCCTTCTGGACAACACCGGTCCGGTCGTCGATGCCGTTGCATCCCTGAAGTCCGATCCCCAGGCAATCGCAAGCCAGGTCCGGGCCCACCTCGGACGCCAACCGCGCCAAGGAGCCTCCGGACAACTCTTCCTTGGTCGGCGCGGAAAGCGAATCCTCGACGCGGCCATCTTCGCCTCAAACCAACAGCAAGATAAGTTCATCGGCGTCGAGCACCTCTTCCTCGCCACGTTGGCGGAAGGCGGACCCGGCGCCGACATGCTCAACGCCGCCGGCGTGAACGCCCAGAACGCCACGCGCGCCTTCAGGGAACTCAGGGGCGAACGCCCGATTGACGACCAGAACCAGGAGGGCACATACCGAGCTCTCGAGAAGTACACCGTTGACCTGACCCGCATGGCTCAAGATGGGAAACTCGATCCGGTGATCGGGCGCCACGATGAGATTCTCCGCGCCATGGAGATCCTCGCGCGGCGGACCAAGAACAATCCGATCCTGATCGGGGAACCGGGTGTCGGCAAGACCGCCATTGTCGAGGGCCTCGCCCAACGCATCGCCAGCGGTGATGTACCCGAGCCGCTGCAGAACAAGAAGGTCCTGGCGCTTGACCTCACGGGCCTGCTCGCTGGGTCGAAGTTCCGCGGGGAGTTCGAGGAACGCATCAAGGCGGTCCTGGGCGAGATCGGCCAGCGCAACGGCGAAGTGATCCTCTTCATTGACGAGCTCCACATGATCGTCGGTGCCGGCGGTGGCGAAGGCGCGATGGACGCGGCCAACATGCTCAAGCCAGCCCTTGCGCGAGGCGAATTGCGCGCCATCGGCGCCACAACCCTCGACGAGTTCCGGTCCCGCATCGAACGTGATCCCGCCCTCGAACGACGCTTCCAGCCGATCTACGTGAAGCAGCCGGATGTGGCCACCACCACCGACATCCTTCGTGGCCTGAAGTCCCGCTACGAACAGCACCACAACCTGATCATCGGTGACGACGCCATCGTGGCCGCCGCCACCCTTGCCGACCGCTATATCAGCGACCGGTTCATGCCTGACAAGGCCATCGACGTCATGGACGAAGCCGGCAGCAAGGTCCGTCTGCGCGGGTTCGCCAAGGATCCCGACGCTCCCCGGCGCGTTGCACGCATCCGGCAGTTGCATGACCTCGAAGACAAGGCTGCCCTGGAGCGGGATTACGAAGGCGCAATGCGTCTGCGCCAGGAACGCCTCAGCATTGAACAGGAACTGGGTTCAGCCACCACAGCCAGCCCGGCACCACAGTCAGTCGTGACCCCTCAGGATGTCGCCGAGGTCGTCGCCAAGTGGACGGGTGTGCCGGTGGCAAACATCTACTCCGAAGAGGCGACCAAGCTGCTAGACCTCGAAGCGAAGCTCCACCGCCGTGTCGTGGGTCAGGACGAGGCGGTCATTGCCGTCGCGGACGCCCTGCGACGTTCGCGATCGGGCCTTGGCGATGGCAAGCGTCCCATCGGAACGTTCCTGTTCCTCGGTCCGACAGGCGTCGGCAAGACCGAACTTGCCAAAGCGCTCGCGGAGTTCGTCTTCGATGCCGATGATGCCCTCCTACGCCTCGACATGTCCGAGTACATGGAACCCCACACCGTGTCCCGCCTCTTTGGCTCACCTCCAGGCTATGTGGGCTTTGACCAGGGTGGCCAACTCACCGAGGCAGTCCGGCGCCGTCCCTATCAGGTCATCCTCTTTGACGAGGTCGAGAAGGCGCACCCGGAGATCTTCAATGCGCTCCTCCAGATCCTCGATGACGGGCGCCTGACCGACGGGCACGGGCGGACCGTGGATTTCCGCAACACGATCATCATCATGACCAGCAATGTCGGCACATCCGGAATCAGCCTGCATGCCGGCCCGCTCGGCTTCCGGACGACGGGCACCGGGACCGATGACTCGCGCTACGAGGAGATGAGGACCCGTGTCCTCGACTCGCTGAAGAAGGCGTTCCGGCCAGAGTTCCTGAACCGGATCGACGAAATCCTCGTCTTCAACCGGCTTACCCGTCCGCAGTTGCGCCACGTGGTCGACAAGATCGCCCGCGACCTCCACGCACGCCTTGAAGCCAAGCAAATCGGTCTGACCATCACCGATGCAGCATCGGACTGGCTTCTGGAACGTGGCTACGACGAGACCTTTGGCGCTAGGCCGCTCAAGCGCCTGGTGCAGCGTGAAATCGAGAATGCACTGGCTCGCAAGGCCCTCGCCAACGAACTCGTGGCCGGAACTGCCGTCACCGTCGACGTTGCCAGCGATGGCAAATCCCTCACCTTTGCGATCGAACCCGGAAGTGGCAATGGCGCCACGATCACCACGCCGGTGCCCCAACCTCAGTCGGCCTGACCGCGATCCGGACCCTGCAAGCCACGCCTCATCAAACCAGGCGTGGCCGCGGGAGTGGGTCAAACGAAGCGTCTTGAGATCTGTCAAGCGAAACGTCTTGCGACCAGTCAAGGCGCAGGGTGGTGGGTAGGCCCAGTGCCCCCGATCCGTGAAGGCGGATGCGGGGGCATTGCCGTTCTGACGACCATTCCCACCAGCATTGGCGCACGTCTGGTACGTTTCACACGATGGCTGAATACGATTTCTTTGCAACCCTCCGGGAAGAACTGAACCAGATCGAACGCGAGGCCGATGGCCCGGGTGTGCACGATGCCGTGCGCGACTTCGCACAGGCAACCGGCACCACCGAAGCGCGTGCGCTTGCTGCATTCTGGCGCGCCAGCAAGCGGCACGGCGAATCCCTCGAGGCATTCGCCACTGAGGTGCGTGAACAGCGCGAACGCGAACTCGCGACCCGCGGCGCACACGCCTGA
>Ga0209598_10001837_pt1 | contig 17020 bp, 8 predicted proteins | sample M_140807_EF_Meta_FD_187317 | JGI IMG/M metagenome (GOLD analysis project Ga0209598, IMG submission 187317) | Freshwater microbial communities from Lake Montjoie, Canada to study carbon cycling - M_140807_EF_MetaG (SPAdes) (version 2) | ecosystem: Environmental > Aquatic > Freshwater > Lake... | reverse complement strand
GCTGGTGATCGTGGTGTTGCCCGTGCCGCCGACCGTGAGGGCGTATGTGCCATTGAGTGTGGCGGTGCCATTGAGTGTGAGCGTGTCGGAGTCCGAGTTGATGCGGGTCGCGGAATAGAGGGTGATGTTGCCTCCGTAGGTGTTGTTGCCGGAAATGTTGCGCAGCGCGCCGTCGGCGCTGATGCCGGTGCCGCTGAGCGAGAGCGCCTCTGCCCCCACCGTGATGTTGCCCTGGAGCTGGAGGGCGGCGCCGCTCGACACAGAGGTGGCGCCGGCCGTGGAGCCCAGCGCGCTCGCGTTCTGGATGTTCAGCACGCCGGCGCTCACCGTCGTGGTGCCGGTCCAGAGGCTCGTGCCGGAGAGGGTCACCGTTCCGTTGCCGGTCTTGTTTAGCGCCATGGCGCCTTTTGAGGCGCTGGCGCCAATAGCAGACGAAAGGGACAACGAATCGGTCGCGTTAGGCGTGGCGAGAGTCAGCGTATTGCCAGCGCTCATTCCGATATCAGCCGCGCTGATGGTGTTGTTGTTGCCATTGGCGGTAATCGTGCGGGCGGCGTTTACGTAAAAAGTTCCATAACCACTAGTGGCCGAGACGCCCGTCAGCGTTCCGTTGTTGAGCGTAACGTTGCCGGATAGGGTATTGGCTCCTCCTCCCGTGCTGTTAATGGTCCCGGACACGAGCCAGGACGAAGCGCCGAGGCCGAGCTTGTTGTCGCCAGTGGCGCTGTTCTGAATCGTTGCGCCGCTCGCGACGGTGATGATGGTGGTGCTACCGAGGGAACCGGAACCGGCGATCTTGAGAGTGCCGGAGTTGACGGTGGTGTTGCCTGTGTAGGTGTTCGCACCGGAGAGGGTGAGCGTGCCCTCGCCGGATTTGGTAAGGGCGGTGGTGCCGACGGTGCCGCCGTTACTGATGATGCCGTTGAGAGCGGTGTTTCCGGAGCCGTTGGATGTGAGCGTGTAGGCGGTGGTGTTGCCGGAGTTGGTGATCGTGCCGTTGATCGTGAGCGTGCTGCTGGAGTTGTTGAGCCAGGATTGGCTCGCGCCGAGCGCGAACTTGGCGCTGCCGGTGTTCACCGCGCCGGAGCCGCTGTCGATCTGGATGCCAACACTGCTGATACCGGAGAGGGTCAGCGTATTTGTTCCTCCACCGAAGGTAATGCCCCCGGTATCGTTGGCCGTGAACTGCAGTTCGCCAATAGATTGGTCGGCGGAAACCGTCGGGGAGTTGGCGTAGGTGGCGTTACCAAACGTGAAAAGATCCGCAGAGGTAAACGTAGCATTGGGAGTCCAGTTGCCTGCCGTGCCAAATGCGGTGCCAGCGCTATTCCAAGTATAGTTTCCCGCTTGTGCGGACGTGGCCAATGCAACGATGGCAGAGAGAAAAAGTCTCCAGCGCGAGCGAGTTTTGGTGTAGATTGAGGAGGAAGGTTTCATGTAAGCTATTGGGGATGATAGGGAGGAGCGATACTTGCCTAGTGATGACTTTAGCCGCACACAGACCTTCCGCAACCAGAACATTGCGCACGCTTGGATAAAAATCGCGCAAATGGGTAAGGAGTCCTCAGGCTGTGTGCAATGCGCTGGATTCCGGCATGAGCTTCTTGCCTGTTACCAATCCAACGACAACAAAAAACAACCTCGCCGCAAGCGCGCCGCCCTCTGCCACGGACAATGCCAAATTTGGTTATTCGCCAAGTTTGCGATGATATGACTCCTCAGCAAGCAGAGGCTATATCTGCACAAGTGCCCCTCCATTCGATCCTACTCGATCTCCAGAAGCGTGCAGCGTCTGTTTCCCTCGGTATCTCAACAGGGAAGAACTAGATCTTTTGATGGGAACTGGCTCTGCGCAAGTTCCATCCTGTGCTGCGCAATAAAGGCTTTGACAGGAGTCGGAGTTGCCATATTGGTGAGCACTTACCATCTTATGAAGACAATTCCACTGGACTCTCCTCAACCTAAGACCGTCATGAACCTCCGGCCCGCGCCTGATGCATTCAAAACACCTGACTTTTTGGGGGGAATGCGGCGAGTGGGAACGCCATCCGCATCGATTTATCTTTCAACAACTATGAAATCCTTAGCCATCATCTGTGCGCTCGCATTCACTCCTACCCTCCTGATGGGGGGAGACAAGACATTTGTTGGCAATCCCGGGAAGGAGGGCTACCGATTCACCGACCCAGCCAACTGGGATACCAACACGCTTCCCGAGAAGGGCGATATCGTCCGAGTCAACCACCGATTTGGAATCGATGCTGGTGATAACTCGATGATAGAGATGGATTCCCTGGAGGCAGGCGAATTCCCCGGCCAAATCAACGGCGGTGAATTCCTTGTCCACAATGCTATCCAGGCCCGTGGCATGAGTCTTGGTCCACGCGCCAAGCGTTTCGAATGGGGAGGAGAGTTTGAGCTCACAGGACTCACCATTTGGGCGGCTCTCTCTACCGACCAGACCACGAAATTCTTCGGCGGGGATCTTACCTTTACCAATCCCGGGGGCCTGCTATTTGTCTTCCATACAAAGCTCCCAAATGGCCTTCCGGACAATGACCAACCAATCCTCGAGCTCAAGGGGAAGCTGGACTTTCGCGATGACTCGAAGGTGATGATCGAAGGAAAGGGAATGGATATAAACCTTCCGTCCGGCGACTACCTCCTCGTCAAAGCAAAGGAAATTTCGATGACGCCGCAACTTGAGTTCATAGGCTTTCCGGACGCCCCCAAGGAAGCGGACTTAAGGATCGAGGATGGAAAACTGATCCTGAGAATCCCCTGATCGACACCCGCCTACACGGGGTCCGTGCCATGAATATGGTCGCCCGGCATGGCTCCGAGGATCGCGCTTGAAACAGGAGGCGACACAGAGTCGTGGCCGCCCGGTGGGAAGGTCGGTTCATTCTTTGTGGGGCCTGATAACCCGAAGCAAATGGGGGGGTATACACCAAATCCCCTCTCGCGCAGAAGGGACTCTTGGTTATAAAGAGAAACCCTCTCGAAACGTCGAAGGGGTGGTAAAGATCTGCGCAGTGTCGCTATGGAATTACGGGCGATCCTATTGCACCCGTATATTTCTTCTGCGCCTCTTGGACATCATTCTGCTTCGAGTTTCACATCCTTGAACCAAACGGGATCGCCGTCTGTCGCATAGCCTCCGAAACGGAGAAATCGGAAACCGTTAACGAACCCAAGCTCTTTGACGCGGGAGGTCTCACTCTTGCCGCTTGCAAGGTCCCGCACACCGATGGTCACGTAGCCCTTCTCTGTCGCATCCAGGGTGAGCTCCGCCCAAGCATCCTTTCACGCCGATTGCGCCGTTACTTGATAAATCCCTGCGCACGTAGCCAGTAGAGGCAATCTTGCGTCCAGGGGTGTAGGATTTCGGGTTTTTGTCCTCCTCCCCCGAGCCCGATTCCGTGTCCACCATTTTGGTAGATGTGAAGGTCGAAAGGCACGCATTTTTCGCGGAGCGCCTTGGCGAAATTGAGTGAATTTTCGACTCTCACTCCCCTATCCTCCCAAGTGTGCCAGATGAAGACGGGTGGGGTTTCTTTGGTTACGTGCTTTTCATTGGAAAGAAAATCAATAAGATCGGGCGATGGGTCTTTTCCCAAGAGATTGTTTTTCGTGCCCGGTTCCGTATTCGGTCCCATGGTAATTACAGCATAGCAGAGAATGCCAAGATCGGGACGACTGCTGACTCGATCAATGGGATCGCTCGCTTCGGGGTTGCCTGCATCAAAATGTGTCAGTAGGGTGGAAGCGAGATGACCGCCTGCGGAGGAGCCCATGATCCCGATCTTCTGCGGATCCAAATGCCATTTTTCAGCATTTGCACGGACGGTCCGAAGTGCGCGCGTGGCATCCTGAAGCATAGCCGGATGGTGGTATCCGTTCTTGCTCAGTCTGTATTTTAGCACAAACGCGGTAACTCCGTTTTCGGTGAGCCACTTTGCGTATCCCTCGCCTTCATCGACAGAGAGACCTGAATAGCCGCCGCCGGGGCAGATGACCATGGCAGCACCAGCTGTCTTGTCGGATTTGGGTAAATAGGCGGTCAGCGTCGGGATATCCGTTGGAGCCGAACCAAGCGCCCCTGGTGCACCCGCGCTCCAGAGAGGGTTTGCAGGCTGTATTTCAGCGAGGGCGGGAATGACGTGGACAGTGGTGAGTAGAAGAAGTGCAATGCGTTTCATTGGCAGTGAGATAAAGTGCCTCTCATGTGTGTCAGAGCAGACGCAAGGCCGCTCGGCGCATCCCGTTTTCGGAATGAGAACGAGACAAAATCCGAAATGGTGACGCCGGGCAGTATATAAGGAGGATCAAAGGTAAAAAAGTCGCCATGGATTTTGGTTGGCGCATCCAACCAAAAGGGCACACCAAATTCATGTAATAGCTCAGACGAATGATAAGACCCGTAACTTTTTGCACAGAGAAGGATAAATAATGCGCACTCAATTCTGTAATTCCTGTCCAAATGCCACCTTTCGGACGGCAACGGTTTTTAGGGTCTTGACTGGGGAGGGAAGGTTTTTTTGAACCAGGCGGTGTATTTTTCCCCGGCGTCTTTAGCGCCGGCAGGGATCTCGATGCTTTGTGGAGGAGTGGGGTAGCTGTATTCACGGGCCTGCCCTCCTTCCACGAGCAAGACGGGCCGGGCATTGGCGATGTCGATGTAGGCTATGCGCGTGGGATGAGCCCCGGTGGGTGTTTGCAGTGCCAACTTGGCGGTTGGAGGGTCCCCGGCAACCCTCCTAGGTTCAATGAAGATGTAGCAGAGAATCCCGTTGACCGTCTTCGTTCCAGAGCTGAAAAGGTTTGCGATCCAATGAAGTTCTGGGAAATCGCTTTGCGAAAAATCGACGGGAGGTCGAATTTCGGAATTCGGGGGGATGACAAAATAGCTCGGGCTGCCCGCGCGTTTCTCGAAAATCAAGTTGCCGGAAAACCAATATGTCTCCTCGTCGTTTGACGATTTCGCCAATGTGCATCGCAAGATGTTATTGACGCGATCGATACTAATCATCTCGGTTTCGGCGGCGGCCCGGGTTTCAGGAGCTTTCGTCGCGGATTCTATCTTGTTTGGATTCAGAGTTTTGGCGTCAGCGACGGCGATTCGCCATGAAGCGGGATCGCCCAAGCTTCGCCTGAGGGCCTGGGAACCTTTCACCTCGGCGTCTGTATTCTGCGCATCCACCCTCAGCCCAGGCCAACCGAGCAACAGGAGGAAAAATAGTGCTGCTTTCATTCTCATAGGCATGGAGTCTGAAGTTTCCAGGCCAGGTTTGATTTGTGTGGTGAAACCATTATTTAAAATCTCTCAGTGATTCTTGCGTGGGTTACTCTTCCACCAGCTCAACGGCTTTATCGACGACCTTGCACGTCGCGCGGTCAATCGCGAGGTGGACCCAGTAACGTTTTTCTCCCTCCACGAGAAACGAGTTCGTCAAAGAGGTGCTGCCTGGAGGAAATTTGCCTGTTTGGACCACGACATCGACCATGAGGTTCCAGACGCGGGTGGTGGAAACATCGGCCAATGCACGCACGGGTGCCTCGCGGCGGCGTTTGACGATGGCTGCATCGTTATCGCCGGTTGCGGGATCAGTGCTCGGCTTAAGTGGGAATGCATTGGTGTTCCCGATGAACTTTGTCACCAATTCGCCACGGCTTGAAAAAGGGGTGGTCTCCGTCAGCGTGGTGACCGCATTGGCAATGGCTGCAACCTGTGTGGAGGAGAGAGAGACAGCTCCTCCACTAAGGCCACTCAAAGGGGTTTCATCTTTCAGTGCGCCATTAATCACTGCCTGAATGACCCGCGGGTTGCGCGTGTTGAGGTTGATCACCCCGGCGCTGAGCCCGGAAGGCGGTGGTTCGTTGATGCAGAACACATCGAGCAGAGCGCTGTCGCCGCTGTTGGAACTAAAAAAGTCCAGCGTCTTCCACGGTCCCCCGCGAAATGTGTATCCGAGCTCGCCAACGGTGCGGAAGGGGCGGTTGAGAACAATCGGGCGGTTATAGTTGCGCCCGCCCATGTTGGCATTCAGTGCGAGCTGCTGTCCCTGGTAGTTTCCTGCAACTTCATACATGCCATCGGCTCCACGCAAGACACCATCGGGATCTTTATAACAGACGTTCAGAGGGTCGGCGTTGACTTGATTCCGGCCCAGGAGTCCCAGGCATTGAGCCGTATTCGCAGGCATCATCCAGCCTGCGTTATTGATACGGCCACTGATCATATCAGCAGCACTGCCAACGATGACATGCTTGTATGGTGTCCCATCGCTGGTGTCCGGTCGCATGGTCATTCCGAAATTTGCCATGTAGGGTGATAGGGTTCGAGAATTGGGGAATCTATCGGAGCGGGGATCACTCCACTGCACGAATATAGCGGAACCTACCGTGAGATCCCCCGCCTTCTTGGACGAAGTCAGAATTACTTCATTGCTGTTGACACTGGCGTTGTATATCGTGGAATAAATGTGAGTGACATTATTTCTGACGTATCCGAGCCGCACGCTAAAAGAACCTGCGGTTTGAACAGTTAGTGCTTTTGTAGAATCCGTCGGGACGGTTGCTTGTGATGAGTTATTAGTCGCGTAGATTGCCGGCAAATCTCTGATTGTTTCAGTGTTGATTGGCCAGTCCTTTGTCATCCTCACGGTATCGGCTGAGATAGTCGTGAAGGAAAACACCGCCATCGGCACGGCATTGTCAAGGTCGGTGCCGCTGGGCATGGGGGGGATGGCGGTAGGGATAGTAGCGTCGCTCGTCAGAGCAGGGTCCCTAAACATGCTGGCGTTTGCAGTGAAGCTCATGGACGAAAATTGAGGGGTCGTTAATGCGGTGTTAACGGTAATCGGAGCATACGTAATGTAAGAGGGCCCAGTCGGATTCGCGCCCCTATCGCCCCAAATAGTGCCGCCACCGCAGCTGCCACCCACTCCGTTGGACCATGAATAAACGCCGCCTATCATAGTGTTAGCTTGAAACTGAATGCTGAAGTTGGTAGGAGTCAGACCCGATGGCGAGTTGGAATAGGCGGAATCATGCGGATTCCAGAGTTCGGGGATGATGTAGCACCCAAAGCTTCCCTTGTCATTCGCGCCAGAGGTGCCGGGTGCGCGGCGCTGGTAACCAACGATCATCGTTCGGTGCAGGTAGGGGAGGTTTTCTGTTCCATAAAGTGAGACCGCGTTGCCGCCGGCATCTTGCAGGGTGATCTCTGTGGGGTAGTCGTCGATATCCGCTTGGTCGATGATGGAGGCTGCAATCTGAAGGGTCTGGTATTTCGGCTGTGCCGCCTTGAGATCGTAACCACTGTTCTTCATGAAGTAATACTCATCGTCGCGGTAAGGCATGACCGACCCTTGAACCCATGTAAAACTCTTACCCAGAGACCCAACCGCGATGGCGGCCTGAAGCAACTCGCAAAAATCTGGCTCCCGCGCATTGGCGCCGGAAAGTGCGGCGACCTCCCATAGCTGCAGGATACGGGTCGCGTCGCCATGGTTGTATTTCCACACTTTGTAGGTGCCAGCCTGGTTATCAGTCCAGGTGAGTCCGAAATACTTCAGGATATTGGCAACGGTTCCGTTGGCATTATACCGGGGATCGCTCGTGGGAAGAGTGGCGCTTGGGCCATCGCAGGTAATCCACGCCAAACGGCTAAGAGGAAAGCGTGTCTTTACCAACGGGTCACCTGGATTGGCGACCGTCCCATCGAAGCGGGTGAACGGATTTTGCGCCCGGGCGTTCAGAAAAACCGGATTGAACTGGTCATCGAGGCCGGCCGCCATATTCCCGCCGCCTGCCAGGACGCCGTTTCTGGGATTGGCTGCGGTTCCAGGGAGTTTCGGCCGCACGCCACCGTTGATATTGGCGAGGCGGTAGGGCAAGTCCGGTTCGCACGATGGCTGGTTGACATCGCGGCTGAATGTTCCCATGTATTGCAGACACTGGTTGGTGGCGGAGAGGCCGAGCCCGTTCTGGAGGAAGTTGATCAACTGCTGGCGGCTGGTAAACATGTGGTCGGATTGTTTGTTGTAAGTGGCCGCGCCACCCGTGGTGAGAAAGCCCGTCACGTTGGACAGGACGTAGTTGTAGTAGTTCATGGCCGAGGCCGCCGACATGCTGAGACTGGGCAATGCGCCGGTCGGTTGCGTGGTGGCGTAGTTTCGCCAGCCCACTATGGCATCGCTCACGGCGGAGGTGATTCCCGGTATCTGCGTCAGATCGGCATAGGAGAGGGCCGGCTTGTAGCGCGACTGGCTCGGCGTTGAGGTCGAGGGATATCCCGCCACGTTCATATCGAGCAGGCCGCCTTCGTCGTAGATCGCGTAGGCATAGCGACCGACGACCGCGGAAGGATTTGAGGGGGAGGCCACCATGTTGGAATCCCACGCTGTGGGGTTTGACCCATCACGGGCGACAAAAATCCAATCGGGGGGAGTAAAACCAGCCGCTGAGGGAGTGAGGTCGGTTGTGCTAGTGGGGGCCATCAGCAGCGGCTTATTCCATCTGGCGATCGAGATGGAACGACCATTTTTGGAGGGGCTTGTCGAGGAGTCGGACGACGCACGATTCATTCCTGCGGGGAAGAACGGCAGGCCTCTGGCGCTCCGTTTGACAAGGTTTTGGAGTCCGTTTGTCCCAGTCGAGCCGACCAATGCCGGGACAATATTGGCAGTGTTCCGGGGCGAGTAGATCGTTGTGATTGCGCTTCCTGTGGTGATGTTGGTCGAGGTTGATCCTGAGATGATCTCCTGTTTGAGGTCGGCAATGATGCAATCCACAGCACCCTGCGCAAAAAGCTCGACCTTGGCCTGGTTGACACTGCTGTCCGAAAGTTTTCGATTGTTCAGGGAGTTGGCTAAAAAAGCGAGCACCAGTCCGGTGAGAAGCACCACAAAGGCAAGCACAATGACAAGCGCGCTTCCTCGCGAAGACCGGGGGTGAGAGGATTGGCAGAAACCGGTTGGCAGATCATAGGCATGCCCTACCGAGGGGCCGGAACTGCCCCGTCTATTTAGCCAAAATTCGGATTTTGCCCGCGAATAAAGCCAAGGCCCGCGAATAAAATGATGAAGATCAGACATCCTGACGTGCGAGAAAAACTGCTGAGACGATATTTGGAGGAGGTTAATGGGGAATTTGTTTTATGACCTTGTTATGTGTCGCCGCACCACAGACATTCCGCAACCAGAACATTACGCACACGAGGATAAAAATTACGCAAATGGGTAAGGAGTCCTAAGGCCGTCTGCAATGCGCTGAATTCCGACGTGAGGTTGTCGCGACTGGCGATCCAGTTTATAGTGGAAGCCTCCTCAAACTGGCAAAGGATTATATTTAATTCATTGAAAGGAAGACATTAAAGTAAAATCATCCCTGCCTGCGCGGTTTCAATCTATTCCTGCGCAATCTTTTGGATGACGGCTATGTTTCGACCTGCTAGGTATACTTTAGGTTCCTTCCCAACCGATATGGCTTGTATCCCGATCGAAACTCACAAACCGCTGGGCTCCGCTGAAAAATGCAGGGGTCTTGCAGGCTGTCGTTGGGCGCTCGCCGGTTTTTCTCGCGCGGCCTTCTCTCTTATCGAGCTGCTCGTGGTGATCGCGATCATCAGCCTGTTGGCGGTTTTTACGATTCCGGCGATTTCGGGTATCAAGGGCGGGAGCGATGTCACCAGCACGGCTTACTCTATCACCGGGATTTTGGATCAGGCGCGCGCCTACGCGATGGCGAACAATACGTATGTCTGGGTTGGGATTGCGGAGGTGGATGTTTCCGTGAACTCATCGACCAGTCCGCAGGTGGCGGGCAACGGCAGGGTTGCTATTGCAGTCGTTGCCTCCCGGGACGGAACGCGCGGCTACGATGCGAGCAGCAGCAACCTTTCCAGCCCCTGCTGGTCGAATTACAATAATGGGGGTAATCTCATTGCCATCAATAAGCTCCAGTATTTCGACAACATGCACGTGGCTCTTCCAAATATCCTGAATGGTTCCGGCGCAGCCAAAGATTCGTCGGGCATGGTTGGCTCTGGAGGGATGCGGCGGCCTGGCATTCTCTCAAATAGCTATGTCCTGTCCTGCGAACCCTCCGCAAGCAGCACTTCGATAACCCCATTTTCCTGGCCATTGGGGAATGCCTTAGGCTCCGGGCAATACCAGTTCAACTCCGTGATTACTTTCGACCCGATGGGAGTGCCTCGAATCCAGATGCCATCGAACCAGGATGGGACCGTGGCTTACATCGAAATCGGGCTGATTCCGACCCATGGGAATTCCCTTCCAAACACCACTCCGCCAAACATTGCCGCCATTCAGATCGACGGAATGACGGGAGCCACCCGGATTTACCGGCCATGATACCTGCCATGCAGACGGGAAATCAAAAATGGAAAATGGAAAATGAGAAGCCGATTGGCTTGCGGCCTTCGGGGAGAGGATTTCCGCTTTCCGTTTTTTCGGAATCCGGCTTTTCCCTTGTGGAGGTCGTGCTTGCCTTGGGGATCGTCGGGTTTTGCATGCTGGCAATTGTCGGAATGCTTCCCGTCGGCCTCAGCGCCAATAAGAACAGCATCAGGCAATCTGCCGCAGCCAACTTGGCGCGAGGTATTGTCGCTGATTTGCGGGCTGCCAAAAGCACCGCAAACACGAATCAATCCCCGCAATACGCGATTCTTTTTTCCACTACCGCCCCACAGACGACGTATTTCGGTGACGATGGCACCAAGGCAAGTTCGCCGCCGGCCGGAGGGTTTCAGGCGACCACTACCGTCAATGCGAATTCCGTTCCGGTTTCTGTTAAGATAAGGATCACCTGGCCGGCAGCGATGCCGGCAGCCTCAGCTTCCGATGCCTTTGAAATCACAACAGCGATCGACCGCTGACCTCATGCCTGAATTCTCTCGCAAGCCGGATATTGGATCGACGAGTGCGATGACGCTCCGAGCACCGGGTGAGCGTCTGAACGGCACGAGGCGCCCTCGGGCTTGGATTCCACGAGGACGGGCTGTCGGCTTCACAATCCTCGAATTGCTTGTGTCCATCGCCGTGCTTGCCATGCTTGTAGCGGCTGTGTCAATGATTGTTGGCTCCGCCTCCAAGGTCGTCAAACCGAGTGTCCAGCGCATGGATTCGGAAAGTCAGGTGCGCTTAGTTTTCGACCGGATGGCCAATGATTTTGCCAAGATGGTCAAGCGCAATGATGCCGACTGCCTGCTTTACAGCGGTGCGGGCGACGATGCCATGTTCTTCTACAGCGAGGCTCCAGGTTACTACGACGATATAAATACGGTCCGCTCAACAAAGAGCAACCTGGCACTCATTGGCTATAGGATCAACACGGCGAATGCGGCCTACCCAAACACCCCTGTGCTGGAACGTCTGGGACTGGGGCTCACATGGGATGGCAATTCGGCTGGCGGGCCTGGAGCGCCTGTGTTCCTGGCCGCAAATGCGAGCACTGGACTGCCTGATCCGTCAACCACTCTCGCAGGCAACTGGGGCGGGAGCGCCGCAACGCCACTTGGCACATTGGCCGGAAACTACAACGATGGACGCGACCCCTATGCGACCGGCGGAGATCCGGGTGCTTACCACGTTTTGTCCAATCTTGTCTTTCGCCTCGAAATTCAGTTTCTCCTCACCGATGGCATGCTTTCCGTCTTGCCTGTTACCAATCCAACAACAACAAAAAACAACCTCGCCGCAAGCGCGCCGCCCTCTGCCGCGGACAATGCCAAATTTGGTTATTCGCCAGGTTCGCGATGGTATGACTCCTCGGCAAGCAGAGGATATATCTGCACAAGTGCGCCTCCATTCGATCCTACTCGATCTCCTGCTGAACTTGCCGCGACATGGAACCTTATCGGCGTGCAGGACATCTCGGCGATCGTTGTCACCCTGGCTGTCCTCGATAGCGATACCCGTAAGATGATTGCCGGCAATCTTAGCGGTGCCGCATTCGTTGACGCCTCGAGTGGAACTCCCGTCGCAAAAGCGTGGACGGCCGCACTCGACAATCCAGCCACCTTTGCTTCCGCCGGTGGAATTCCGCTGCCCGCTGCCGCGCAGGTGCGCGTCTATCAACGCATTTTTTATCTTGCGAATCCGTGAAGTTGATCCCGTAGAATAACATATAGCTTATCCAGTCCGAGAATTGTCAACCACTCCCGCTGAAACCGGCCGCAGACAAGATGAGGCAAAGCTGGCCACCGTCAAAATTGCGCAATTTCGATATGGTTTTGCGTAGTTAATTAATTGTGCAGAGATTTGTCTGGTGTAATGAAGTATAGACAGACCATTTGACAGGTCTCACCGTGACACCCAGAGAACAAATCCTCGCCACAATTGCGCACAAGGAACCCGACCGCATCCCCATAGATCTGGGTGATCACCCGTATCTCCACACTCCTCGAAGACAACAGCGAGCCAAGTAGGCTCGCTCACCCTGGACTCCGAATGAAGACCCATGCTTGCATCCCAAATTCGTAGCGTTTCTCAAATGAATCCGCACATCATAAATCAGCAACAAACTAACAGGAACTAACGTCATGAAACATATCATCATCGCCGCCCTTATGTTCGCGGTCACTGCCCGCGCCGCCGAGGAGAGGAGCATACCAGGTCTCGCTGTCAAAAACGGCACAAACAACAAATTTGGCGATTTCGTTGTCGGTTACCGGTTCACACTCGCCGAGCCAATGACCGTCACGGCCCTTGGCGTGACGGACCAGAACAAAGACGGTGAACTCAACGAACCAGAGCCTGTCAAGATGGCCATCTGGGATGGCACGGGCAAGGAGCTTGTCACCGGCGAAGTGCCACTGAACTCGACCGCCGAGAACGGAGTTTTTTATATCGCCATCGAGCCGATAAAACTAGCCGCTGGCAGCTATGTCATCGGCGCGGTCACCTACAAGCGAGGCGAGGGGTTTTTTTATGATTCGCCAATTGAAGCCGTACCCGGCGTGCGTTGGGAAGAGGGCCGCTACGAGTTGGGTACCGAGCTCGTGTTTCCGCAGAAGAAACGCGAGCCTGCCAGTTCGTACTTCGGCCCGGTGTTCAAAGTGCTCGCCAGTGCCGCGACGGCGGTCAAACCATCATCGTCATTGCAAATCGCTCAGCCGATGGAACGCGCCATATTTCAACGCGACGAACATGGCGTGGCGGAAGTGCCAGTAGCCGCCACGGTCGCGGACGGACAAGCGGACACCATCGAAGTCCGCGCCACCAACCGCCAGACACAGTTGCCTGTGACGGACTGGGCAAAGGTGACCGCTGGCATGAAACTGACACTGCCAGCGGGTTGGTATCAGCTCGAATTCCGCGCCATGAAGGCCGGTCCCGCGGTGGCCACCGGCACCGTCGAGCGCGTGGGGGTCGGCGAAGTGTTTGTGACCTGCGGCCAATCCAATTCCGCCAACCACGGGAACCCGCAACAAAAAGCACAAGACGACCGGGTGTCTTCCTGCAACTACCAAAATGGTCTCTGGCTTCATGCCGACGATCCACAGCCCGGCGCGACAGGTAGCGGAGGTTCCCCATGGGCACTCCTCGGCGACCTGCTCGTCAAAAAGCACGATATCCCGGTGGGGTTCATCTGCACCGGCGTCGGCGGCACGGCGGTATCCTTTTGGACGCCTAATGGCAAAGGTTATCCGCGACTGAAACAAGCCTTGCAATTGGCCGGTTCGCACGGATGCCGCGCGGTGCTCTGGCACCAAGGTGAGTCGGATTCCATCGCCGGCACATCGGCGGAGAACTATGCAAAGATGTTGGGTGAGGCCATCGCGCAATCGCGCACGGATGCCGGATGGGACGTGCCCTGGGGCGTGGCGCTGGCGTCATTCCATCCGGCACCAGAAGCCACCACCGAACGACAAGCCGCTGTCGTGTCAGGACAACAGAAAGTCATCACCACAGTGCCAGGCGTGTTTCAGGGACCGGAAACTGACAGCTTCCATACGCGTGGCTGGCTCGCCGACACCGTCCACTTCAACGCGCAGGGTCTCGCCGCGCACGCGCAGGGCTGGGCGGAGGCCCTGGCGCCGCTCATGCAAAAGCAGGCGAAACCATGAACTCCACCCAATGCGGAAGGAACCAGTTTCTTCCTTCTGAGTTTCCCAACACCTCAAAAACTATGAATCAGCAAGCACTCGGAATCCTAAGACGATGAGACCATGGGCATAATTAATTAGGGAAGTTCATCTTAGAGATGATTTTCACATTTAAGAGGAAGCGTGCCCTAAAATTGTGGGGCCAACGAAATGGTTTCGCCGGGTGCCCAGATTGGCGCATCGCCCGGGTGCATCTGGCAAGGAACAAACTCAGGGGGCTTTGTGAAGATGCCCTTTTTTCTTGAAACGACAGCGAAGCTGTCTGTTTCACCTAGGGCGACGCAGCCATGGCAGCGAAGTGCTAAGCAGATGATTCAAGACATATTTCTAGTTAAGGGCTGTCCGGTTAATGTTTAGTTCGTTTTGGCCGTGACGGCCCAGACGCTGATTTTCCCCGTGTCGTTGCGAATGACGTCCAGGGATTCCACCTCTTTTTCGGGCTTAGGATTCACCCAGTCATAGCGGAGCAGGCGATTGGGAGTCGTCTTGGATTGCCAGACCACACTATTTCTTGGGGCGACCCCGCCTTGACCCGCGAGGTTGCTCAGGTTCGTGAAAAGCGCGATCGGGATGCGCACGCTGGTTCCGTCGGCGTAATTCACGCGATAGTAGCCGAGCGTGCTTTCATGCAGCCATGGTAATAGCCCGTGGTGGAAGAAGGAAAGCTGCGACACCTTGCGCCCCACGGGAATGCCTTCGAGCAGGCGTGGCCCCATTTCGACATACCGCCCGTTGACCCAAAAGGGAACCTCGCCGACCGCGTTGCGTCCGGGGATGAGTGGCAGGGATTCTTTGGCTTCGCTAGTGCCCGCTGCGGACCCGAAGAGATTTTTCGTGGAGTAATCGATGTCCTTGAGCATCGAGCGCAGCGAGGCATTGCAATAGCCGTCGAGATTCAGGGCGAAGAATCCATCTCCTAGATCGCGCGGGGGGGTGGCTTGCGCATCGGCTGCGGTGACGGTCTCCATCCGGGTCTTGAGCTTCTGTCCGGCCAGGATGTCGGAGACGGTATAGGTTGCCTTGTAGTGCCAGGACTGGATCTTTGAGGTGGGCTTACGGTCGGCCAGCTCCTGGTCGGGATCGTCCCGCGAGATGAGCAATCGCTTATCGCGCGGCAAGGCCGCGTCCAAAGTCTTATCAGTGGTGACCAGATAAACCCTCACTCCCACCGGCTCAAGCGAAGTCTGAAACGTCCAGCCGTTGGCCTTTGAAACCACGGCAGTTTCGTCGCTGAAGCACTCGAATACCTGATAAGTCGAGCCCGGATCCAGCCCCATGGCGGCGGGGTCGAGGGTGACTCTCAGGCTGTGTGCGCGGTCGGCGTTTTCGACCAGGATGAGAAGTTTGCCGTGCGGTCCCTCGCGGTGCCCAGCATAGACGCCGATGTCGGGGCGGCCGTTTTCCTCCAGGATCGCCGCGGGCCGGATGCCGGCTTCGTGGAGCAGGGATACGAGAAAGGCGCCGGTCGGATCGTCATCGTCCGGCACCAGCGGTTTTCCCGCGAGCACGATGCAGCGGCCATTGCCAAAGGTGTTGACGGTGGCAAGCACCTCCCCGTTGCGTTTCAGCAGGGTCTGTGCGCCAACTGGCACGAGACGGGTGCGGACGTCGAAGAAGATGTCGCGCCCATGCCATGCGGCAGCGAGTTGCGGTCGTTTCAGTTCGGCGTCGGGCAACAGCGTGGCATGCACCCCGGCAACCTCGGCCAGCGGACCCGCTGGGAAAGTCGCGGACTCGTTGAAGTTATCGTCCACCCGAGCCGAGGCCCCCTGCAGCACGAGAGTGCCGCCATTCGAGACAAAATCCGCCAGTTTTCGAGCGCGGGCCTCGGTAATCCGAGGCGTCAGAGGAAGGATGATAGCCTTGTAGCTGTCGAGGCGGCCGTGATCCAGATGATACTCCGTCGGGATGCCGAGACGGTCGGCAAGTCCGTGAGCGCCGAGAGCCCTAAACCATGCGGTGGAGTCTGTCTTGTAGCTTGAGACGTAGCCGGCCATGTTGGAATCTTCGAGGTAGAGCAAACCGAGGTCAGGTGCTGTCCCGGTGGATGAGGCCAGAAGTTCGCCCAGCGAGGCGATCATGTTGTTGCAGTGCTTGGCTTCGAAATACACCTCAGGCAGGTTTTCGCGCAGGATCGGATCATAGTTGCGAGCCGCGATGAATTCGCTGCTGGCGCCCAGCAAATTATACAAGGTCCAGACATGGAAACCGTCGAACCCCATTGCAAGCGTCCACCAAATATGGCGGCGCATGTATGCCGGACGCCCCGCCCACGGGACGATGCCCGAGCCGGCTCCGAGTTCATTGACAAACCGAGGGCCGGTGCCGGCCACCTTGGCATAGAGCCCCTGCATCGATTCGGCCAGAGAGTAGGCAAACTCCCCCGGCCCGACCGTGAAGTTCTGCGACCGATCGCAGATCGCCGGGAAATCCCAGCCGTAGAGACCGTAGGCGCTGTTCGCGTAGGGGCCGTGCCCCCACTCGAAGGAGATTGGCCGCCCGCGCCCGTCCAACTCGTTGTACACATTAAGCATTGCCACCCAGGAGTCCTGGTGAACCTTCCGATTGTAACAGGCCCAATCATACTGCGCCGCGCGTCCGTTGGGCAGGGGGCGCTTTTTGAAATTCATCACCCCGCCCTTGATCGGAGGGAACACCTCATCCCATGTTTTATAGAACGCCTTGTCGCGCCCATGCCGCAGGGAGATTTCTTCCAGGCTGAACTTCCCCTTGAGAAAGTCCCGGAAACGTCCGATGGACTGCGCGTCATAGGAGATAGCCGCCCAGGTTTCACCGCCGATCTGGTATCCAATGACATCGGGTTCGTCTCGAATGGCTTCCATGAGAGGCGCCAAGGACTCGCGCATCGCAGCGGCGTGCTTCTCC
>Ga0209598_10001836_pt1 | contig 17030 bp, 12 predicted proteins | sample M_140807_EF_Meta_FD_187317 | JGI IMG/M metagenome (GOLD analysis project Ga0209598, IMG submission 187317) | Freshwater microbial communities from Lake Montjoie, Canada to study carbon cycling - M_140807_EF_MetaG (SPAdes) (version 2) | ecosystem: Environmental > Aquatic > Freshwater > Lake... | reverse complement strand
CCGTCCAGACCCGGTTTCTGAACGTCCCGGAATCCGAGTCCAAGGGCATCGAGGTCGAGGCCAACTGGAAGCCGATCCGGGGCCTCGATTTCCTGGCGAGCTACTCCTACAATCCGACTGAGGTGAAGAGCGGCTGCAGCACAGCCGATACCAGGGCCTGCGTGCTCGACGTGACGGACCCCCTGGCCCAGGACCCCGATGCCCAGCCGGCCATCACGGTCAGCACGCCGAACACCACGCCCAACGATACCCAGACCAAGGTGCTGCAGAGCCTGCGGGGCAACAGCCTGCCCTATGCCCCGGAAAGCAAGTTCGCCCTCAACGTCAACTACACCTGGCTCCTGGAGGACAGCAGCCTGACCGTCAGCGCCAACTATGTCTGGCGGGACGCCTCCTACGGCAACCTCTTCACCCGCGACTACAACCGGGCTCCGGCCTGGGACTCCAAGGACTTCCGGGTGATCTGGCGGACCTATTCGGGCAAGTACACGGTCACAGCCTATGTCCGGAACGCCTTCGACGACCTGAATTTCAACTCGGCGAACGGCGGCACCCGCCTGGCGCCGGATCCGTCGAACCCGACCAACTACGCCAACGTGGTGCAGTCCCTGGGGATGAACGCGCCCAGGACCTACGGCATCGCCTTCTTCTACAAGTTCTGGTGATCTGACGTCGGAAGGCGGGGACTGCGCCGACCCTACGACCTTCGGGTCCCCGTGCGGGTTTGCCCAAGCCTTCTCTGTTGTCCAGGCCGCGCGCCACTTCCCAGGGGTGCGCGGCCTGACTTCGAAGCCGGGTACGCGTTGACAGGGTACCGGGGCGGGCTCACGATGAATCTTATTGAATTGGCCGGACAAAGCTCCGGCGGCCAGGGCAGGGAGGCCGACATGGCAGACGGTGAAATTCAGATGAAGGCGCAGTTCCACGCCATGACCGAGAGCACCGCCGAGGACTGGGCGGCCATCGGCAAGGCTGGCGCGCCCTTCCACCGCGAGTTCCCGAACCGGCTGATCGCCCACCTGAACATGCTTGGCGAAGACAGCGGCGGCTTTGCCGTGACCCGTCTGGAGCATTCCCTACAGACCGCCAGCCGCGCCCACCGCGACGGCCGGGACGAGGAATACGTGGTCTGCGCCCTGCTTCACGACGTGGGCGACATCCTGGCGCCGTCCAACCATGCCGAGCTGGGGGCCATGATCCTGAAGCCCTACGTCTCCGAGCAGAACTACTGGATGATGGACAAGCACGGGATCTTCCAGGGCTATTACTTCTTCCATCACCTGGGCCTGGACCGCGACATGCGGGACGAATTCCGGGGCCATCCCAGTTTCGAGTACACAGCCCAGTTCTGCCATCTCTACGACCAGAACAGCTTTGACCCGGCCTATGAGTCCATGCCCCTGTCGGCCTTCGAGCCCATGATCCACCGCGTGACGGCCCAGCCCAAGCGCTCGATCTACCGCCGCAAGGACGCCTGAGGGAGCGGGGCCCCCGGGCCCCGGAACGGCCGACATGGCCTATGAGGACATCCTCTACGAGGTAGAGGCGGGGGTGGCGACGGTCACCCTCAACCGGCCCGACCGGCTCAACGCCTGGCGCGGGGTCATGGAAGCCGAATTGCGCCTGGCCATGCGGGCAGCGGCGGACGATCCTGAGGTGAAGGTCATCGTCCTGACCGGTGCCGGCCGCGGCTTCTGCGCCGGGGCGGACATGGAGGTCCTCCAGGGGGCCATGGCCGCAGGGGGGACCGGCGGCGGCGGCCCGGACGCCTTTGATCCCACCTCGCGCCCGGACTTCCGCCTGCAGTACCCCTATTTCCCGGCCGTCCCGAAGCCGATCCTGGGGGCCATCAACGGCGCCTGCGCCGGCCTGGGCATGGTCATGGCCCTCTATACCGACATCCGCCTCGCCTCGGACGCGGCGGTCTTCACCACCGCCTTCTCCCGCAGGGGCCTGATCGCCGAGCACGGGATGTCCTGGCTGCTGCCGCGGATCGTCGGCATGGCCAACGCCGCGGACCTGCTCTACTCGGCCCGCCGGGTCGACGCCGCCGAGGCCCTGAGGATCGGACTGGTCAACCGGGTCTTCCCAGCCGCCAGCTTCCGGGACGACGTCACGGCCTATGCACGCATGCTGGCCACCGAGGTCTCGCCCCGCTCGCTCGCGGTCATGAAGCGTGAGCTCTGGAACAGCCCCTTCCAGTCCCTCTCCGAGGCGATCGTCGACGCCAACGCCGACATGGCCCTCAGCCTGAAGTCCGACGACTTCAAGGAGGGCGTGGCCCACTTCCTCGAAAAGCGGCCGGCGAGGTTCACGGGGCGTTGAGTTCACGGTCGGCCAGTACCGGGCAGGGTTCAACCGGAAATGAGAGTGCGAAGGCGGCCAGTGGCGCGTCCGTGCTGGCAGATTATCTGCGCCCCGAGGGCCGAAAGCTGGCGGCGCTCGCCGTCTTCCTGGTGGCGGGCACATCGGTCCAGCTGGCTTCGCCACAGATTATCCGGACCTTCATCGACACGGCGGCGCAGGGCGGGGCCGACGCCCCTCTCGAAAGGCTCTGGATGCTGGCGGGCCTGTTCATCGCCGTCACCCTCCTCGCCCAGGTGCTGCAGATCGGCTCGACCTATTTCAGCGAGCAGCTGGGCTGGTCGGCGACCAACCGCATGCGCCAGGACCTCGCCAACCACGCCCTCGACCTCGACATGGCCTTCCATACGGCGAAGTCGCCGGGCGAGCTGATCGAACGGGTCGACGGCGACGTGGCCGCCCTGGCGGCCTTCTTCTCCCAGTTCATCCTGCAGATCATCGGCGGTGCCCTGCTCCTTGGGGGCATACTTGTGGTGCTCTACCTGCAGGACTGGCGGATCGGGGCCCTGCTGACGGTCTTCGCCGTCGTCGCCGGTATCGCCCTGCACGCCATCCGGCGCATTGCCGGGGGGCGGTGGGAGCGACTGCGCGAGGCCTGGTCGGCCTACTCCGGGTTCCTGGAGGAGCGCCTCGCCGGCCTCGACGACGTCCGGGCCAATGGCGGCGGCGGCCATGTCATGCGGCGCATGGCCCAGGTGAACCAGGAGCTCCTGGTGTCGAACGTCGCCGCAGCGCGGCGCGGGCACTGGATCTTCCTGACTGCCAGCACCCTGTTCTCGATTGGCTTCGGCCTCGCCCTTGCCCTCGGCATCTGGCTGTTCCAGCGCGGCGAGGCGACCATCGGCACGGTCTTCATGTTCATGCAGTACGCTGGCATGATGGCCATGCCGATCATGCTGATCGGCCAGCAGCTGCAGCAGTTCCAGCAAGCCTCGGCCAGCCTGAAGCGGATCGGCGACCTGCGGGCCATTACCCCAACCCTGACCGACGGCCCCGGCGCGGGATGGGAGGGCCAGCGTATGCAGGCACCCCAGGTCGGCTTCCAGGGCCTGACCTTCGCCTACCGCGCCGACACCCCTGTGATCCGCGACCTCGACCTGCAGGTCCCGGCGGGGGAGGTCATCGGCCTCCTCGGCCGCACCGGCAGCGGCAAGACCACCCTGACCCGCCTGCTCTTCCGTCTCTATGACCCGCAATCGGGTGCCCTGACCCTGGACGGGACGGATATCCGCGAGGCGCGCCTGGACGAGTTGCGCGGCCGGATTGGCCTGGTCACCCAGGAGGTCCAGCTGTTCGACACCACCATCCGGGACAACGCCACCCTGTTCGACCCCGGGGTGCCGGACGCACGCATCCGCGAGGTGCTCACCGACCTGGGACTCGGCGACTGGCTGGGCCGCCAGCCGGAGGGCCTGTCCACCGTGCTCAAGGCCGGCGGCGGGCTGTCGGCGGGGGAGGCCCAGCTCCTGGCCTTCGCCCGGGTCTTCCTGAAGGATCCCGGCCTGGTGGTCCTGGACGAGGCCTCCTCGCGCCTCGACCCGGCCACCGACCAGCGGATCGAGCAGGCCCTGGACCGCCTCCTGGGAACCGACGGATCCGGGCGTCGCCGCACCGCCATCATCATCGCCCACAAGCTGTCGACCGTTCAGAGGGCCGACCGGATCGCCATACTCGACCAGGGCCGCCTGCTGGAGACCGGGCGACGGACTGACCTGGAGGCCGACCCCACCTCGGCCTATGCCAGGCTCCTGCGCACCGGGCTTGAGGAGGTGATGGGGTGAGCGAGGTGGATCGTCCCGCCCCCGGGCCAGAGGCCGGCACCCTGCCGCCGCCGCTGCCGCCGCCGGACCAGACCGCCTTCCGCCAGGCGGCACGGATCGCTGCCGCCCGGCCCGGCCTGTTCGGCGTCAGCATGGCCCTGTACGCGGTCTTCTACTCCATGCCCCTGCTGGGGGGCCTGGTGCAGAGGGAGATTTTCAACAACCTTTCCGGCCACGCCCGGGCCGGCGTCAACGTCTGGAGCCTGGTGGGCCTTTGGTTCGTAGTCCAGGTCTCCCCCCTGGTGGTCTCCTACTTCTCCGTCTGGGCCTTCGTGACCTTCACCTCGACCTCACGCCTGATGATCCGGACCAACATGATGGGCTGGATCGTGTTCGCCCGGGGCTCCCGCCCGTCGGCGGGTACCTCGGGCGAGGCCCTGAGCCGGTTCCGGGATGACGTGGGCGAGGTCATCGCCCTGATGGACGGCTGGGTCGACACCTTCGGCCAGGCCATCTTCGCCGTCCTGGCCCTGACCATCATGTGGGGCATCAACGCCCAGGTGACCTTAGCCATCATCGCCCCGATGATCCTGATGGTCTTCATCACCCAGAGGATCACCGCCGGCATCCACCGCTATTCCCGCGTGGCGCGGGAGGCCGAGGCCCGGGTCACCTCCTTCGTCGGCGAGACCTTCACCGCCGTCCAGGCCGTCCGTGTGGCGGGCGCGGAGGACCGCGTCCTCGGCCGGCTGGCAGACCTCAACGCGACCCGCCGGAAGACCGCTGTCCGGCATCGGATCTACGTGACCCTGCTGGACACCTTCGGGGCGGGGACCTCCAGCCTGGCCCTCGGGGTCATCCTCCTGCTGGCCGCCGGCGCCATGAAGGCCGGAGAGTTCTCGGTGGGCGACTTCACCCTGTTCGCCGCCTATGTGGGCGCAGCGACATCGGCGCCCCGTTGGCTCGGCCGGCTGCTGGCACGAAAGCGCACCGCCGACGTGGCCCTGATGCGGATCGAGAAGCTGCTCGGCGACGCCCCCCTCGAGCGGGTCACCGAGGCGACGCCCCAGGGCCCCGAGCCCACCGGGCCCCACGACCCTCTGCGGACCCTGGAGGTCCGCGGCCTCACCTGCCGGCACGGCGGGAACGGCAATGGGGTGGAGGACATCAGCTTCACCCTGGAGCGGGGCACGGTGACCGTCGTCACAGGCCGGGTCGGCGCCGGAAAGACCACCCTGCTGAGGGGCCTCCTGGGCCTGCTCCCCACCCAGGCCGGCGAGGTGTTCTGGAACGGCGAGCGAGTCGAGGACCCCGCCACCTTCCTGACGCCGCCGCGCTGCGCCTACACCGGCCAGACCCCGCGCCTCTTCACGGAGACCCTGCGCGACAACATCGCCATGGGCCTGGACCTCTCCGCAGAGGACCTCGAGCGCGCGGTCCACCTGGCGGTCATGGAGGAGGACGTCGCCCGACTGGCCGAGGGCCTGGACACCCAGGTTGGCACCCGCGGGGTCACCCTCTCCGGCGGCCAGGTCCAGCGCTCGGCGGCAGCCCGTATGTTCGCCCGGCGGCCGGACCTGCTGGTCTTCGACGACGCCTCCAGCGCCCTGGACGTGCGCACCGAGCACGCCTTCTGGACCCGCCTCTTCGAGCAGGGCCAGGACAGGCCCACCTGCCTGGCCGTATCGCACCGGCTCGAGGCCTACCGCCGGGCCGACCAGATCCTGGTGGTCGAGGGCGGGCGGATCGCGGCGCGGGGCAACCTGCGCACCCTCCTGAAGGACAGCCCCCTGTTCCACGAAATCTGGACCGAGACCCTGAGGGCCCATGCCCACAGCGAGGAAGTCGCCGAGGCCCGCGCCTGACGCGCCCCAGCGCCAAGCGCCCTCTTGCCCTGCCGGTCCCGGCGCCGCACAGTTTTCATACGCAAAGCTCAAAACCCGGAGGCTACCCCCGTGAAGACCCGCATCACCGAACTGTTCGGCATCGAGCATCCCATCGTCCAGGGAGGCATGCACTTCGTGGGCCTGGCCGAGATGGCCGCAGCCGTCTCCAACGCCGGCGGCCTGGGCATCATCACCGGCCTGACCCAGCGCACGCCGGATGACCTCGGCAAGGAGATCCGCCGCTGCCGGGAAATGACCGACAAGCCCTTCGGCGTGAACCTGACCTTCCTGCCCTCGATCAACCCACCGGACTATCCCGGCTATATCCAGGCCATCATCGACAACGGCGTGACGATCGTCGAGACCGCCGGCAACAACCCCCAGAAGTACATGGCCGGCCTGAAGGCGGCGGGGATCAAGGTGATCCACAAGTGCACCTCGGTCCGCCATTCCCTCAAGGCCGAGGCCGTGGGCTGCGACGCCATCAGCGTCGACGGCTTCGAGTGCGGAGGGCATCCGGGCGAGGATGACGTGCCCAACTTTGTCCTCCTGCCCCGGGCGGCCGAGGAACTGAAGATTCCCTTCGTCGCCTCGGGCGGCGTGGCCAACGGCCGGCAGCTGGCGGCCGCCCTGGCCCTCGGCGCTGACGGCATCAACATGGGCACCCGCTTCATCGCCACGCAGGAGGCCCCGGTCCACCAGAACGTCAAGCAGGCCATCGTGGACGCCACCGAGCTGGACACCCGCCTGGTCATGCGCTCCTTGCGCAACACCGAGCGCGTGCTGAACAACGCCGCCGTCCAGCGCCTGCTCGAGAAGGAAAAGGCCCTCGGCCCAAACCTGAAGTTCGAGGACATCATCCACGAAGTCGGCGGGGTCTATCCGCGCATCATGCAGGATGGCGACATGGACGCCGGGGCCTGGTCCTGCGGCATGGTTGCAGGCCTGATCCACGACATCCCCACCTGCAAGGAGCTGATCGACGGGATCATCGCCGACGCCGAGCAGATCATCCGCGGCCGCCTCGCCAGCTTCGTCTGACCTGACCCGAACCCAGGAGCCCCCCGCCATGACCCAGGACCTGACCCGCGCCTCAGCAGCCGAACTTTCGGGCCTCTATGCCGCCCGCAAGGCCTCGCCCGTCGAGGTCCTGGAAGCGGTCCTGGACAAGGCGGCCCGGCTCAATCCGGTGCTCAACGCCCTGCCCCTGATCGACGCCGACGGCGCCCGCGCCCAGGCGAAGGCCTCCGAGGCCCGATGGTCGAAGGGGCAGCCCCTGTCGCCCATCGACGGGGTCCCGGTCTCGATCAAGGAGCTGATCCGGGTCAAGGGCTGGCCCCTGACCATGGCCAGCAAGCTGACCGACAAGACCCCACAGACCGAGGACGCCACCACCGTCTCGCGGCTGCGGGAGGCGGGCACCGTGATCTTCGCCTCCAACTCCAGCCCGGAATACGGGTTCAAGGGGGTGACGGATTCGCCCCTCAACGGGATCACCCGGAACCCCTGGAACACCGAGCGGACCCCCGGGGGCTCCTCCGGGGGCGCCGGGGCGGCGGTGGCGGCGGGGATCGGGCCCCTGTCCATCGGCACGGACGGCGGCGGCTCGGTCCGGATCCCGGCGGCCTGCACGGGCCTGGTCGGACTAAAGGCCACCTACGGGCGCATCCCCGCCTGGCCGGCCTCCATGCACGGGGACCTGGCCAATACCGGCCCCATGACCCGTACCACCCGAGATGCCGCCCTGATGCTCAACGTGCTGAAGGGCGCGGACGTCCGCGACCCCCTGGCCCTGCCGCCGACGGACATCGACTTCGTCGCCGGCCTGGACCGCAGCCTGAAGGGACTGAAGGTGGGCCTGGTCCTGAAGTTCGGCGACTTCTACCTCGACCCCGAGGTCGAGGCGGCGATGCTGAAGGCCGCCGACCGCTTCCGCGACCTGGGCTGCGAGGTGGTTCCCATCACCCCGCCCACCGAGAACGGCGAGACCGGGCGGATCTTCGTCGCCCACTGGTTCGCGGCCCTACAGCGCCTGCTGCACCTCTATCCCGAGGCGCGGCACGACGAGTTCGACCCGGCCCTCTACGAGCAGGCCAAGATCGGCGCTGGCCTGGATGTGAAGACCATCATGGACTCCCAGGTCCGCCGCCGCGAGATGGCCCACGCTTGGAACCAGGTTTTCGCCGAGTACGACCTGGTCCTGTCGCCAACCATGTCGACCCTGCCCCCGCAGGTGGGGCGGAACACGCCGGACGGGCCAGACGGACGGCCCAACCCCTACTGGACCAATACCGCCATCTTCAACCTGACCCGGCACCCGGCCGCCACAGTCCCCTGCGGGGTCTCCAGCATCGGCACGCCCATTGGCCTGCAGATCGCCTCGGCCCACTGGCGGGACGACCTGGTCCTGGCGGCCGCAGAAGCCTTCGAGCGCCAGGATCCCCTGGCCTTCCCGCACATGTAAGGAGACGCCCATGGCCGTCTACAACGCCAAGGCCGCCCTGCCGGACGGCGGCCCCGCCGCCTGGGGCGAGCCGGTCCGCATCACCTACGATCGCCGGGACATCCTGCTCTACGCCGTCGGCATCAACAGCCGGGACCTGAGGTTCATCTTCGAGGGCCACAAGGATTTCGCCGTCTTCCCGACCTTCCCCATCCGCTGGGGCGGCGCCGGGGCCGTCGTGGACCGCGCCGCCATCCCGCCTTCGCCCGGCCCCCTGACCATCGACGCCGAGCGCTACCTGGAGGTGGTCCGTCCGCTTCCCCTGGGCGGCGAGGTCAGCGTGGTCTCGCGCCTGATCGGCGTCCATCCGCGCGGCAAGGGCGCCGGCTTCGTTGAATACGAGAGCGAGGTCCGAAACGCCGACGGCGAGGTCTGCGTGAGGATGGTCTCCGGCTCCTTCCGCCGGGGCGTAGAGCGCCTGGGCGACATCGAACCCTTCGAGGGCGCCGGGGCGACCTTCTCCGCCCCCGTGATGGTCCCCGACCGGGCGCCCGACATCGAGACCGGGGCGCATATCCCCGAGAACCAGGCCGACATCTACCGCCTGTCCGGCGACTACAACCCCCTGCACATCGACCCGGAGGCGGCCCGGTTTGGCGGCTTCGATAAACCGATCCTGCACGGCCTGTGCACCTTCGGCCACTGTGCCCACCTGCTGGTCTCGGCCCTCTGCGATGGCGACCCGGCCCGGTTCCGTAAGATCAAGGTCCGCTTCTCCTCGCCGGTCCTGCCGGGCGACCACCTGAAGGTCCTGGCCTGGCACGACGGCCCCGGCCGGGTGATCTTCGAGGCCCGGGTCGGGGACCGCACCGTCGTCTCCCACGCCGGGTTCGAATACGCCTGAAACGCCCCCTGACGCCGGGTCATGTTTGACAGGAGGGGCTCGCCTCCCGGATGGTAGGAGCAACCGCTGGCCCATAGAGGCCGGTGACCCTCCGGAGAGGAAACCCATGTCCGCCAGCCGCTATCCGCTGATGTTCTCGCCCCTCGATCTCGGCTTCACCAAGCTGAAGAACCGGGTGCTCATGGGCTCCATGCACACGGGCCTGGAAGAGGCCTCCGGCGGGCTGTCGCGCATGGCCGCCTACTTCGCCGAGCGTGCCCGGGGTGGGGTCGGCATGATCATCACCGGCGGCATCTCGCCCAACGGCGGCGCGGGCCCCGGTGCCCGCCTGTCCACCCCCGAGGAGGCGCAGGCCCACCGGGAGGTGACCGAGGCCGTCCACGCCGCCGACCCGGACGTGAAGATCTGCATGCAGATCCTGCACACAGGTCCCCTGGCCCACACCCCCGAGGCCGTCGCTGCCTCGGCAGTGCGCTCGCGCATCGGTGCCTTCATGCCCAACGAACTGGACGCCGACGGCATCGAGCAGCAGCTGTCCGACTTCGCCCGCTGCGCAGCCCTCGCCCACCAGGCTGGATACGACGGCGTCGAGATCATCGGCTCGGCCGGCTATCTCCTGTCGACCTTCCTGGTGGAGAAGACCAACCGCAGGACCGACCAGTGGGGCGGGCCCTTCGAGAACCGCATGCGCTTCCCCGTCGAGGTGGTCCGCCGGGTGCGGGCGGCCGTGCCCAAGGACTTCATCGTCATCTTCCGCATCGCCGCCATGGACATGCTGGAGGGCGGCATGTCCTGGGACGAAGTGGTCACCCTGGCCAAGGCCATCGAGGCGGCGGGCGCCAACATCATCTCCACCCACTTCTGCTGGCACGAGGCACCGGTCCCGACCATCGCCACCATGGTGCCCCGCGCCGCCTTCACCAGCGTCACCGGCCGCCTGCGCAAGGCCGTGGGGGTGCCGGTCATCACCTCGAACCGGATCAACATGCCCTCGGTCGTCGAGGAGGTCCTGGCCCGGGGCGATGCGGACCTGGTCTCCATGGCCCGGCCCATGCTGGCCGACCCGGACCTGGTCAAGAAGGCCGCCGAGGGCCGCGAGGACGAGATCAACACCTGCATCGCCTGCAACCAGGCCTGCCTGGACCACACCTTCACCGGCCGGATGACCAGCTGCCTGGTCAATCCCCGGGCCTGCTACGAGACCGAGCTGGTCTATGAGAAGACCGCAGCGCCCAGGTCCGTTGCCGTGGTCGGCGCGGGGCCTGCAGGCCTGGCCTACGCCACCGTCGCCGCCGAGCGCGGCCATCGGGTCACCCTGTTCGAGGCGGCCAGCGAGATCGGCGGCCAGTTCAACCTGGCGAAGAAGGTCCCCGGCAAGGAGGAGTTCTCCGAGACCCTGCGCTACTACGCCCGGATGATCGAGGTGCTGAAGATCGACCTGAAGCTGAACACCCGGGCCGACACCCGCAGCCTGGTCAACGGCGGCTTTGACGAGATCGTCATCGCCACCGGCATCACCCCGCGCAGACCCGACGTGCCGGGTATCGATCACCCGATGGTGGCCAGCTATATCGACGTCATCAACGGCAAGGCGAAGGTCGGGAAAAAAGTCGCCATCATCGGCGCTGGCGGCATTGGCTTCGACGTGGCCGAGCTGGTCAGCCATGCCGGGGTCTCGGCCTCCATGGATGTGGACGTCTTCGCCGCCGAGTGGGGCATCGACTTCAAGAACCACCCCCGGGGCGGCGTCACCGGCGTGGTCCCCCACGTTGAGAAGGCCGACCGCACCGTCACCCTCCTGCAGCGCAAGTCTGCGTCCCTGGGCCGGTCCTTGGGCAAGACCACGGGCTGGACCCACAAGGCGACCCTGCAGAAGCGCGGCGTCCAGATGATCGGCGGCGTGACCTACGAGAAGATCGACGATGCGGGCCTGCACGTCCTGATCGGCGATGAGCCGCGAGTCATCGAGGCCGACACCATCATCGTCTGCGCCGGCCAGGACCCCCTTCGCGCCCTGCACGACGAGCTGGCCGCCCTGGGCGTAGCCTCTACCCTGGTGGGGGGCTCGGACGTGGCGGCGGAGCTGGACGCTAAGCGGGCCATCAACCAGGCCAGCCGGCTGGCCGCCGCCATCTGATTTCAACAACCGGTCGGGGCCCCGGAGCATTTAAGGCATTGTCTTGACGGGCGCGCAGGGCTGGGTTTGAGTCTGCCGTCCGCCTCAGCAGGGACCGGCCGCGGATCCTCGCGGAACGGACCCGACGCCGGCGGATGGGGGAGGAAACATGTCCACTGAAGCGGCCCCGGCCGAGGCGACCGTCTTGCGCGCAGGCCCTGACCAGCCGTCCTTGTTCACCCGCCTCGCCTACGGCGTCGGTGCCGTCGCCAACGGGGTCAAGGACAATGGCCTGGCCTATTTCCTTCTGCTTTTCTACAGCCAGGTCATCGGGGTAGACTCACGCCTTGTCAGCTTCGCCCTGACACTGGCCCTGGTCATCGATGCCTTCATCGACCCTGTCATTGGCTACTGGTCGGATAACCTGCATTCCCGATGGGGCCGGCGGCATCCCTTCATGTACGCCGCCGCGGCGCCGGTCGCGATCGCCTACTTCCTGATCTGGAATCCCCCCGTCGGCTGGAGCGAGGCCCATCTCTTCGTCTATCTGCTGGGAACCCTGATTGCGATCCGGGTGTGCTTCTCACTCTACGAGATTCCGGCCAACTCCCTCGCCCCGGAGCTGACCAGCGACTATGACGGCCGCAGCAGCCTGCAAGCCTTCCGGTCCTATTTCGGTTGGACCGGCGGCAACGCCATGTCGGTCTTCATGTTTGGGGTGCTCTTCCCCCTCTTCGTCACCAAGGCCATCCCTAACGGCCAGTTCAACCCCAAGGCCTATGGCGTCTACGGCGCCATCGCCGCCGGACTCATCTTTATCGCCATCCTGGCAACCAGCGCCGGGACGCATTCGCGGATCCCCCACCTGAAGGCGCCACCGCCCAAGCGGAAGATCGGCGTCATCGGCATTTTCCGGGAGATCTTCGAGACCCTGTCGAACCGGTCCTTCATCGCCCTCTTCACAGCCTCGGTCTTCGGCTCCATCGCCTCGGGCCTGTCGGCCTCCATGGCCTTCCTGCTCTACACCTACTTCTGGAAGTTCACCTCCCAGCAGGCCAGCCTCATTACCTCTGGGGTCTTCCTGTCGGCGGTCATCGGTGCCGTCCTGGCACCCATCATCAGCAAGACCATCGGCAAGAAGAAGGGTGCCATCATCATCGGCCTGATCGCCTTCCTGGGCTCGCCCCTGCCCATCGCCCTGCGCCTGTCGGGCGTCCTACCGGCGGTGGGATCTGACTTCAATTTCTGGCTGGTCTTCTGGACCACAGTCTTCGATGTGGGCCTGATAATCTGCTACCAGGTCCTGTCAGGCGCCATGATGGCCGACCTGGTCGAGCAGGCGGAGGTGCGCACCGGCCGCCGGTCAGAGGGCGTCTTTTTCGCCGCCTCGGCCTTCATCGGCAAGGTGGTCAACGGGGCCGGAATCATCATCGCCGGCCTGATCCTGGCCACCGCCGGGCTGGCCAAGGGGGCGGACCCGGCCTCCGTTCCGGAAGCCACGGTCCTGAAGATGGGCATGCTCTACGCCCCGACCATCGTCACCCTCTGGATGATCATGCTCGGCGTCATGTCGACCTACTCGATCACCCGGGACGGGCACGAGGCCAACCTTCGCCTGCTGGCTGAGCGCAAGTCACGGGAGCTGGACGCCACCCTCCAGGACTGAGCCGGCCCTGGCCTCAGGCCACCAGTCCCTGCAGGGCCGCCGCCTCGGTGCGGACGGCCTGGGGGCCGCCCAGGACCTGGCGGTTGAAGCCGATGCGCTTGAACCAGTAGTGCAGGCCGACGAGGTCGGTGAAACCCATGCCCCCGTGCACCTCCGTGGCCGTGCGGGCGACGAAGGTCCCCACCTCTGACAGGTGCGCCTTGGCGTGGCAGGCCATGACAGAGGCCTCCTCCGGCAGGTGGTCGAGGGCGTGGCCGGCGTACCAGACCAGGGCGCGGCAGGGCTCCAGCGAGGCGGCCATTTCGGCGCACATGTGCTTGACCGCCTGGAAGCTGGCGATGGGCCTGCCGAACTGGACCCGGCCCTTGGCGTAGGCCACCGCCTGGTCGAGCATCTCCTGGGCCGCGCCCAGGGTGTCGGCGGCCAGCATGACCCTTCCGGCGTCGATCATGGCGCGGACCGCGGCGGGGCTGTCTGCGCCCCTCAGGGGCTCGGCGGCGACGCCATCGAGGACCAGCTCTCCGGTCGGCCGGGTGGCGTCGATGGTTCGGAAGTCCGTGCGGGTCAGGCCTGGGGCGTCGGCGGCCACCAGGTGCAGGCCGCGCGCGCGGTCGGCCACGATGTAGAGGTCGGCCTCGTAGTCGACGACGAACTGGGCCCGACCGTATAGCCGCCCGTCCCGCGCCTCGACCCCGGCCCCGTCCCGGGCACCGGTGATCTCGGACAGGGCGACCCCAGCCACCGTCGCGCCAGAGGCGAGCCTGGGCAACCAGGTCGCCTGCTGGCCCGCATCCCCGGCCCTCATCAGGGCCAGGGGGGCCATGACGGCCGTGGCGGCGAAGGGGGAAGGGGCAATGAAGCGGCCCAGCTGCTCGGCGGCCAGGGCGGCGTCCAGCAGGGACAGCCCCACCCCGCCGTGGGCCTCGGGGATGATCAGGCCCGTGACGCCCAGCTCGGCCAGGCCCTGCAGCACGTCCGGAGCCCGGCGGTCCTTGCCTGCCGCAAAGGCCCGGGTGCGCTCCAGCCCGCCGGTCCCGGCGAGAAAACGGGCCAGGGAGTCCTGCAACATCACCTGTTCTTCAGAGAGTCCGAATTCCATGATGTGTGTCTCCTCAGGCCTTGGCCGGCTTGGGCTCGCGGGGCATGTCCAGCCCCCGTTCGGCGATGATGTTCTTTTGGATCTGCGAGGTGCCCCCGCCGATGATCAGGCCGAGGAAGTACATGTAGTCCCTCTGCCAGGAGCCGCCGCCGCGCAGGCGGGGCGTGTCGCCGTAGAGCAGGCCCAGCTCGCCCAGGACATCGATAGCAAAGCCCTCCAGCTCGTGGCGCAGCTCGGTGCCCTGCAGCTTGACCACCATGCCGGCCAGGGGCGCGCTCTGCCGGTTCACCGCCGCCGAAAGCAGGCGCAGGTCGTTGCAGCGCAGGGCCTGGACCCGGCCCTGGATCGTCATCAGCCGGTCCCGGTAGACGGGGTTGTCGATCACCCGGCTTCCGTCGAGGGTCTCGGCCTTCATCAGGTCGATCAGGGCGTTGAGCCGGCTCTGCATGACGTTGGGGTCGGCCAGGGAGCCCCGCTCATGCCGCAGGATGGAGTTGGCCACCTTCCAGCCCTCGCCCCGCCGGCCGACGATCTGGTGGGCCGGGACCCGCACATCTGTGAAGAAGACCTCGTTGAAGTTGGCCGCGCCGGTCATGTCCACCAGGGGGCGGATCTCGATGCCGGGGGTCTTCATGTCGAACAGGAGGAAGCTGATGCCCTCGTGCTTGGGGGCATCGGGCTCTGTGCGGACCAGGCAGAAGATCCAGTGTGCCAGGTGGGCCGTGGAGGTCCAGATCTTCTGGCCGTTGATCACCCAGTGATCGCCCTCCAGCACGCCCTTGGTGGCCAGGGCGGCGAGGTCAGAGCCGGCGTTGGGCTCGGAATAGCCCTGGCACCACAGCATCTCGCCGCGCAGGGTCGGGCCCATGAACTGGCGCTTCTGGTCCTCCGAGCCCACTTCCAGCAGGGTCGGGACCAGCATGGAGATGCCCTGGCCGCCCAGGCCCGGCGACAGCTGGGCGCGGGCGAATTCCTCGGCGATGATCCGCGACTTCAGGATGTCGGGCTCGCCGCCGAAACCACCGTATTCCTGGGGGATGGTCCGGGCGGCGTAACCGTTCCCGATCAGCAGCTTCTGCCAGGTCAGGCCGTTGCCGCCGTGGCCCGGGGCCTGGCTCCGGTTGGCCTCAAGAAAGCCGCGCACTTCGGCGCGAAAGGCCTCGTACTCGGGGCTGTAGGACAGGTCCATGGGTCTCCTCCCGTCGTGGTCGGGCCTTGAGCGCCAAACCTTGAGCATCTGGCCCGCCGGGTCCACTCTCCCAATAGGGCGGACGGCTGGCAAGCCGCCGTCCCCAATCGATTAGGGGAGGCCCACCTCATGGACAAGCCATCTGAGGCGCAAGCCCCGCCGGAACCCATCCTAGACCCGGACCGCCGGATCCTCGACCCGCACCACCACCTCTGGCCGGCGGGGGCCGGGCCCGCCTACCTGCTGGACGAACTGCGGGCGGACACAGGCGATGGCCACAGTGTCGAGGCCACCGTCTTCGTCGAATGCATGACCGGCTATCTTACTGACGGGCCGGAGGCCCTGCGGTGGTCGGGGGAGAGCGCCTATGTCGCGCGGATCGCCCAGGCCTCGCAGGATGGGAAGGGCGCCCGCATCGCCGCCATCGTCGGCTCCGCAGACCTGCTGGCGCCGGATGACGTCGAGGCCCTGCTCGACGCCCACGTCGCAGCCAGCGAGGGCCTGTTCCGGGGGATCCGCCACGCTGCCGCCTGGGACGCCTCGGACGCCATCCGCCCCTCGCACCACCATCCACCGCCGCACCTCTATCTGAACCCCACCTTCCGACGGGGCTTCGCGAAGCTGGCGGCAAGGGGCCTGACCTTCGACGCCTGGCTCTTCCACCCCCAGATCCCCGAACTGACCGACCTGGCCCGGGCCTTTCCCGAGGCGAGCATCATCCTGGACCACCTGGGCGGGCCCCTGGGCATTGGCCCCTACGCCGGCAAGCGGGACGAATACTTCCCGCAGTGGCGGCGCGACATGGCCGAGCTGGCGACCTGCCCGGGGGTGAGCGTCAAGCTGGGCGGCATGGCCATGCCCATCAACGGCTGGGACTGGCACAAGACCGGCGCCCCGGACTCCGCCGCCTTCGCCGCCGCCCAGGGCGACTGGTACCGGGCCGCCATCGACCTCTTCGGCCCGGACCGCTGCATGTTCGAGAGCAACTTCCCGGTGGACCGGGCCAGCCTGTCCTACCGAACCCTCTGGAACGGCCTGAAGCGCATCGCCGCCCCCTATTCGGAGGCCGAGAAGGACCTGATGTTCCGGGGGACGGCGGCGAGGGTCTACGGGATCGAAGACCAGGCCGGGCAGCGCCGCTGACCCCCTCACCCGGCTTCGCCGGGAGCTCCCCCTGAGGTGGAGCAATTGGCTCTATAATTCCTCCCCCCAGGGGGAGGTGGACCGGGGCGAAAGCCCCGGGACGGAGGGGGTCAACTGAGGTGCCGCTGACCCCCTCACCCGGCTGCGCCGGGAGCTCCCCCTGAGGTGGAGCAATTGGCTCTATAATTCCTCCCCCCAGGGGGAGGTGGACCGGCGCGCGCGCCCCGGGCCGGAGGGGGTCAACTGAGGGGCCGCTGACCCCCTCACCCGGCTGCGCCGGGAGCTCCCCCTGAGGTGGAGCAATTGGCTCTATAATTCCTCCCACCAGGGGGAGGTGGACCGGGGCGAGAGCCCCGGGACGGAGGGGGCAGCTGAGGGGCCGTTGACCCCCTCACCCGGCTGCGCCGGGAGCTTCCCCTTGGGGGAGCAATTGGGCGGCTCTAATTCCTCCCCCCAGGGG
>Ga0209598_10001832_pt1 | contig 17058 bp, 17 predicted proteins | sample M_140807_EF_Meta_FD_187317 | JGI IMG/M metagenome (GOLD analysis project Ga0209598, IMG submission 187317) | Freshwater microbial communities from Lake Montjoie, Canada to study carbon cycling - M_140807_EF_MetaG (SPAdes) (version 2) | ecosystem: Environmental > Aquatic > Freshwater > Lake... | reverse complement strand
GCGGCGGCGCAAGCGGGCGGCGGCGTGCGTCCGATCGAGGATGCTGCCCTCCTGGACGAGGTCACCGCGCTGGTTGAGCGGCCCAATGTGCTGGTCGGGCAGTTTGATGCGGCCTTTCTCGCTGTGCCGCAGGAGTGCCTGATCCTCACCATGAAGGCCAACCAGAAGTATTTCCCGCTGGTCGATGCCGAGGGTCGTCTGACCAACCGCTTTTTGCTGGTCTCCAACCTGTCGCCGGCCGACCCCTCGGCGATCATCACTGGCAACGAGCGGGTAGTACGCCCGCGTCTGGCCGATGCGCAGTTCTTCTACCAGCAGGACCGCAAGGTGCCCCTGGCCGAGCGTGCCGTCGGGCTCGATCGTGTGGTCTATCACAACAAGCTGGGCAGCCAGGGTGAGCGCAGTGGCCGCGTGGATGCCATTGCTCATGCGATTGTCGAGCAACTGCGTCTGGCGACCGCGCCGTACACGGTCGAGGCCAAGGACGAGTTCGACGTGCTCGAATCCAAGGCACGCGAGGCGGCACGGCTGGCCAAGGCCGACCTGCTCACCGACATGGTTGGCGAATTCCCCGAGCTGCAGGGCATCATGGGCGGCTACTACGCGCGTCACGAAGGTTTGCGCGATGGTGTCGCCATCGCCATCGAGGACCACTACAAGCCTCGCTTCGCCGGCGATGCACTGCCGCGCAATCACACCGGTACAGTGCTGGCGCTGGCCGACAAGCTTGAGACGCTGGTCGGCCTGTTTGGCATCGGCGAGCGGCCCAGTGGCGACCGCGATCCGTTCGCCTTGCGGCGGCATGCGCTCGGCATCGTGCGCATCCTGATCGAAAAGAACTTGCCGCTGGACTTGCCGCAGCTGGTGGCCGCGGCGGTGATGCCGTTTGGCGAACGCATCATTGACCCGTCCGAACCGGTGTTGGAGTTTTTCCACGACCGCCTTGCCGTGCTACTGCGTGACCAAGGCTTTAGCGCTCAAGAGGTGGACGCGGTGTTGGCGCTGCGGCCGGCCCGGCTAGGCGACGTCCCCAAGCGTCTTGCCGCGGTGCGGGCCTTCGCGGTACTGCCAGAGGCGGCAGCCTTGGTCGCTGCCAACAAGCGAGTCGGTAACATCCTGCGCAAGTCCACCGAGCCGGTGGCTGCCGAGGTACAGGCGGCGCTGCTGCAGGAGCCGGCCGAGCAGGCACTGCACGCGGCCCTGCTGGCAGCATTGTCGCCGGCCGCAGCGCTGTTCGACGCCGGCGACTACAGCGCCTCTTTGCAAGCGCTGGCGGCGTTGCGTGCGCCGGTTGATGCCTTCTTTGACCACGTGATGGTCAACGCCGAGGACGCTGCTTTGCGCAACAACCGCCTGGCCCTGCTCGGACAGTTGCATTCGGCAATGAACCGCGTCGCCGACCTCGGGCGGCTGGCGGCTTGATGCCGGCGCGGCTGATCATCCTCGACCGCGAGGGCGTGCTGTCGGAGTGCGTGACACCCTTTATGCGTTCACCCGAGGAGTTCCGGCCGATTCCGGGCGCGTTCGAGGCGGTGTCGCAGCTGAACCAAGCCGGGTACCGGGTGGTGGTTGCCACCAACCAGGCCGGGGTCGGGCGTGGCCTGTTCGACATGCGAACGGTGAACGCCATCCACGAGCGCATGCACCGCGCCGCGATGGCGGTCGGCGGGCGCATCGACGCAGTGTTTTACTGTCCGCATGCTGAAGAATCGCGCTGCACCTGCCGCAAGCCCCGGCCAGGCCTGTTTCATGAGATCGCTGAACGCTATGGCCTGCGCTCGTTGGACGGAGTGACGGCGGTAGGCGACAGTATCCGCGATGTGCAAGCGGCGCTGGCGGCAGGCTGTCGGCCGGTGCTGGTGCGAACCGGCAAGGGCCGCGAGACGGAGCGCGACCCCGCTCTGCCGGCCGGCACCGAGGTCCTCGATGACCTCGCCGCGCTCGCGGCACAACTGCTGGCGGCGCAGCGCAGCGGATGAGTGCGCCGCCGCGCGTATGGTTCGGATCGGTCGTGTTTGCCGTGGTACAGGCGGCGCTCACCGTGTTCTTTGCCGTTACTTCGCTGCTGACCGCACCGTTTCCGCTAATTTGGCGCTATCGCTACATCACTCTGTGGTGCCGCAGCGTGGTGGCGTTGGCCCGGGTTGCGTGTGGCATTCGATACCGGGTGCACGGACGCGAGCACCTGCCGACCGGGCCAGCGGTGTACTTGTCGCGGCACGAGTCGGCGTGGGAGACCATCGCCTTCAGCAGCATCCTGCCGCCGCATGTGAACGTGCTCAAGCGCGAGTTGCTGCGCATCCCTTTCTTCGGCTGGGGTCTGGCGCTGCTGGGACCGATCGCCATCGACCGCGCCGCCGGGCGCGCCGCTTTGCGGCAGATGGCCGATCAGGGGCGGCTGCGGGTCGCGCAGGGGTTCTCGGTGGTGGTGTTCCCCGAGGGCACGCGCAAGGCTCCGGGGCAGACCGCCGAGTTTTTCATCGGCGGCGCGTGGCTCGCCTGCCAATTGGGCGTGCCGGTGGTTCCGGTTGCGCACAACGCTGGCCGCTGCTGGCCGCGTTCGGCGGTCTGGAAGTCGGCGGGTTGGGTGGACGTGCGGATCGGCCAAGCGATCGATACCGCCGGTCGCAGCGCCGCCGAGGTCAACGCGGAAGCCAAGGCGTGGATCGACAACGCTTGCGCGGAGTTGGCGTCAAATCAGGGAAATCCGTAGCGGTTTTGCAAACGCCGTGTCGCAGTGGCTGGCATAGAATCGGGCCACGTGCTTAACGACTGCAGGATTTGAGATGCGCATCCTCCACACCATGCTCCGCGTGGGCAATCTGCAAACCTCCCTCGAGTTTTATACCGGTGTGCTCGGCATGCGGGTGTTGCGGCAGAACGATTACCCGGACGGCCGTTTCACGCTCGCCTTCGTCGGTTACGGCGACGAGCAGAGTCAGGCCGTCCTGGAACTCACCCACAACTGGGACACGCCGTCGTACGACCTTGGCAACGCCTATGGCCACATCGCGCTCGAGGTGGACGATGCCTACGCCGCGTGCGAGGCAGTTACCGCCAAGGGTGGCAAGGTCATTCGTCCGGCTGGCCCGATGAAGCACGGCAGCACGGTGATCGCCTTTGTTGAAGACCCGGACGGCTACAAAATCGAGTTCATCCAGACGGGCACCTGGGGCCACTGAGCGGGAACCTCCCGGCTGGAAGGGCTCTAACGCGCTGGTACGGCGGCAACCATAAGCCGCTGACCGCAACTGGAGGAGAGGATGGATATCGTTGCCCGTTCGCCGAGCGGCTACAGCCTGGTGCGGCTGTCTGCGCTGCGCCGCGCCAGTCTGGCACGCAAGCTGACCCCGGAGCAGTACCGCGTCATGATCGATCACGGCACCGAACGGCCGTTTTGCGGCGGACTGCTGGAGGAGAAGGGCACTGGCGTGTTCGCCTGCCGCCTGTGCGGCTTGCCGCTGTTCCACAGCCAGGCCAAGTTCGACTCGGGCACCGGCTGGCCGAGCTTTTGGCAGCCTTGTGACGAGGCGCATCTTCACCGCATCGAAGACCGCAGCCACGGCATGCTGCGGACCGAGATCCGCTGTGCGCGCTGCGATAGTCACCTCGGGCACGTCTTCCCGGACGGTCCGCGGCCGACCGGCGAGCGCCATTGCCTGAACGGCGCGGCACTGGAGTTTTTCGCCGAGGGCGTCGACATCCCGCAGAGCGAGGGGGATTAGCGCCGGGAGCTCGGTTGGGTCGAGCCGGTCATGGGGCTCAATGCGGCACCTGCTCTGCCAAGGCCACGAATGCCTCCGGAGCCAACTGCTCCGCTCGCGCGCCCGGATCGACGCCTGCCGCACGGATTTGGCTGTCGTCCAACAGCGCCGAGAGCGCATTGCGCAGGGTCTTGCGGCGCTGTCCAAACGCTGCAGCCACCACCGCCTCGAAACCGGCCGGATTGTCGATCTGGGGCGCTGCCGCGCCCAACGGCACCATGACCACCACTGCCGAATCCACCTTGGGCGGCGGTTTAAATGCTGTGGGCGGCACGTCCATCCGCGAGTACAGGGCAAAGCGTACCTGCAGGCCCACCGAGAGCCGTCCATAGGCCGCCGAGCCTGGTTCGGCCACCATCCGGTCAACCACCTCCTTTTGCAACATCAAGACCATGCGCTCAATGCGCGCCACATAGGCTGCCAGATGAAACAGCAGCGGCGTCGAGATGTTGTAGGGCAGGTTACCGGCCACTTTGAAGCGCGCACCCACCTGCGCAAAGTCGAATGCCAGGGCATCGGCGGCGTGCACCGTCAGCCGCGGTGCCAGCGCGTGGACTTGCCAGTGCGCCACAAGATCGCGGTCGAGTTCCACCACTTGCAAGTGGTCGAGCCGCTGCAGAAGCGGCAGGGTGAGCGCACCCAGTCCCGGCCCGATCTCGACCATCGTCTCGCTCGGCTGCGGGTCGAGCGCGTCGACAATGCCTTCGATGACGTCGGCGTCGATCAGAAAGTGCTGACCGAAGCGCTTGCGCGGAACGTGTCCGCTCACCCCAGCTGCGCCAGCTGGCTCTGCAATTTGGCCAGCGTGGCGGCAAATCCAGCCACCCGTTCGCGTTCTTGCTGGACCACGGCGGCGGGTGCGCGGTCGACAAAGCTCGCGTTGCCAAGCTTGGCCTGCGCGCGCGTGATCTCGCCGTCCAGCCGCGCGATCTCCTTGCCGAGACGCGCCTTTTCCGCTTCGACGTCGATCTCGACACGCAGCATCAGGCGGAATTCGCCGATCACCTGCACCGGGGCCGGCGAGGCGGGCAGCGCATCGCCGGTGGCTTCGACGCCGCTCAGGCGTGCCAGCGCCGCCACATAGGGGGCGTAGGCGCTCGCCGTGTCGCGGCAGCCGGCCACCAGCAGCGGCACTTTTTCGGCGGGGGATAGGCCCATCTCGCCGCGCAGGCTGCGCACCGCATCGACCATGGCCTTGAGGCCAGCAACCCAGGCTTCCGCCGCGTCGTCGATCTTCTGCGGCTGCGCGACCGGGTACGCGGCGGTGGCGATCGACTCGCCTTCAGCCACTGCACGGCCCGACAGCGGCGCCACCGTTTGCCACAGCTCTTCGGTGATGAAGGGGATGAGCGGATGCGCCATGCGCAACGTCGTCTCCAGCACGCGCAGCAGGGTGCGGCGGGTGGCGCGCTGCTGCTCTGGGGCGCCGGTCTGGATTTGCACTTTTGCCAGTTCCAGATACCAGTCGCAATACTCGTCCCAGACGAAGCGGTAGATGGTCTGCGCCGCCAAATCGAAGCGGTATTCTCGTAGGTGGCGGTCCATCTCCGCCTCGGTCTTCTGCAGCAGGCTGACGATCCAGCGGTCCGGCTGCGAGAAGTGGAGGTAGCCGCCTGGGCCGCAGCCATTGTCACCCGTGGGCTGGCTACCGCAGGCCTCAAGGCCGCAGTCTTGGGGGCTGCCATCCTCTTTTTGGCAGTTCATCAGCACGAAGCGTGTGGCGTTCCACAGCTTGTTGCAGAAGTTGCGATAGCCCTCACAACGCTGCATGTCGAACTTGATGTCGCGGCCGGGGCTGGCGAGGCTGGCGAAGGTGAAGCGCAGCGCATCCACACCAAACGCAGGGATGCCCTCCGGGAACTCCTTGCGCGTCTTCTTGGCGATGCTCTCCGCCTGCTTCGGGTTCATCAGGCCGGTGGTGCGCTTCTCAATCAGCGCGTCCAGCCCGATGCCGTCAATAAGGTCGATCGGGTCGAGCACGTTGCCCTTGGACTTGCTCATCTTCTGGCCCTCTGCATCGCGGATCAGGCCGTGGACGTACACATCGCGGAAGGGGATCTTGCCGGTGAGGTGGGTGGTCATCATGACCATCCGCGCCACCCAGAAGAAGATGATGTCGAAGCCGGTCACCAGCACGCTCGAGGGCAGGTAGCGGCTGAGCATCGGATTGGCCGAATCCTTGGCTGCGTCACCGGTCCAGTCGAGCGTGGAGAACGGCCACAGGGCCGACGAATACCAGGTGTCGAGCACGTCCTCGTCGCGGCGCAACTCGCCGGTATAGCCGTCCTGCTCGGCCATCTCGCGCGCTTCGGCGGCGTTGTGCGCCACCCAGGCACGGCCGTCCGGCGCGTACCACGCCGGGATCTGATGGCCCCACCACAGTTGCCGCGAGATGCACCAGTCCTGGATGTTGTTGAGCCACTGGTTGTAGGTATTGACCCAGTTTTCCGGGACAAAGCGTACTTGGCCCTCACCGACCACCTCGATCGCCTTCTGCACGATGCTCTTGCCGTCCGCGCCGGGCTTGCTCATGGCGACGAACCACTGGTCGGTGAGCATCGGCTCCACCACCACGCCCGAGCGGTCGCCGCGCGGCACCATCAGTTTGTGCGGCTTGACGCTCTCCAGCAGGCCTGCGGCCTCGAGGTCGGCGACCACCTGCTTGCGCGCGGCGAAGCGTTCCATGCCGGCCAGATGCGCGGGCAGGGCGATGCCGGCCTGCGCGACGCCGTCCGCGTCGAATACCTGCGCAGTGGTTGGTACGTTGCCGGCTAGGTCGAGCACGACGATGCGCGCCAGCCGGTGGCGCTGGCCGACGGCGTAGTCGTTGAAGTCGTGCGCGGGTGTGACCTTGACCACGCCGGTACCGAACTCGCGGTCCACATAATCATCGGCGATCACCGGGATGCGCCGGCCAGTGAGCGGCAACTCGACCTCGCGGCCGATCAGCGCGGCGTAGCGCTCGTCTTCGGGGTGCACCATCACGGCGACGTCGCCGAGCAGCGTCTCGGGGCGTGTGGTCGCCACCGTGAGCGCGTCGAGCCCACTCACCGCGCCACCAGCGAGCGGATAGCGGATGTGCCAGAGGTGGCCGTCCTCTTCCTCGCTGACTACTTCAAGATCCGACACCGCGGTGCCGAGCTTGGGGTCCCAGTTGACCAAGCGCTTGCCGCGGTAGATCAGGCCTTCGCGGTAGAGGCGGACGAACGACTGCGTGACGATGGTCGAGAGACCGGTGTCCATGGTGAAGCGCTCGCGCTCCCAGTCGCAGGACGCGCCGAGGCGTCGCATCTGTCGGGTGATGCTGCCGCCCGAATACGCCTTCCACTCCCACACGCGCTCGAGGAAGTTCTCGCGGCCAACGTCGTGGCGGCTCAGGCCCTTGGCCTCGAGTTGGCGCTCGACCACCATCTGCGTGGCGATGCCAGCGTGGTCGGTGCCGGGTTGCCAGAGCACGTTGGCGCCGCGCATGCGCTGCCAGCGGGTGAGCGCGTCCATCAGCGTCTGGTTGAAGCCGTGCCCCATGTGCAGTGTACCGGTGACGTTCGGCGGCGGCAGCAGAATGCAGAAGTTGTCGGTCTTGGCGGCATCTTTGCCGGCGGCGAAATACCCGCTCTTTTCCCAGCGCGGGTACCAGCGCTGCTCGATCTCGGCGGGTTCGAAACTCTTGGCCAGGGTCATGGTGTGTCTTTCAGGTCGGGGTGCTGCAATCGTGGTGCTTTAGAGGGTAGCCGCGGTCGCGGTAAAACTTGTAACGCTCGCGCGCGGCCTGCATTGCCGCCGGGTCCGGCGCCACCACCTCCAGCAGCCGCTTGAAACGACTGAAGCACGGCGGCGTCTCATCGCGCAGGTTGATCAGGACATCGTCATGCGGTGGTGTGTCCGCTTGATGGCCGATCAGCACTGGCGTCTGCGCGGCCAGCTCGTGGGCGTCGGCACAGTGCGGCAAGAAGCCTCCCGGCGGCTCGTTCCACAGCCCGGCGTCGAGTTCGGCGCTGTGCGCCGCGTCGCGCGTCAGCACCCAGACCCGATGGCCGGCACGACAGGCCTTCTGTGCCAGCGCGTACACCAAGCGGGACGGGTCGTCGACGCCCGCGTAGAAGTCGACCTGCGTCATGCCGCTTGGGCGGCCTCAGCGCGACGAATCAGGAACTCGGTGAGCAGCGGCACTGGCCGTCCCGTCGCACCCTTTGCCTTGCCGGAGATCCAGGCTGTGCCGGCAATGTCCAGGTGCGCCCAGCGCATGCCTTTGGCAAAGCGCGACAAGAAGCACGCCGCGGTGATGCTGCCGCCCGGGCGGCCACCGATATTGCCCATGTCGGCAAAATTGCTCGACAGCTGTTGCTGGTAGTCGTCCCAGAGCGGCATGTGCCAGGCGCGGTCCCATGCGGCTTGGCCGGCGTCCAGCAGTTCTTTGGCCAACTTTTCGTCGTTGCTGTACAGCCCGCTGGCGACGTGGCCCAGCGCGATTACGCAGGCGCCGGTCAGAGTGGCGATGTCCACGGCCACCGCCGGCTTGACCTTCTCTAGTGTGTAAGTCAGGGCGTCGCACAGGATCAGCCGGCCCTCGGCGTCGGTGTTAAGGACTTCGATGGTCTGCCCGGACATGCTGGTGACGATGTCGCCCGGCTTGGTGGCCTTGCCACCCGGCATGTTTTCGGTCGCGGGAATCACTCCCACCACGTTGATCGGCAGCTTGAGGGTCGCCACCGCGTGCAGGGTGCCCAGCACCGAGGCCGCGCCGCACATGTCGTACTTCATCTCGTCCATCTCACCGGCGGGCTTGATCGAGATGCCGCCCGTGTCAAAGGTGACGCCCTTGCCGATCAGGGCCACCGGGGCCTGGTCTTTCGCGGCGCCCTGGTAACGCAAGACGATGAATCGGGGCGGTTCGGCGCTCCCACGTGACACCGACAGGAACGAGCCCATGCCCAGCTTCTCGATGTCCTTTTCGTCGTAAATCTGCGCCTTGAGGTCGAGCGCCTTGGCCATGTCGCGGGCCTGATCGGCGAGGTAACGCGGCGTGCAGACATTGCCGGGGAGATTGCCGAGTTCGCGCGCGCGACCCGCACCGGCGCCAATCGCCGCACCCTCGCGCAAGCCGCGCTCGGCCAACAGCAGCGTGGCTTCGTCTGCCGCCCAGACATGCACCGCGCCCAACTTGGGCGCGTCTTCGCGCTTGCTCTTGAGTTGGTCGGCTCGGTGGGTCGCGGCCAGAATCGTCTGTGCCACCTGGCTGGCGTACCAGCGGGCGTCGCGCTTCTTGACCGGATGGCCGTCCAAACACACAGTCAGGTCTTTGGCGGCGCTACTCAGCGTCACATCGATGCCGGCCCGCAGCGCCTTGAGCCAGCCGGCCTCACCCATTTCGGCGGTCTTGCCCAGACCGACCACCACCACGCGCGTCGCGCCGTCAGCGAGCAGATGGGCTTGCCCCGACTTGCCGGTGATATCGCCGCGCTTGATTGCAGCCGCGATCACGCCGTTGTGGCGGGCGTCGATGGCGCGCGCCGCAGCACCCAGCTTGCCGCCGGCCTCGGCGAACACCAGCAGGCACTGGCCTTTGAGGGACTCGGCGGTTCCGGCTCTCGTGCTAAATTCCATGGGATTTCCTTGTTGTGCGTGGGCAGTCCGACCTTGGATTATCCGGACGCCAGACCCGCTCCGTCAAAGGTGTACGCCAATTGAATTCCGCCAACCCCACTAAGCCCGCGGCCACTCCGATTTTGCGCAGCCTGTTCTGCCGCAAGATCGCTAGCGAGTGTGCCGCCGCGGCGCTTGGCGTGTTTGCGGTGCTGTTCGGGATCATCGTCACCGCCCATTTCGTTCGCCTGCTCAATCGCGCCGCATCGGGTGGCTTTGCGCCGGATGCGGTGATTGCCGCGATGTCGTTTCAGAGCCTAAATCTGCTGCCGGTGATTATTGCGCTCACCATCTTTGTCGCGGCGCTCATCACGCTCACCCGCAACTACCGTGATAGCGAGATGGTGGTCTGGTTTGCCTGCGGTGTCCCACTCAGGACTTTTGTGGTGCCGCTGCTGCGCTTTGCCCTGCCATTCGTGTTGTTGATCGCGGTCTTATCGTTATTGGTCCGGCCTTGGGCAGTGACCCGCAGCCAGCAGATGGAAGCCGAATTGGCCTCCCGCGACGAAATCACCGCGATCGCCCCGGGCGTCTTCAAGGAGACCCGCGGTGGTGAAAAGATCTACTTTGTCGAGAGCTTTTCCAACTTCAACCAGACCTTGTCCGAGGTTTTCATTCGTTCGCTTGAGGGCGATCAGGTGGCCATTACCGTGGCGCACTCCGGTCACATCGAACGCGCCGCCAACGGCGACCGCTTTCTGGTGCTGACCGATGGTCGGCGCTACGAGGGTGCGCCGGGCAGTGCCCGTTATCGCGTCACCCGTTTCGAAAGCTCAGATCTGCTGGTGCAGCCCTATGAGAAGCAGGCGCAGGGCGGTTCGGCGAAATCACGCAGCACTGCCGAACTTTGGACATCGGAGCGGTTGGCTGACCTCGCCGAGTTGCAATGGCGCTTGCATTTGCCCTTGGCCGCTTTGATGTTGGTGCTGCTGGCGGTGCCCCTGGGTTTTGTCAATCCGCGAGCCAACCGATCGGTCAATCTGCTGCTGGCCGTTCTCATCTATGCCGTCTACAGCAATGCGTTGAGCATTACCAATAGTTGGGTCGCGCAGGGGCGGCTTGCCCCGCTGCCGGGCTTCTTGAGTGTCCATTTGGCCCTGCTGCTTGTGATTGGCATGCTGCTGGCCTGGCAGACCAACCGTCTGCGTCTGAGCCGGGGCGCGGCATGAGTCTGCTCGCCCGTGATCTTGCCCGGCGACTGTTCGGCGCGGTGGGCTTGGTTAGTGCGGCCCTCGTGGTGTTATTCGCGTTGTTCGATTTGATCGAGCAGCTGGACGCGGCTGGTGCCGCAGGCGGCCCGGTCTGGCGCGCTTTGGCGATTACGGCTCTGCTGATACCGGGGCATCTGTACGAGCTGTTTCCGGTGGCTACGCTGATCGGTGCGCTGGTCGTGATGGCGCAGTTGGCGGCTTCGTCTGAGTACACCGTGATGCGAACCTCTGGAGTGTCGGTGCCTGGTGTGCTGCGCTTGCTGCTGGTGCCGACGCTGCTGCTAGCGTTGTTTGGGTTCTTCGCCGGCGAGTGGCTGGCACCGCAGGCCGACCGCTACGCTCGCAACATGCGTCTGGGCGGCGACACGGTGGTCGCGCAACAATTGCGAAGCGGCTTTTGGTTAAAGGATGGCCGCAACTTCGTCAACCTTGGGGGCGTACTGCCCGACGGCGAGTTAATCAGTCCGGTCATCCATGAGTTCTCCGCGGACGGCGCCTTGCGGGCGATCCTGCGCGCGAAGTCCGCTCGCTTCGATGGTGAGCGGCATTGGCGCCTTGAGGTGGTCGAGACCACCCAATTCAACGAGCGTGGGGTTAGCCTTGAGCGTGTCCAGAGCCTCCGCTGGGCCACGCAGTTGGGGCCAGACATTCTCAAAGTCTTGTCGGTAGAGCCCAACCGAATGTCGGTGCTCGAGTTATGGTCGTATCTGCACCACCTTCGCAACAACCATCAAGACACCGGCCGCTACGAGACGGCGTTGTGGAGCAAGCTGTTTTACCCGCTCTCGATTATGGTGATGCTGCTATTGGCCTTGTCGTTCGCTCGCTTACAGGTGCGTGCCGGTGGCGTGATGCCGAAGGTGTTTGCCGGGATCATGCTGGGCATCGTGTTTCACTTCATGACCCGGGTCGGCAATAACCTGGGCCAGCTGAATGCCTGGCCGCCGCTGGTCGGGGCAGGGGCATCGACGTTGGTGTTTGTGTTGGCGGCCTTGCTGCTGCTGTGGCGGGTCGAACGGATTTGACCAAGCCTGCCTGACGTCAAGTGATGCGCCAGACCCGGGTACCGGCCAGGCGGTCGTGTAGGAACAGGCGATCACGGTCCAAGGCTGGCCAGAGCAGGCTCAGGGGTAGCGTTGTGGCGGCCAGCGCCAGCCGCAGCAGCGCGCGCCCTGGTGACGGCCGCTGACCTGCGGCGTCGGTGATCAAAAGCCGCCAGGTCTTCATTGCCAAAGTTTGGCCATATCGACTCCAGCATCCTGCAAAGTAGGCCGTCAGCAGCAACAGCAGCCATGCTTGCAGGCTCAGCCGTGCCCAGCCGCTGCCAGCGGATGCCGCGTCGGCGGGAAGCCAGACCAGCGCGACCAGGCTTCCGCTGAGCAACAGCGCGGCGACGATCAGCGTCTCGTAGACCATGCACAGCAGACGCCGGCTCCAGGGTGCTGGGGACAGCTCGAGCGATGCGATGTCAACGGTCACGGCGGGCTCGGCTCGTCCTGGAAGGGGCTCGAGTCCAACCATTGGCGTCGCACCTGCTCGCGCCGGTCCGCGGGCAGGCGTTGCAGATTCTCGAAATTGCGACGGGCCTGTTCGCGTTGTTCCGGCGTCAGCCGCGCCCAGTTGCCCAGTTGCTGGCGTACCCGTACTTGCTGCTCAGGCGGCAGACTGCGATACCGCTGTGCCAAGCGCAGCAGGCGACTGCGCGTTTGCGGCGCGAGATCGTTCCACTGCGTCTCGACCGGCCTGAGCACCTGCTGGTCGCCCGGAGAGAGGCCGTTCCACGCGGTGGAAGAGGCGGCTGCAGCCGGGGGCGCGAGCAGCACCAAGGCCGACAGCAGCGTAGCGAGGGCGATTCGAGTCGTGGCGGACATTGCTTGTCGATGCTCAGTCGTCGATCAGGCGCACCGCATGCGGGTCGACCGCGGTCTCAAAGCCGGCGTCGAGAAAGGCGTCGATCGGGAGCGCGTCGGCCAGCAGTTCGGCATCGAGGCTTTGTTGGCTGTCGCCGACGTAGGCCCAGATGCCGCTGAGTGCCAGAACCAGCATCAGTGCGGCCGGCGCCCAGTTGATCCAGTGGCCACTCAAGTACTCGGTGCGAGCGCCGACCCGCGCCACGGCTAAGCGGCGCGCGGCGCGCAGACTCTGGCTGATGCCGTCGGGCAACTTCCCTGCCGCCACGGCGTCCAGCGTGTTGACCAGGGTGTCGATATGCCGCTCATTCATCTCTCGCTCCTCTTACGGGTCCGGTGCTAAATCGGACAAGGCCCGCGCCAGCGCCTGGCTGGCGCGCGAACAATGCGTTTTGACGCTGCCCTCGCTACACCCCATGAGCTCAGCCGTCTCGACGATGTCGTGACCTTCCCAATAACGCAGCAGGAAGGCTTCGCGTTGACGCGCCGGTAGCGCGTCGATGGCAGCGCCGATGCGCGACAGTTGCTCGCTGCGGTCCGCCGCGTCTTCGGCTGAGCCACCGTGAGCGTCTGCGTCGGCGATGCGGTCGAGAAAACTCTCGCTGCCTTCCTCGTCCTCCGAGACGTGCCGTGGCATCAAGTTGGAAACCAGTGCCGTCCAGGTGTCGCGCACCTTTTGCCGGCGGAACTGGTCGCGGATGGCGTTCTGCAGAATCCGCTGGAACAGCATCGGCCATTCATCGGACGGACGGTCAGCGTAGCGCTCGGCCAGTCGCATCATCGCGTCCTGCACCACATCCAGCGCCGACTGGTCGTTGCGCAAAGCAAACCGCGCATGCAAAAACGCGCGCCGCTCGACTGAAGCCAGAAAAGCGTCGAATGCGCTGGCTTGATTCATCGCGGCGGTGGGCGGGGCGTCATGGCGCTGATGTTACCAAAACCACCCGTCCCGCCTTGACCCGCCAAATCGCAATTGTTAGTGTCTAGGGTTCGCTGCAATGCAGCCCCCAATCAATCACCGCGAGTTCCCAGATGCAGTTGAATGGCGCAGAAATCGTTGTCCGTTGCCTTCGTGAAGAGGGTGTCGAGTACGTGTTCGGCTACCCCGGCGGCGCAGTGCTCAACATCTACGACGAAATCTTTAAGCAGGACGCGTTCCGTCACATCCTGGTGCGCCACGAACAGGCCGCCGTCCACGCTGCTGACGCGTACGCGCGCTCGACCTTGAAGCCCGGCGTCTGTCTGGTGACGTCCGGTCCGGGCGTGACCAACGCCGTCACCGGCATCGCCACCGCCCACATGGACTCGATTCCGATGGTCTGCATCACCGGCCAAGTGCCGACGCATGCAATCGGCCAGGACGCGTTCCAGGAGTGCGACACGGTCGGCATCACGCGCCCCATCGTCAAGCACAACTTCCTCGTGAAGGACGTTCGTGAGCTCGCCGCGACCATCAAGAAGGCCTTTTACATTGCCACCACCGGCCGCCCGGGCGTGGTGCTGGTAGACGTGCCGAAGGACGTCACCCAAGACGTTTGCGAATACGAATACCCGAAGTCGATCGAGATGCGCTCCTACAAGCCCGTCGTGGCGGGCGACCCGGGCGAGATCGACCGCGCAGTTGAGCTCATCCTCGGCGCCAAGCGACCGATGGTCTACGCCGGCGGCGGCGTGATCCTGTCGGGCGCGTCGGACAAGCTGGCGGAATTGGTGCGTGGCACAGGCTTCCCGTGTACCAACACGCTGATGGGCTTGGGTGCCTATCCGGCCACCGACCGTCAGTTCGTTGGCATGCTGGGCATGCACGGCACCTACGAAGCCAATATGGCGATGCAGCTGTGCGACGTGCTGATCGCTGTCGGCGCCCGCTTTGATGACCGCGTGATCGGCAACCCGAAGCACTTCTTCGACCCCGACCGCAAGATCATCCACATCGACATCGACCCCTCGAGTATCTCGAAGCGAGTCAAGGTGGATGTTGCCATCGTTGGCAACGTTGCCAATGTGCTCGCCGCTATCAACAGCAAGCTCCAAGCGGCGAAGACCAAGCCCGACGCCGACGCCCTGAGCGGCTGGTGGACGCAGATCGAGCAGTGGCGTGGGCGCGATTGCCTCAAGTTCGACCGCGCCAGTCCCATCATCAAGCCGCAGGCGGTGGTGGAGAAGTTGTACGAAGTCACCAACGGCGATGCGTACATCACCTCCGATGTCGGCCAACACCAGATGTGGGCGGCGCAGTTCTACAAGTTCGACAAGCCGCTGCGCTGGATCAACTCCGGCGGGCTTGGCACCATGGGCGTGGGTCTGCCGTATGCCATGGGTGTGCAGTTCGCGCATCCGGATGCCACCGTGGCCTGCGTCACCGGTGAGGCGAGTATCCAGATGTGTATCCAGGAGCTCTCGACCTGCAAGCAGTACCACCTGCCGCTCAAGATCGTGAGCTTGAACAACCGCTACATGGGGATGGTGCGGCAGTGGCAGGAGTTCTTCTACGGCAACCGCTACTCCGAGTCATACATGGATGCGCTGCCCGACTTCGTCAAGCTGGCGGAGAGCTTCGGCCATGTCGGCATGCTCATCGAGAAGCCGGAGGACATCGACGGCGCCATGCGTGAGGCGTTCAAGCTCAAGGATCGTTTGGTGTTTATGGACTTCCGCACCGACCAAACGGAAAACGTCTACCCAATGATTCCGGGCGGCAAAGGCCTCTCTGAAATGATCCTCGTCTAAGGCTGGACCACGCATGCGTCACATCATCTCCCTCCTCATGGAAAACGAAGCCGGCGCGTTGTCGCGGGTCTCGGGGCTGTTTTCCGCCCGCGGCTACAACATCGAGTCGCTCACTGTCGCGCCGACCGAAGACCCGACCCTGTCGCGCATGACCATCGTCACGAGTGGATCCGACGATGTCATCGAGCAGATCACCAAGCAGCTCAACAAACTTGTTGACGTGGTGTCGCTGGTCGACCTCACCGAAGGGGCGCACATCGAGCGCGAACTGATGTTGGTCAAGGTTCGCGCCGCCAGCGCCGAGCAGCGTGAGGACATGAAGCGGCTGGCTGATATTTTCCGCGGCCGCATCATCGATGTTTCGGATAACACCTACACCATCGAACTGACTGGGCCTGTGACCAAGCACGACGCTTTCATTGAGGCGATCGACAAGCAGGCCATCCTCGAGACGGTACGCACGGGTGCGTCCGGCATCGGCCGCGGCCAACGCATTCTTACGGTCGGCTGAGCCCCTGCACAAGCTATCCATCACTCTAATTCATCGGCGCAAGCCATTGATAATAAGGAAACCATCATGAAGGTCTATTACGACAAAGACGCCGACCTCTCCCTCATCAAGGGCAAGAGCGTCACCATCGTCGGTTACGGCAGCCAGGGCCACGCGCACGCGGCCAACCTCAAGGAATCGGGCGTCAAGGTGACCGTCGGTCTGCGCCGCGAAGGCTCGTCGTGGGCCAAGGCCGAAGGCGCCGGTCACACCGTCAAGGACATCGCCGACGCCGTTAAGGGCGCCGACGTGGTGATGGTGCTGTTGCCGGACGAGACCATGGCCGGCATCTACGACGCCGAAGTCGCGCCGAACCTCAAGAAGGGTGCTGCGCTGGCCTTCGCGCACGGCTTCAACATCCACTACAACCAGATCGTCCCGAGCAAGGACATCGACGTCATCATGATCGCGCCCAAGGGTCCGGGCCACACCGTGCGCTCCGAGTACCTCAAGGGCGGCGGCGTGCCCTCGCTGATCGCCGTCTACCAGGACGCGTCGGGCAAGGCCCGCGACGTCGCTTTGTCGTATGCCGCGGCCAACGGCGGCACCAAGGGCGGCGTGATTGAGACCAGCTTCCGTGAAGAGACCGAGACCGACCTGTTCGGCGAGCAGGCCGTGCTGTGCGGTGGCTGCGTCGAGCTGATCAAGGCCGGCTTCGAGACCCTGGTCGAGGCAGGCTACGCCCCCGAGATGGCCTACTTCGAGTGCCTGCACGAGATGAAGCTGATCGTCGACCTGATGTACGAGGGCGGCATCGCCAACATGAACTACTCGATCTCGAACAACGCCGAGTACGGCGAGTACGTCACCGGCCCGCAAGTCATCGGTACCGAGGCGCGCATCGCCATGGCCGAGGCGCTGCAGAACATCCAGAACGGCGAGTACGCCAAGCGCTTCATCCTCGAGGGTCGTACCAACTACCCCGAGATGACCGCGCGTCGTCGCCTCAATGCTGAGCACCCGATTGAGCAGGTGGGCGGTCAGTTGCGCGCGATGATGCCGTGGATCGCCAAGAATAAGCTGGTCGACCAGTCGAAGAACTGACCGTTGACACCTTGGCCGCATCCCATCCTGGCCCGTGAGGGCTGGCCCTACGTCGGTGCCAGCCTCGCGCTGGCGGTGGCTGTCTGGTTGATGCTCGGTTTTGCCGCGTCGGTGACATTCTGGATCATCGCAGCGTTCGTGTTGCAGTTCTTTCGCGATCCGCCGCGGCAGGCGCCCGATGGGGAGCGGTTGGTGCTGTCGCCGGC
>Ga0209598_10001831_pt1 | contig 17062 bp, 15 predicted proteins | sample M_140807_EF_Meta_FD_187317 | JGI IMG/M metagenome (GOLD analysis project Ga0209598, IMG submission 187317) | Freshwater microbial communities from Lake Montjoie, Canada to study carbon cycling - M_140807_EF_MetaG (SPAdes) (version 2) | ecosystem: Environmental > Aquatic > Freshwater > Lake... | reverse complement strand
TCGGAAAAAAACGGCACCGATACCCGTCCGATCCTAAGTTCCGAGCGTTCGCTGGGTTCGGTCATCAAGCTCTTCACGCCGGCGAAGCGCGAGTATTTGGACGAATACAACCTTTGGCTCTCTACGATTCCCCAGCACGTGAAGGAACTGCTTTTCATTGTGAAGCGCTTTTACGATCCCTCATGGGGTGCGGACTGGCGCTCGCGTTTTACCGTGGACAGCGTCAATGGAGTTCCCGGGCATGAGTTGAAATTCCGCAGCAAGCCGCTTTCCACCGACTTTCTTCGCGTGGGATACGAAGCAGATGGATCATGGCGGGTCTTCAGCCTGCGTCAGGATTTCTTTCCTGCGGCGAAGTTGCAGATGGAGGACGATATCAGCGCCTCGGTCATTGTTCCCCGGTCGGCCCTCACAAATCCACCGGAGGACGTCCCGGGAGGCTCGTTGAAGTTTGCCGAGAACTGTGAATTCCGGCTCTTCCAGCGACCGGATGACGCTATTCATCCCGGCTACGATAAGCAGGCGGAGCGTGATTTTGCATCGGAGGGCAACTTTTTTTCAAACTATCAACCTCTGCGCCACGACGATGTGAAGGAGCTTTTTGAGGATGCGGTGATTTTTTCGAAATTCACGCCGCCCATGCAGGAGGCGATTCGCGTGGCTCTGGCAGATGGCGACCGGATTTTCATCTCCAATACGGCACCGCGCATCGTCGATGGAAAGCCCTCCAAAAATCCCCGCTATCTCCAGATTCGCCAGGATCTCATCGAACCTCGCGTGGCCTACCTCTCCGACATCGCCCAGCGCCTGCAACGCCGCATTCCCTTTACCCAGCCACTGCACACGCCGGTCACAGCCATCCTGCCGGGGCGGCGCAACAACCCCGGCGAGAAAGGCGTCCGCTCGCTTGCCGTCTTCAATCCGATCCACCTTCTCGAGCTACCCGAGCTTTTTCTGGAATACATCTGCTCGCTTACCGGCAAATCACCCTCTACCACGGGTGCGGGCAGCGAAGGTGCTCTCACGAAGGGACCCTTCAACGCCCTCCCGCCCATCATCGATCTCAATGCCGCACTCGTCGGCTACATGCTCATTCGCCAACCGGTCTTCATCACGGCCGCCGGCTATGTCGGACCGAAGGTCCGTGTGGACCACGATGTCAGCCTACTCGTCCCCGAGGTCTGGTCGCGGATGACCCCCGAGGAGCGCACGCCGGAATACCTCATCCAAAACGAATGCCTCGAGCGTGTGCCCGACATGGAGAGCGACGGCCGCCTGCTGCCCTCCAGTAGGCTCGGTTGGCGCATCAACAACCGGTTCGTGCGAATGTTCTTCGGTCGCATATTCAATTACCCCCACCGCGTCTTCACTCCCGAAATGCTCCAACCGGAAACCCAAGACCTCGCCGCTTTCGCCGACGGGATCGATAATATCGTGACCACACAGAAGCAGGTCGCCGAAGCCTATTTCGCGGACGGTGGCATCAACATGGCCTGCCCGCCATTGCGCGCGCTGCTACACATCATGCGCGATGGACATTTTGAAAACAAAACGCTCAACGATCCTGAGGTCCGCAATCTCTTTGATCCCGACATCGCCCTCGCAAGCGACTGGTATCGGAAACGCCTTGAGGCCGCTGCGGAGGTTGACCATCGTCTCTGGCTCCGCCACGTGAAGAACCTCGAAACATTCACCCGCCGCCCACATAACGCCGAAACCGTCGCCAACCTCGGCCTCGAAGCCCGACTGGAATATTCCCACCGCATGCTGGCCGTTGTCCGGGATCCAGCATACTCCGAGTCCCTGCGCGGAACGATAGGCGCCCAGCCCTTGGGTTTATGAGAAGTCCAACCCTCACAGCCTGCCTTTTTTTGTTTGCGCTCGCATCCATCTTTGCCGGCGAGCCATCGCCCGAGGAAATCCTTGCTGCCGCTCGCATGAATCCCATGGGCGCGGGCATGACTCTCGAGGCGCAGCTTCGGGCTGGTTCGGTGAAGGTGCCCTTTATCATTGAAGTCGGGGAAGGCGCCGTGCGCTACGGGTTCACTAACCCGCAGCTGGACATCCTTCTCCGCCTTGGTGAAAACGAGTCCACACTCGAAGAGCGCCGCGACGGATCGAAGTCCACCGTCCCCATTTCAAAATTCGACGACTCCGTTCGCGGCGGGCTCATCACTTATGAGGATCTCGCCCTGCGTTTTCTCTACTGGAAAAATCCCCGTCTTCTGGAATCCGAGACCGTTCGCTCGCGCGATGCCTGGAAAATCGAAATCCCCGCTCCGCGCGGCGCCTCCCAATACGGAGTCGTCCGTGTCTGGATCGACAAACAATCCGCCGCCCTCCTCCGCATCGAAGGCTACGATACCAACGGCCGCCTCGTGAAACGCTTCGAAGTCGTCTCCGCTCAGAAAATCGACGACCAGTGGATGCTCAAACAAATGCGCGTCGAACGCATCGACTCCGAAACCCGCAAAACAACGGGCATCACCTACCTCGAAGTCCTCGGAAAGAAATAACCGGTCAAAAACTACCCCGCCGCGACTTGTTAAAGCATCATCGTAGCGTATCTTTTGTGATGCGCTAATTGACAATTTCGGGTTAATGCATCAATTTAGATGTGTTGTGAGGATTTTAAAAACGCTAACGGACGAGGCGATTCTTAGTGAATTGGGAAGTCGCTTGGCTGCCGCAAGGCTGGACAGGAATCTGACCCAGGTCCAACTAGCGGAAGAGGCTGGCGTTTCCAAGAGCACGCTGCAGCGTCTGGAGTCTGGCGAAGTGGCGACGCAACTATCCGGATTTCTGAGAGTCTGCCGTGTGCTCGATTTGCTGGAGCGCTTCGAGGCCCTGCTGCCGGAACCAGCGTTGAGTCCGATTGCGCAATTGAAGCAAAAAGGTCGGCGGCGACAACGGGCCAAGCGCTCGAAAGAGTCATCGGCCATGGCGAAGCAATGGACATGGGGCAAGTCGGCATGATTGCGAAGGTGCAACTTTGGGGCCGAACGATCGGCGCGGTATCACTCGAGGAAGGTCGAGATGTAGCGGCTTTTCAATACGATCCAGAATTTGTGCGCAGCGGGATCGAATTGTCGCCAATCACCATGCCATTGAGCAAGCGAGTTTATGAATTTCCCGCCTTGCCGTATGCCACATTCGCGGGTTTGCCCGGAATGTTGGCGGATTCTTTACCGGACAAATTTGGCAATGCTTTGATCGACGCATGGCTGGCGACGCAGGGTCGCACACCTGGGAGTTTCAACGCGGTGGAGCGCTTATGCTACACGGGAACGCGCGGCATGGGTGCATTGGAGTTTGCCCCGGTGCTTGGTCCCCGGCCCCGCAAGGCATCTACAATCCAAGTGGACGCATTGGTGAAATTGGCCAGCGAGGTATTGACTCACCGGGCCGACTTGCAGGGCCACTTTCACGACGCGGAGAAGGCAAGAACGCTGCGGGATATTTTGAGCGTTGGAACATCGGCGGGCGGCGCCCGGGCAAAGGCCGTGATTGCGTGGAATAGTCAAACAAACGAGGTGCGCTCCGGCCAGATTCCGGCTGGGGAGGGATTTGATCACTGGCTGTTGAAATTCGATGGAGTGGCGGGCAACAAAGACAAGGAGGATGAAGATCCAAAAGGTTACGGGGTGATCGAGTTTGCTTATTACCTGATGGCGAGGGCGGCAGGAATTACAATGAGCGAATGCCGGCTGCTTGAGGAAAACAAGCGGCGCCATTTTATGACGCGTCGTTTCGACCGTTTGCTGGGAGGACACAAGTTGCACATGCAATCGCTCGGGGCCCTTGCGCATTTTGATTTCAACCAGGCCGGCGCGTATTCCTACGAGCAGGCTCTATTGACAATCCGCCAGCTCAAGCTGCCGATGGCGGCCGTGGAGGAGCAGTTCCGCCGGATGGTTTTCAACATCGCGGGCCGCAATCAGGATGATCATGTGAAGAACCTCGCATTCCTCATGAACCAACAGGGAGAGTGGTCGCTCGCTCCGGCGTTTGATGTCACATACAGCTACAAACCTGGCGGTTCGGTAACCGCAATGCACCAGATGATACTGAATGGAAAGCGCGACGCCTTTACTCTGGCGGATTTCGAAGCCTGCGCAAAATCGGCGCTGATCAAGCGCGGCCGTGCAGGAGTGATTATCCAAGAAGTGCTCTCGGCAGTGAAGCGATGGCCGGAATTCGCAGCGGCAGCAAGGTTGAAGGATGAATGGCGGGACATGATTAAGAAGACCCACAGACTGGAATTTTCAAAGAAATAAGGACCACCGAACCTCGGAGGGCTCCTCCATGCGTGGATATGGGATGGCCTCGAAATTCTCCATCGGGATTGATCTTCGCCGCCACCGCTCTAAAGTCTCGGACATGTTGAAAGTCATTCTCGGTTCGAAAATCCACCGCGCCATCGTTACGGATGCGGATGTGAATTACGAAGGCAGCATGGCCATTGATGAGGACTTCCTGGAGGAGGCGGGCATTACGCCTTACGAAAAAATTCTCGTGGGCAATCAGACCAATGGCAAACGCTTCGAGACCTATGCCATTCGCGCTCCGCGCGGGAGCCGGAGCATCGTGCTCAATGGTGCGGTGGCGCATCTCGGGAAGACGGGAGATCGCCTGACGATCATGACATTTGTTCATCTCACTCCGGAGGAGATCAAATCTCACACGCCGAAGGTCATCGTTCTCAACGACGATAACAAAATCATCAACCGGCGCGGTATTTAGGATTTCTGCGGAAGCCGCAGGCAGAGCAGGAAGGTTAGCAGCAGAAGTCCGGAAGCGGCCCAGAAGGGGGTCTGCGCATAGGCGGCGATGTTTTTATCCAAGTCAAATGTCAGGAGCCAGCCGCCGAGGACAGGTCCGATCCAGCGGGCGAGGCTACCGGCGGATTGAAGGATGCCGAGAGCGCGGCCTTGCCATTCGGCGTCCACATTGCGCGAGGCGATGCCGGAGAGGGTCGGGCTGAGCAGGCTGTTGCCGGTGGCGATTCCGGCGCAGGCAAGTAGGAGCATGGGAATGCTGGCGGTGAAGGGCATCGCGAAGAGGCTGGCAGTGAGGATGGCCGCTCCGGCCGTGGCCAAGCGCGCTTCCCCAAATTTTTTCACCAAGCGGCCGATGAGTCCGCCTTGGATGACCACGCCGATGACTCCCAGCATGGCAAAGACATAGCCGGTCTGCGCGGTGTTGAATTCATAGCGGTGGGCGACGAAAAGCGCGAAGACGGCTGTCATGATGGAAAATCCTGCGATCAAAATAAAATAGGTCGCCACAGTCGTGAAGTAAGGGCCAGTGCGGACATGCTGCAGGATGGCTGGGAAGAGGGGCTCTTTTTTGAGCCCGCGCTTTTCTTTCGGCAAGGACTCGGGAAGCACGAAAAAAATGAGCACGGCATTCGCGAGAGCCAGCGCCCCGGCGAGATAAAGCGGGGCAGATTCACCCAGCCAAGCGGCCGTCGCGCCACCGAGCGCGGGACCGAAAACAAAACCCAGTCCAAATGCCGCGCCAATGAGACCCATCGCCTTTGAGCGATTTTCGGGGGCGGTGATGTCGGCGACATAGGCCTGCGCGGTGCCGATGCTGCCGCCAGAAATGCCGTCGATAATCCGCCCGACGAATAGCATCGCGAGCGAGTGGCCCACGCCCATGATGGTGAAGCCCAGAGCGGTTCCAAGTGTGCTGATGATGAGAACAGGTCTGCGGCCGAAGCGATCGGATATCTGTCCGAAGACCGGAGCGGCGAGGAATTGCACGAGCGAGAAAATCCCGAAAAGCCAACCGATCTCCCAAGGCGTCGCGCCGAAACGCTCGGCGTAAAAGGGCAGAACGGGAATCACAACTCCGAACCCCACCATGTTGATGAAAATTGTGAGAAAAATAATGCCGAGTGCGGCGCGGTTGGATTTTTGCATCAGGGTTTTTTTGTGTCTGCCTCGACTGGCGATTCCAGAGCCTCTCGCAACCGCGCGACTTGCGTGGCAAGTTGCAGCGGATGGCTGGACTTTTGTTTTTCGACCTTTTCGCCTATTGCGAGAACAGTTTTTTGCATTCGAAAAAGGGCTGGGCCTTTAAGGATTTTTGCCATGCCGGAGCTTGGAGTCACCAGATTCGTGTAGCGAATCACAGATGAACCGTTCTCAAAAGGTTCGATAAGCAAGTTGCCTTCGGCGGCTTTTGTCTGAAGAGCGCGGAGGAGAGTCCATGAGACTTGATAGCTTTCACCGAGCGCCTTCATTTCGTTGAGTGCGGTGTAGGCCTCGTCACTAAGAATCGGCACATTCACCTCGTAATCCACCTCCACAACACAGGGTGCTATTTTTTTTGAGATTTTGGACTCCAGCACATCGGGGATGAATGTCTTGGCCTGGTCGTAATCAAAAAAAACAGCCGCAACCTCCTCCGGGGTCGCCTTGATTCGTTTGTAGATTCGCACCCTCGGCCAGGGCTTCCCGGGAATATCCTGCTCCAGCACGATCAGATCGCCCTTTTCCAACTCCAATTGTTGATCGCGTGACAAATCCTCAAGCAAGCCTGCGGTCGCGGCAGGCAATGCTGCAACGCACGCTGCCAAACATAGAAAATACAGTCGGACACGAGTCATCAGTGCTCATAGAAAGCGGGAGCGGGCCTGCAATCAAGGCCGCGATGACAAAAATCGCTTTCGTGCTCGGCCAAGCTGATGTTGAATTCACAGTCACAAGGGCAATGGCAAAGCAGCAGACGATTCTTTTGGTGGACAGGGACACCGACTTTTTGGATTGGGCAAAAAACCAACTCCAAAGCAAAACTGCACGCGTTCTTACAGAAGAGTCATCCGATGCAGGCTACAAGACCTTCTGTCTCGAAGAGCCCGAGCTCGTGCTCGCCGAGATGAATTTACATCCCTTCACCGGCATGGAGTTGCTGGCGAGAATCCGTAAGCACTCGCCGAATGCGATGGTCATCCTTACCAGTGCGTTCGGCACCACCCAATCGGTGATTGAGGCCATGAAAATGGGGGCCTTCGATTTCGTGCGGAAAGAGCAGCTCCCCTTCAACCTCAAGGTCGTAGCTGATGCGGCGCTCTTGGCCGCGGCGGAACTCCGCACCGCAAATGCCTTCAAGCCCCAGCTCACCGTCGAGCAGCACCGGGATGAAATCGTCGGTCGATCCGAGGCCATGCAGCAGGTCTTCAAAATGGTGGGCCGCGTGGCGGGCAGCGACGCAGCTGTGATGGTCACAGGCGAGAGTGGTGCGGGCAAGGAGCTCGTGGCCTGCGCGATCCACAACTACAGCACACGCAGCAACCGCAGCTTTCTTGCGATCAATTGCGCCGCGATCCCGGAAAACCTGCTCGAGAGCGAACTTTTTGGCCATGAGAAGGGCGCATTCACAGGCGCGGCGACTCAGCGCATCGGCCGTTTTGAGCAGTGCAACAAGGGCACGCTTTTTTTGGATGAGATCGGTGAAATGCCTTTGCAAGTGCAGAGTAAAATCCTCCGCGTTCTGCAGGAGGGCACCTTCTCCCGTGTCGGCGGTAACGAAACGCTGCAGACGGATGTCCGAATCGTCTGCGCGACGAACCGCAACCTCGAAGAAGAGGTGGCCAAGCGCACCTTTCGTGAGGATCTTTTCTATCGCCTCAATGTGGTGCGAATCCATATTCCACCCCTTCGCCAGCGCGTCGATGACATCCGTTTACTGGCGGAATATTTCCTTCAAAAAATCGCCAATCGCACCCACACGCCCCCGTTGAAGCTCTCGGAGGAGGCCGTGCGCGTGCTGGAGTCCTATCCTTGGCCAGGCAATGTGCGCGAACTCGAGAACACCCTTCAACGCGCTTCCGTGCTTTCCACTGCAGATATCCTTTTGCCGAAGGACATCCCGCTCGGTGCCGCCGCTCCCGAGGCGGCGAAACGCGATGGCGCTTCGCTCGATCTCATGCCGAAGGATCGCGCCGTGGAAGTTCTCTTCCAAGCCGCCGCTGAAGATTCGTCCCTGCCACTCCTACCTTGGATCGAGCGCGAGTTCACTCTCCGCGCCATGCAAAAAACCGGCGACAACCAAGTGCGCGCCGCCAAACTCCTAGGTATCACCCGCGCCACCCTCCGAAAACGCCTCGACCGCAACAGTGTGATTGAGGAAGAGGAGGAGTGAATGTTGACTTGGAAACAAAGAGGGAGCGCTTGGGAAACAGTGGAATCGGTGCCGCTTGCAGACCGGGGATTTCGCTATGGGATGAGCGTCTTTGAAACGATCACGGTCGTAGCCGGGCGGCCTTTGCTTCTGGATGCGCATCTCGAACGCTTGCGCCGCGCGTCGGGAGATTGTGGGCTGGATTTGCCACCACTGCCGGACTTCGATTTTTCGAGTCTTTGGACAGGCCTGTTGCGCTTCTATGTCACGGCGGGAACGGGCGGGCCTTGCGATCCATTTTTGGGAAATGTCTACGCGCTTTTCGATCAAGCGGAAGTGGGATGGAATTTGCCGGCATTGCGGGTTATGTCCTGCGCCGCGCCGTATCTGCCGAGACCAGGAGGGTGGAAGTCCGGCAACTACTGGCAAAATATCGATGCAATGGGGCTGGCAAAACGCGCGGATTGCGACGAGGCATTGCTATTCAATCCGGCGGGCATACTCGTCGGAGCGGCCATGGCGAATGTGTTTCTGCAAATCGACGGAAAATGGGTCACTCCGGCGCTGGAAACTGGGGCGCGAAACGGCGCTGTGCGCTCATGGGTGCTGAGCCACTTCGGCGCGGACGAAGGAATTTTAGAGAGCAGGGATGTGGCGCGATGCAGCTCCGCTTTCCTCACAAACAGCCGCATTGGGATTCGCTCGGTGCGGGAGCTAGATGGCCGTCCTCTGGCCGATGAAGTCAGCGGCATTCAGCAGAAATACTTCGATGAAATATTCGCCGCTTGAGTCCTTTTTAAAACAGGCGGAATCGGATTCTGTGATAGCCAAGCTTCTGAAGGCCAAGCCGGGGTCGCTTGTTCCCGAGATCGCCGAGGCCGCGCAACCGTTCGTCACGGCGTTGCTGATTGGAAAAATGAAGGGTCGCGTGTGGGTCGTGTGCCGGGATGTGAAAAGCCAGGAGGAATGCGCCGCCGAGCTTGCGGCATGGTGCGCGCGGGTGCGGCTTTTTCCCGATTTGGAGATCCCGAACGCTGAGGCACTGCCTGATGCGGAGACCGAGTCCGAGCGTTTGGATTTGTTGCGGACACTTGCCCGCAGTGGCGGCGATGAGGTGGTGGTGATCCATGCCGGACAATGGGACTCCGCCACGCCCGCGCTGGGCTCGGTGAAACGCGAGATTTTCATCTTGGAGAAAGGGCAGAGCATTCCACTGGAGGAGGTGATTTCGCGCCTGGAAGCATCAGGCTACATCTCTGCGCCGCAGGTGGCGGCTCGCGGGCAGTATGCACGGCGCGGCGGAATTCTGGATGTCTTTTCCTGGCAGCAGCAGCGTCCAGTGAGGCTGGAGTGGTTCGATCTGGAAATCGATTCCCTCCGCGAATTCGACCTCGATACACAGGGCTCGGTCGGTGAGGTCCCGCAAACGGAAATCTACATCGGACGCACAGACGCCTCCGAGGGGACACTGCGGGATTATCTGGGAGCAAAAGATCGCGTCATCACGATCGAGCCGGATGGAGAGTTCGAAGGCCTCGGCATAGGAAGCGGGGGCGAGGCTTTGAAGAGCAGCGCGGTGTTTTATCCCCCACCCTTTGGCGATCTTGGAGCTGGCGACTTGGTGCTCAATGAAACTAAGCGCGACCGTTTTTTTAACCAGCTCCACAGCTGGGCTGCGGATCGGTGGACGATTGCTTTCGCGTGCGTGAACGAAGGCGAAGGCGAGCGGTTTCGCGAGATGGCGTCGGACTTCGATTTCGACACCTCGAATCTGATCTTCCTCACATCGCGGGCAACTCGGGGATTCGTTTGCCCGCAAGCGAAGTTGGCGCTCCTTGCGGAGTCCGAGGTGCTCGGGCGCTCGGCGAGCCAGCGCGCGCATCGGGCGGCATTGCGGCGCGAGCGGGTTCGGGCGGGCCGGGCGGTTATGGATTTTTCGGAATTCGAGGCGGGCGACCTCGTGGTGCATCTCGACCATGGCATCGGTCGCTACGAGGGACTCGAAAAATCGCCCGACGGCGAAGGCGAGGTGCTGGTGCTGGAATTCGCCAACAGCGCCCGCCTCTATGTGCCGCTAGATCAGGCTTGGCAGGTCGCACGCTATGTTGGGCTCGGCCGCAAATACCCCGAGCTTTCCGAACTCGGCGGTGCGCGATGGAAAAAAGCGAAGGAAAAAGCAACTCAAGGCATCTACCAATACGCCGCCCGCATGCTCAAGGTGCAGGCCGAGCGCGAGACGGCGGAGGGCCACCCGTTCCCGCCGGACTCGCACTGGCAGCAGGAATTTGAGCGTTCGTTTCATTTCACCGAGACGCCAGACCAGATCAAGGCGATCCGAGATGCCAAGACGGACATGGAGTCAAACCGCGCGATGGATCGCTTGATTTGTGGCGATGTGGGGTTTGGAAAAACCGAAGTGGCCATCCGGGCTGCGTTCAAAGCGGTGACGAGCGGCAAACAGGCTGTGATCATCGCCCCGACGACTGTGCTGGCTCAGCAGCACTGGCAGAATTTCCGTGAGCGTATGAGTGAGTATCCGGTCACGATCGAACTCCTCAGCCGCTACCGCTCCGCAGCAGAACAGAAAAAAGTGATAAAGGCGCTTGGTGAAGGAAGTGTTGATATCGTAGTCGGAACGCACCGCGTCATTTCGCAGGATGTCATTTTCAAGGATCTCGGCCTAGTCGTCGTCGATGAGGAGCAACGCTTCGGCGTGAAGCACAAGGATGCGCTGAAGGAAAAATTCCGCCTTGTCGATGTGCTCACGCTCTCCGCGACTCCCATCCCGCGCACGCTCTACCTTTCGCTCATGGGCGCGAGGGACATGTCCGTGATCGAAACCCCGCCGCCGAATCGTCAACCTGTTGAAACCATCGTCTGCGCCTACGATGAACGCGTCATACGCGACGCAATCAATCGCGAACTCGCGCGCGGCGGACAGATTTACTTCCTGCACAACCGGGTTCAAACGATCGAACGCGTGGCGGCGAGGATTCGCGAACTCTGCGAGGGCGCGCGCGTCATCGTCGGCCACGGGCAGATGGAGGAAAAGGAACTCGAAGGCGTCATGCAGAGCTTCGTGGCCGGCAAGGCGGATATTCTCGTTTCGACGACCATCATTGAGAGCGGGTTGGATATTCCCAATGCGAACACGATTATCATCGACCGCGCCGACCGGTTCGGCCTCGCGGATCTTTATCAACTGCGAGGACGCGTCGGGCGCTCCGGAACAAAAGCCTACGCCTATCTGCTCCTGCCACGCGAATTGATGTCCGTCGGCTCGGCGCGCAAACGGGTTTCAGCGATCAAGCAATACTCGGAACTGGGCTCTGGTTTTAAAATCGCGATGCGCGACCTGGAGATTCGCGGTGCGGGCAATCTGCTCGGCACCGAGCAGAGCGGGCACATCATCTCCGTCGGCTTCGACCTCTACTGCAAGATGCTCCGCCGCGCAGTGGATTCCGTGAAGGGCCAGAAATCCTTCGGAGCCACCACCGTGTTGCGATTTGATTTTTTGGTCACCGAGGAGGGCGAGTTCATCAAGTCTGGCGGTATTCCCTCTTTTGTTCCAAATGCCTACATGGGCGAGCCGAAATTGAGGATTGAAGCCTACCGGCGCTTGGCGGAGGTAGGCACGCACGAAGAAGTCGACGCTCTCCGAGTTGTGTGGCGGGATCGGTTCGGTCCTCTGCCGCTCGCGCTTGAGAATGCCCTGCTTTGCGCAGCTATCCGCATCGAGGCCTCGCAGCACCGCATCAGCCAGGTCGAGGTGAAGGATGAAAAGCTCATGCTCACCCGTGGCAGCAGCTATGTATTGATCGGCGGTCGGTTTCCCCGCTTGACGGTTCCCGACCCCGATTTTAGGCTTCGCGGCGTGTTGAGCTTCCTGGAAACGATGCAGAGCCGATGAGACGATTTTTCGCAATTTTTGCAACCTGCCTTGCTGCTGTCCTATCAATGCCTACCGCTCGCTGCCAGCAAGCCGAGGTCATCGACGGCGTGGCTGCCATCGTGAACAATGATGTGGTCACGATTTCACAAGTGCGTGAGCTCATCGGCGCCCGCGAGCGCGCCCTGCGCGAGTCTTACCGTGGTCCCGACCTCGCCGACAAGGTCAAGGAAATGCGACTCGCTGCCCTCAAGGACCTCGTCGACCGCCAACTCATCTTGCAGGAGTTCCGCAAAATGCAGGAAAAGGGAGCGAACATCCCCGACTATGTCGTGGACGACCGCGTGCAGACAATCATCCGCGAGGAATTCGGCGGTGACCGCGCCGCCTTCGTCAGAACCCTCCAAGCGCAGGGCTACACGCTCACGCGCTTCAAGGAGATCGAAAAAGAAAAGATCATCGTGCAGGCAATGCGCCAGGCCAAGATCACAGACAACTTTGTCGTCTCTCCAAAGCAAGTTCAGGATTTCTACGATAAAAACCGCGCAGCCTATTCCCTGCCGGAACAGGTCAAACTTCGCATGATCGTTCTTCGCGAAGGCAACAAAGATGACATCGGCTCAGGCGGCGACAAGAAGCAGACAGCCGAGGAAATTCGCCAGAAACTCGTTGGCGGTGCGGAATTCGAGCGCATGGCCCAGATGTATTCCGAGGACGAAAGCACAAGCGACACCGGCGGCGACTGGGGATGGATCGAGCAGAATACACTGAATGAACAACTCACAAAAACCGCATTCTCTCTCAAAGCGGGAGGCATCAGCCCGGTCATTCACATCGGCGACTCCTACTACATCCTCTATGTGGAAGCTCGTAAAAACTCCTCGGTCAAGCCACTGGGCGAAGTTCGTGAAGAAATCGAGCGCAACCTCATGCAGCAGGAACGCATGAAAGTCCAGCAGCGCTGGCTCGATACGCTGCGCCAAAAAGCCTACATCAAAATCCTGACTTAAAGACCTTTGAGTTTGGGGTAAAAGAAACCTGTTTTCCTGAAAATCATGCCTACACCCATCAAGTCAGCTTCGCAGATTTTCGTTCGCGTTGGAGTTAGGAGATTTGATGGGCTGAATGTGATCGAGGAGTGGGACTCCTCTGGGGGTCCACCGCTCAGCCTCGCTGATAAAATCTCTGAGTATCTCATTCGGATCGGTGATTCCAACAGCCTCTGCTTGAATATTGTCATTCAATTGTTGACGGACGGCAAAGTGCGTGTCGATTTCCGCGACATCACAGAGCGCATTCTTTTGCTCAATTCCCAAGACATCATGTCGCGCGTGGAAGCTGTCACGGTCTTTGACCGCTGGCTTCAAGAAAACAGGGATAGCCAAGACGGGATAGAGCAAACGCAGAAGATCATCATGCATCCGCCGCCAGCGAAGCCGCAGGTTGCATCCTGAGTTCGCGAAAGGCGTCGCCCAAGCCAGCCTTTACACAAATTTCCCGGGATTCAGAAGGCCGGCCGGATCGAGGGCTTTTTTCAGCGTTTGGTGGAGAGCACGCGTTTCTTCGGATAGGGCCTGCTTCCACCAGGGCTTTTTGGCGAGGCCGATGCCGTGCTCGCCGGTGATCGCTCCCTGCCAAGCGAGGACTTGGGTAAAAAGTGCATCCAGCGCAGCCGCCGATTTTTTTTGAACCGCTGGATCATCTGGATCCTCAACCATGATGTTCACATGGATATTCCCATCACCCGCATGGCCGAAGCATGCGAGAGGGAAGCCGTATTGCTTCTGGAGTCGGCCCGCGAATTTCATGAGGTCCACCAAACGCCCGCGCGGCACAACGATGTCCTCGTTGAGTTTCTTAAGGCCAGTGGCTTTGAGGGATTGCGAGTAGAGGCGTCGCAGTCCCCAGAGGGCTTCGCAGGCGTCGGGCGTGGTGGCTTTTTGAATGCCAGCAGCGCCGGATTTTTTCAGAAGTTTTTCGAGATCCGCTGCCTCGGAGCGCACACTGGCAGGCTGGCCGTCCACTTCGATAATCACCTGCGCCTTGCCGGGCGGGAATTTGGCCGAGGGGCTGTAGGCTCGGGCGGCATTTAAGGTGAATTCATCGGCCACTTCCAAAGCCGCTGGGAGAAAACCCGCCGCAAAGACATCCTGGATCGCGCGCGATGCCGCCTCGATGGATGCAAATCCGGCCGAAAGCACGGCACGCGCTGGCGGGAGCGGGAGCAGGCGGAGCGTGGCTTGAGTGACAACCCCCAGAAGCCCCTCGGATCCCGTGAAAAGTCCAACCAAGTCGAAGCCGGTTTTGTTTTTGTGGGTGCGACCGCCACAGGTCACCACTTTACCGTCCGGCAACACAACCGTGAGACCAAGAATGTAGCTGCGGGTCACACCGTATTTCAGGCAGCGCGGACCACCGGCGTTGGTGGAGATGTTGCCGCCGATGCTGCAGTTCTTAAGGCTGGCGGGGTCGGGTGGATAGAAGAGATTTTTTTTACGGGCGGCTTCCTGGAGTTTTCCCGTGATGACCCCCGGCTCGACCACTGCTACGAAATCGCGCGTGTTGATTTCAAGAATACGATTCATGCGGTCCATGCAAAGCACGATGCCGCCCTGCACGGGGGTGCAGCCGCCGACATACCCATAGCCGGCACCGCGCGGCGTGACCGGTATGCCCGCACGATAAGCCTCGCGGAGAACGAATGCCGTCTCCTCGGTATCGGCAGGAAAAACCACTGCGGCCGGTGTGCCCTTGGCGAACCATTTGTCGGAGGCATAGGCCGCCGCGGCATCATCCAGCACACGGTCGGCGCCGAGTTTTTTGCGGAGTTTGCGAAGAAGCGCGGCGTTCATGGCTGGCGGCTCGCTTGGAAAAAATGCCAGGACTCGGCCACACCCTCGGCGGCTGGTTTCGAGGCCAGATGGCCGCCGGCTTTTTCAACAATCGCGCGCACCTCGGGAATCGCATTCGAGGGACAACAGGGATACGCAGCATAGCGGCCATCGAGCATCGAGATGTCATTGAAATGATCGCCGGCCGCAAGGACATCGCTCGCGGAAATCTGCAGAATCCGGCAAAGCTCTCCGAGCGCCGAGCCCTTGTGGTAGTCGCTATGGGAAAACCGCAGGTAGATCGTATTCCTCTGGTAGGAAAACTCCGGCAGCTTGAGGCGCTCGGTTTCCAGAAAGGCGACAAACTCATGCATCACTTGCTCATCTGAGGTGATCACCCCAGCCAGTTGACCATTCTCCTCTGAGAGATTGATGCCCGGATGCCCTTCGGCCAGCAGGCGGATGCTATCAAAAATATGCGTCGACCGCGCATAGAGGTCATCGTGCCGCTTGTAACATGTCTCGTTCCATCCATACTCGGGAACCCACCGACCATCCGGAGTTCGGTGAAAAATTTCCCTCTCGTTTGTAAGCAGGAAATCCGGCTGCACAGGAGGCTGGAATTTTTCCACACCCTCGATGGCGTGCCAGAGACTGCGACCAGTATTCACCGCCCAGAGACCGCCCGATTTTTTATGCTCCACGAGCACGGCGGCGAAGTCCGGCGCGCAACGCCCGTCAGAGAAGTGGCTAATCAGCGTTCCATCAAAATCCGTGCTCAAAAGCCTAAAGTGCGACATGACCTTCCACTAAACACTCCTCCGACCCCGGCCGCAATTTTTCTGTGTGTTGGTTGTCGAATTTGTTACAAAGCGACCATGAAATCCGCATACGAACTCGCCATGAGCCGTCTCGAAAAATCCTCCCCCGCCGTGCAGCTTACCATTGAACAAAAGCAGCAAATCGCCGAAGTCGACAACGCGATCAACGCTAAGATCGCCGAGAAAAAAATCTTCCTCGAAGATCAAATTGCCAAAGCCCCCTATCAGGAACGCGACGCCCTCGAGCGGCAGCTCGTTTCCGAAATCGCCCGCCTTGAGGAGAAGCGCGAACGCGACAAAGAAAAAATCCGCACCCCTGAGGCAGCTTAGCAGACTAAAAATAAATATTGACGTTTCTGTCGTTTTTTTTACTAATAGCTCCTCAGCACTGCTCGTGAAAACCTGCGGTGATGATCAAAACAACATACTATGAAAAAACTAACACTCGCACTCCTCACAGTTGCTGTCTCAGTCACAGGCGCCTTCGCAGGCACCTCGGCCAAGACCTTCAAACAAACAGTAGCCCCAGCTCCGGAATGCAAATTCCGTGATCAGGAACTCCAAGTCGACGCATTCGCCGCCGGCGCTTTCTACAACCAAGGCCGTCCAGGCTGGGGTGGTGGACTCGGAGTCAACTACTTCTTCACCAAATTCATCGGTCTCGGTGTCGAACAAGACGTTCTTGGTCACCAAGGAACTCCAGCTGAATGGGTTACCGCAGGTAACCTCTTCCTTCGCTATCCGATCTGCTCGATCAACCTTGCTCCTTACGCCCTCATCGGCGGCGGCGCAGCTTACGGCGAAGGTCGCCGTGGTCATGGTTTCGGCACAGTCGGTGGTGGTCTTGAATACCGCGTTACCGACAACATCGGTCTCTTCTCCGATGCTCGTTGGGTTTACTCCTCCGAAGAGCCAAAGAGCGGCATCCTTGGCCGCGCTGGTCTTCGCTTCGCGTTCTAATAAAACTCGTAGCTTAACTTAAACCAAGAAGCCGACTCGCAAGAGTCGGCTTCTTTTTTTGTTCGAAAATGGGCGACCAGCGCATGGGGTAAACACCCCGCTTGACCCAAAGCAATTGCTCTTGAATCCATTCTCTGTGCTCTCTGTGTCCTCTGTGGTTAAATCTGCTGAGTTCGAGATCAAGCCCGGAGTCGGACAATCAGATCACCCGTATCCACCGCCTCGCCGGCTTGGGCGAGGATTTCATCGATGACGCCATCCGCCGGGGCATAGAGGGTTGTCTGCATTTTCATGGCCTCAAGGGTAAGAATTTTGTCACCCTTTGCGACTTTTGCCCCGACGCCGACGGCGAGCGAGCTGACCATCCCGGGAATCGGTGCGCCGACTTCGTTGGGTTTTGCCGCATCGGCTTTTGGTCTTGAAACGGATTT
>Ga0209598_10001829_pt1 | contig 17066 bp, 13 predicted proteins | sample M_140807_EF_Meta_FD_187317 | JGI IMG/M metagenome (GOLD analysis project Ga0209598, IMG submission 187317) | Freshwater microbial communities from Lake Montjoie, Canada to study carbon cycling - M_140807_EF_MetaG (SPAdes) (version 2) | ecosystem: Environmental > Aquatic > Freshwater > Lake... | reverse complement strand
GGCTTCCGCATCGGCGCGCTGCCTTCGTTCCAGCACGCGCATGACAGCGGAGACATGAAGGACATGCTGCGACGCCTCGCGCCCTATGCGCAGGCCATGATCGCGCAGGTGCGCGGCTTCGACGCGGCCGGCAAGCATCAGGGCTGGTCCATGGAGGCCGCCATCGACACGCTGCGCGCCGTGGGATTCGGCAACATGCTCAGCCTGGACTACACCGGCAAGGGCGACGCCACCAAGCACCTGATCCGCGCACGCGAGGTGCTGGGCGAGGCGCTGAAGGCCGTGGCGATGGAAGCCGAGGAGGATCTGGCCGCGGAAGAGGAGGAGGCGGCGTGATCACGAGTCTGGTGATCACGATCGACGGCCCTGCCGGCACAGGCAAGAGTTCGGTCGCCAACCGGCTTGCACAGCGACTGGGACTCGAGTTCCTCGACACCGGCGCCATGTATCGCGCGGCGGCATTGCTGGCGATCGAGCTGGGCCTGTCACCGGACGGCGGCCACGAACTCGCCGCGGCGATCGGTCGCGAGCCACCCCGATTCGACTGGAAAGCCAGCCCGCCGAGGCTGCTGCTCGGCAATCGAGATGTGAGCGAGCGCATTCGCGATGCGGATGTGACCGGCATCGTTTCACGCGTGGCCGTGTGCCCCGAGGTGCGTCGACAGATGGTGGCGTGGCAGCGCGCCGCGGCCATGCAGCATCCCCGACTGGTGACCGAGGGTCGCGATCAGGGCAGCGTGGTGTTCCCTGATGCGCCGCTTCGCATCTATCTCGATGCCGATCCGCATGTGCGCGCGCGCCGTCGTGCGGAGCAGTTGCGGGCCGCCGGACGCGCGGCCGATGAGGCGGACATCCTGCGCGGCATCCTGGAACGCGACCGCATCGATTCGGGCCGCAGCGAAGGACCGCTGCGGGTGCCGGAAGGCGCCGAACGCGTGGACACGAGCACGCTCGATCTGCATGGCGTGGTCGAGCGGCTCGAGACACTGGCCCGTGCAAGACTGGGCGACCGACTGGCGCACAACGCCGCGGCCGCGGCGCGCGCGTGATCGGCAACGACCATCTTCGTCGCGCTCCCGGCAAGACCCGCATGCAGGCCATGTGGTGGGATCTGGCCGAGCGCACGGCCGAACTGATCGTGCGCGCCCTGTGGGTGCTGCGCGTGGATGGCGCCGAGCGCGTGCCGCGCACGGGCCCCGTGATCTTCATCAGCAATCACCAGAGCTACCTCGACCCGGTCGTGAACGGCGTGGCCACGCGCGACCGTCAGGTGGGCTTCCTGGCCAAGGTCGAGCTGTTCGGATTCAGTCCGTTCGGGCGGCTCATCCAGTCCTTCGGCGCCATCCCGCTGAAGGAGCGATCGGACATGGCCGCCATGCGCGCGGCGATCGGCGAACTGCAGACCGGGCGCTGCATCGTGGTGTATCCCGAGGGCGGGCGCTCCGACAACGGCGAAGTGGGCGTGTTCCACCGTGGCGTGGCGCTGATCGTGCGGCGCACCAAGGTGCCGGTGGTGCCGATGGCGGTGGAGGGGCCGTATCGCGTGTGGCCATCCTCCCGCAGGTTGCCGCGACCCATGGGCCGACTCTCGGTGATCGTGGGTGAACCGATTCCCGCCGAAACGCTGCTGGCCGACGAGGACGACGGCGTGGATCGCATGCGCCAGACGGTGCTTGCGCTGCAGGCGAAGTTGCGTGCGCGTGAGGCCAAGCGTGGCTGAGACACATCGTGAAGCGATGGCGCCGCGCGAGGCGGCCGCCGCCATCGCCGCGGCGTTGACGACGGCCGGATTCGTGGCACGCTTCGCCGGCGGCTGCGTGCGCGACGAGCTGCTGGGACAGCATCCTGCCGACTACGACGTGGCCACCAATGCCACGCCTGACCAGATCAAGGCGTGCTTCCCGAAGGCGCGGGGCGTGGGCGAGCACTTCGGTGTGATGCTGGTGCGACACGGTGGACGCACGGTGGAAGTGGCCACCTTCCGTGGCGAGGGCCCGTATCGCGACGGTCGTCGTCCGGAGCGCGTGGAGTTCAGCGACGAGGTGACCGACGCGAACCGCCGCGACTTCACCATCAACGGGCTGTTCATGGATCCTGCCACGGGCATGGTGATCGATCATGTGGGTGGTCGCGCCGACCTGCAGGCGCGCCTGCTTCGCGCCATCGGCGATCCCGATGCCAGGCTCGAGGAAGACCGCCTTCGACTGTTGCGCGCCGTGCGCTTCGCGGCACGCTTCGACATGCGCATGGACCCGGCCACGGCGCAGGCCGTGCAGCGGCATGCCCCCGAATTGCGCGGCGTCAGCCGCGAGCGCGTGGGCCAGGAGGTGCGTCGCATGTTGCTGCACACCACGCGTGGCGTGGCCGTGCAATTGATCGAATCGCTGGGCCTTGCGCCCGCAACGCTGCTCGAGGCATCGGCTGCGCTGCAGGGCACGCGCGTGCGGCAGTTGCCCCAGCATGCCTCCGTGTCATGCGCGCTGGCGGCTTGGATGCTGGATCGTCCCTTGCAGGTGCCGTGGCAGCATCGCGTGAAGGTCTGGACCGACGCGTTGGTGCTGTCCAATCACGAGCGCGACGCGCTGCATGAGGCGCTTCGGTTGCGCGATGCGCTGTGCGCGGCGTGGGCCAGCATGCCGGTGGCCGCGCGCAAGCGGGCGGCCGCTTCCCCGGGCTTCGAGGATGCATGTGCGCTGCTGGTCGCCGAGGGATTGCCGCTCGCCCAGTCCATCCAGGCCGATCTGGTGCCGTTGCGTGCCTCCGGCATCGCGCCGCAGCCGCTGCTCGATGGCGACCACCTGAAGCGGATGGGCATGCAGCCCGGCCCCGATTTCCGGCGGATTCTGGACACCGTGTACGACGCGCAGCTGGAAGGCCGCATCGGGTCGATCGCCCAGGCCGAGGTGTTGGCGCGAGAGGTTGCGACCAAAGCCTGAATCCCCGCGATCCGCAGGGGAGTGGCTCGTATACTGGTCCGACCATGAACCGCTGGGCCCTCACCGCCGTGCTCTCGCTCGCCGCGACCGCCATCGCAGCGCCGCCATCGCCCCTTCAGGCCGACCAGAAGGATCCGTCCAAGCCACCGAAGATCTATGTGGTGCCCTTCGGTCTGGATGGCAAGGGCCAGATGGGCACCGACATCCACTCGTGCATCTACGAGAAGGTCGTGAAGGACATCAAGGCGAAGAAGCCGGACCTGGTCATCATCTCGCTCGACAGCGCCGAGCGTGGCCGCCGCGAGTACTCCGGCGCCGAGCGCGACAGTCTGGGTGAGCGCGGCGTGAACAACTCCGAGGACATGCGCACCACGCTGGGCCTGTTCAAGCAGGACATCGGCGACATTCCGCAGGTGATGTGGGTGCAGGACTCCGTGGGCTTCGGCACGCTGTTCGCGCTGGCCTGGCCCAACATGTACACCAAGAGCGACGCGCGCCTGTGGGGTCTGGGCAAGATCGCCATGCAGGCCAAGAGCAACGACCACGAGGTGGAGCGCAAGTGGCTTGCGGCGCATGTGGGCATCTCCAACGGCTTCGTGCTCTCCGGCGGTCATCCCACCGTGATCGGTTCGGCCATGATGGATCCCGAGCGCAAGCTCAGCGTCTCCTTCAAGGGTCGCGACTTCGACTGGAAGGAGGATCAGTCCGGCACCTTCCTGATCGACGGTGATCCGCAGCGCGTGGCCAACTTCGACGCGCGAAGCGCCGAGGATTTCGGCCTTTCCGACGGCGCCGCCGACTCGCTGGAAGACCTGATGTTCCAGCTGGGCTACCGCGAGTGGGACGACTCGCTGGTGAAGAACGGCCAGGACGGCACGAAGATGGTGGGCGACTACATCAAGGCCTGGCGCAAGGTGTGGGATGAAAGCCAGCTCGCCTTCGGCGAGTGCCAGCGCGCGCTGCAGGACAGCGGCGACAGCAAGTCGCTCAGCAAGGCCAAGAAGGCGCTCGAGACGATCCTGGAAGGCATCAACAAGTATCCCTCGGTCGAGTTGCGCTGGCGCATGAGTGGCCAGGGCAAGGCGCAGTTCGAGGCGATGCTGAAGGACGTGAAGGACAAGATGCGCAAGAAGAGTTCATCCGGCGGATCGGGTGGCTCGGGCGGCGCAGGAGGCATGCGATGAAGCGTCGGTCCCTGTGTGCGACCCTGTTCTCGTTCGCGCTGTCTGCCGTGGCTGCGGCGCAGACCACGCCTCCAGCCAAGCCCGCCGCAGGCGCGTCCACCCCTGCGCCCACCGCGAAGGCCGCCGACAAGGGCGCGAAGGGTGCCGGTGATGCGCTGAAGAAGCCGCGTCAGGTGTTCATCCTTTCGCAGAAGGGCATGGTCGGAGCCGGACTGCGTCACGAGGAGATGGAGAAGGTGGAGGCCGAGGCGGACAAGTTCGGCCCAGGCCAGATCATCATCCTTCGCATCAACTCGGGTGGCGGGTCGGTGACCGAAGGCGACCGCATCTCGAAGTCGCTCTCGCGCATCCGCGAGAAGCACCGCCTGGTGGCCTGGCTCGAGGAGGCGATCTCCGGCGCCGCATTCACCGCGATGCACTGCCCCGAGATCTACTTCATGAAGATCGGCACCATGGGCAGCATCACCAAGTTCTCCGGTGACGGCAGCGGCGGCCAGAAGAGCGCCGAGGGCGCCGACCTGCAGGCGTGGATCGAGCGCGTGGCCGAGGTGGCCGAGGGCGGCGGACGCAACGGCCAGGTGGGCCGCGCGATGGTGTATTCGCCGATCGTGGTCAGCTACACCAAGGATCCCAAGACGGGCAAGGTCACCTTCTTCCCCGACAAGTCGGGTGAGGTGGTGCTGTCCGACGAGAAGGACAACCTCACCTTCAACGCCGACCGCGCGATGGACTGCGGCTACATCAACGGCGTGGCCGACACGCCGGAGGAACTGTTCGCCGCGATGCAGCTGGCCCCCGGCACCTACGAGGTGAACGACGCCGGCAAGCGCGTCAGCGAGCAGTGGGATCGCACGCTGGAGAAGGCCAAGAAGCAGCGCACCGAGATCGAGCAGGACATGCGTCTGGCCGGCGACCCGAGCGTGAAGTCGCTCCAGAAGCGCATCCAGCTGTACAAGCAGATGCAGGACATCTGGAAGAAGGCGCTGCCGGTGGCCGAAGGCATCGAGGGCGGTGGACCGCTGCTGCCGCCGGGTGCCGAGGAGCTGGGATCCGATCTGGTCGAGAAGTACATGGTCGCGGGTTCCGACCTCAAGCCAAAGCTTGCCTGCGAGATCATCGATCGCTGCATCAAGGATCTGCAGAAGCAGCTCGCCGCCGCGAAGAAGGGCGCCTGAACCATGGAGCAGGCTGGACCAGGCTCGGCGATCCCGGTGAGCGAATATCTCGAGACCGAGCCGCCGAAGTGGCCGCTGGTGCTGGGCATCCTGTCCATCCTGTGGGGTGGCGTGGGCGTCGTGAGCGGCATCGCCGGTTCGGTGTCCCTGATCAATGATGCGCGCGGAAGCAAGCCTGACGTGACGAACAGCCCGCTGGCGATCGCGTTCGCGGTGCTCGGCACGCTGATGGCGCTTGCGCTGCTGGTGGGCGGCGTGCAGCTGCTGCGGCGTCGCGCCATGGCCATCGGCCTGCTCAAGGCGTGGGTCGTGCTCTCGCTCGTCGTGCAGGTGGGGTCCTCCGCATTCATGATCCGCAACCGCGACGCCTTCGAGGAGGCGCTGCGCGAGAAGGTGCAGATGCAGATGGACGAGCAGGCCGCCAAGACGGGCGGCAAGCCGGCGGCTCTGCCGGCGGGATTCGAGAAGATGATGTTGCTCGGCGGCATGGCGTGCGGAGGCGCGCTTGGCCTTGGTGCCGCAGGCCTGGTGGCCTTCTTCGTGTTCGGTCGCCGTGGCCGAGAGGCCGAGCAGATCTGGAACCGCGCGGCGGCCTGAGCGTCAGCCCACTTCGCGTCGCTGGAACATCAGCGTTCCTGCCGCAAGCGACATCACGATCACGGTGAGCCCGTAGGGCAGGGCCATGCCCAGATAGTCCCAGCCGATCACCTTCTTCTGGGTCACCGCATCGGCCATCCAGAACAGCTGGAAGTTGGGCACGATCGCCTGCAGCGCGCGGAACAGGCCCCACTCCAGATGCAGGGTGTCGTACCAGTGCGCCTGGCCCTCGGGCAGCTTGCCCATGATCTCGGTCAGCTGCTCGATGCGGCGCGCAAACAGCCAGTCGCTGAGCAGGCCCACCAGGAACAGCCCAAGCACGGTCAGCAGCGTCAGCACCTGTCCCATGCGGGTGCTGGCCGCCACGGCGATGGCTGCCAGCACGAGTTCGGCCAACAGCAGCATGCCAAGCGCCTTCCACAGTTCGGGGCGGAAACTGGCCGCCAGCGGCTGCGCTCCCCAATCCGGCTTGAAGGGCAGGCAGATGAGATAGGCCACCGCCAGCAGCACCACGCCGAGCGCGATCACGGTGGCGGAGAAATTCCATCCGTAGAAATAGTTCGCCCATGTCGCGGCCACGAACGAGCACACCAGGGCCGCCGAACCGAACGCGAGCACCGGTTGGTGCCACGGGGTGCGAACGGTGGGCATGGTGCCGTGCATCTCCACGAGCATGAAAACCAGCGACAGCCACAGGGTGACCGCCGCGATGGCCATCGCCACGCCGAGGTACTTGCCCAGCACGAACAGCGGACGCGGAACCGGCTTGCTGACCACGGTCAGCACCGTGCGGTTCTCGATCTCGCGGTTCACCACGCCGGTGGCCAGGAAAGCGGCAAGAATCGCGCCAGCCGTGAAGATGGTGGACATGCCGATGTCCACGTACATCTGCTGGTCATCCTGCATGGTGAAGGCCGCGAAGGGGTTCGACAGCACGATCAGCAGCAGCCCGATCACCAGCGCGACCAGCGCCACGGGCTGACGGATGCATTCCAGGAACGTGTTCCTGCAGATGGCGAGTAGTTGCTCGATCCAGGCCATTCGGGTGTCGGGCCTTGTGCCCGTGGGTGGGTGGAAGGGTAGCCCATTCGGCGAACACGCAGAAGGTGGTCCCGTAGGGCGCCGCCGCCCCGAACCTGGCATCGAGCGGCTACCATTCGACCTCCCCACGGAAATGACCACATGAGAGTGGACCACGTTGCCTACCAGAAGGCCTCCCGCGTCTCGGTTCTTGGCCTGCTTCTCCAGCTCGCCACCGGGTTGCTGCTGCTCATCTACGGTCGCTCGGCCGGGGACACCACCTTTCAGGTTGCCGCGTGCTTCGCGCTGAGCGGCGTGCCCGTCTGGGCAGCCCTTGCGATCGTGTTCCACCAGCACAGGCTGGAGCGGCTGGAAACGATGGAGCGCGAGGAACTGGCCGCCAGTCGTGGCGACACCACCATGTTCGAGCGTTCGGCTGCCGAGCTCGATGCGGCGGCGCGCCGGCTGCGCCTGATGCATCAGTGGCTGATGCCGATCGTGAGCCTGGGTACGGCCGCCATGCTGGCGGGCCTGGGTGTGTGGAACTGGACGCGCCTGCGAGCGATGCAGCTGGATGCAGGCCCCGATGGCGAAACCTTCGGCGTGGGTGCCTCGTTGGGGTGGCAGTTGGCGGTGTGCCTGGCGATCTCGCTGGTGGCTTTCATCTTTGCAAGGTTCGTGGCGGGCATGTCGCGCCAGCCGGCGTGGCAGAACCTGCGCGGCGGTGCCGGATTCATGGTTGGCGTGGCGCTGTTCTCGCTGGCCAGTGCCGTGGGCATCGTCTTCCACGTGTTCCAGCGACCCGCGGTGATCGAATGGGTGGCGCTGGCACTGGCGGGACTCGAGGTGGCGCTCGCCGCCGAGATCCTTCTGAACTGGATCCTGAACCTGTATCGGCCGCGTCGCGTCGGCGACACGCCGCGCCCCGCGTTCGACAGTCGTGTGCTTGGTCTGCTCGCCGCGCCGGACAGCCTGGTGCGCGGCATCAACGAGGCGGTGAACTACCAGTTCGGCTTCGACATCGCTTCGAGCTGGGGCTACCGCCTGCTGCTGCGAAGTGTTGGTGGACTGGCCGCGCTTGGCGTGGTCACCATGGTGCTGCTCAGTTGCATCGTGGTGGTGGGGCCTGGTCAGCAGGCGGTGCGTCTGCGTGGTGGCAGCATCGAGGGCCGCGTGCATCAGGGCGAGGTGATGTGGAAGCTGCCGTGGCCCTTCGAGACCGCCGAGGTGGTGGACATCGCGCAGGTGCGTTCGCTGCCGCTGCAGACCGTGGGCATGAAGGTGGATCGCATCAACCTGTGGGGTGATGCGAAGCCCGACGAGGATCGTCGCCCGTACATCGTGGCGGCGCCGCGTCTCGCCGACGAGGTGCGCAACGACCTGGGCGCTGGCAGCGAGGCGCGCGCGGTCACGCCGACCGCGGTTCCGGGCGGCATGGCTGCCGCCGAGACGGCGCTTGAGGAACAGTTGCGCGGCATTTCCAGCCGCTTCGCGCTGGTGGATGCGGATCTCATCCTGAACTGGCGCGTGAAGCCCGATGGGCTGCTGCAGTGGCTCAACTTCGCCTCGGATGCGCGCGTGCGCAAGGCCGGCATGGAAACGCGCGAACTCGTGCTGCGCGAGATCGCGCGCCGCGAGGTGAGCCAGTTCCTCAGCACGCAGCCGCTCGATCAGGTGCTGAGCCCCAGTGGCACGCAGGTGGCCACCAGTCTGCGCGAGCGCCTGCAGGCCAACTTCGACAGGCAGGGCGTGGGCGTGCAGGTGGTCAGCATCCAGATTCCCGCGCTGCGACCGCCCGGAGAGGCGGCGCCCCTGTACGAGGAGCTGAGCATCGACGTGCAGAACGCGCGCAAGGTGAAGGAAGAGGCGCAGCGCGTGGTGGGCGCGAGCATGGCCAAGCTGCTTGGCGACGCGCGTCTGGCCGAAACGGTGGTGGGGGCGATCGAGCAGTGGCGCCAGCTGCTGCGTGCCAAGGGCGAGGCCGATGCGGAGACGCGCGAGGCACGCCAGCGCGTTGAGCAGCTTCTTGCCGCCTCGCGCGGCATGATCGCGACGCAGATCAAGCAGGCACGCGCCAAGCGATGGGCGCTGCATCTTGAGGCGCGCCGCACGGCCAGCGAGGTGCTGGGGCAGGCCGCGGCGTTCCATGTGGCGCCCGAACTCTTCATGCAGCGACGCACCATGGAAACGCTTTCGCGAACCCTGGGCAACGTGCGACAGAAGTACGTGCTTGGCGTGGACGCGAACAAGGTGCACGTGGACATCCAGATCCAGCAGCCTGATGCTGGCCTGAACCTGGGCGATTATCTCGAGAAGAAGGAATGACCGGCCGGAGACGCATGCGATGAACAAGACGATTCCCATCCTGACTGGCGCCGCCATCCTGATCGTGCTGACCCTGTTCAACACGACCTACACCGTGAACTACCACGAGGTGGCCGTTGCCACGCGCTTCGGCAAGCCTGCCGGTGTGGTGCGCGACCCGGGCCTGCACTTCAAGGCCCCGTTCTTCATCGACGGCGTGTCCAAGCTGGACACGCGTCTGCAGCTCAGCGAGAGCAACCTCGAGACCGTGCTGACCAAGGATGGTCAGCAGGTTGTGGTGAAGGCGTTCCTGCTGTGGCGCGTGGATCCCAAGAGCGATGCCGCGCTCGACTTCTTCACCAGCTACGGCACCATCGACGCGGCAAGCAAGGAACTGGAGACGCGCCTGAACGCCAGCATCCGCGGTGCGGTGGGGCAATTCGCCTTCACCGACCTGATCGGCGCCAACAGCCGGCTGCCCGATGCCGAGCAGTCGATCCTGGCCGACCTGAAGCGCAACCCGATGGCCGGCGTGGATGCCAACACCGTGGGCCTGAGCCAGGTGGTGCTGCCGCCCAAGACAACCATCGCGGTGGTGAAGCGCATGAGCGCGGTGCAGGAGACGCTTGCCAACCTCGAGGAGAGCCGTGGTCAGGCCGAGGCCGACGCGATCAAGAGCCAGGCGGCAAGCCAGGCCGACACCATCCGCAACTTCGCGGATCAGTGGGCCGCCGAGATCGAGGCGGTGGGCAACACCGAAGCCACGCGCTACTACGAGCAGATGAAGAAGGAGGCCGATCTGGCCATCTTCCTCGCATGGCTCGACACGCTGAAGGCCAGCCTGTCAGGCAACACCACCTTCGTGACGGACATGACCAAGGCGCCGTTCCACATGATCGATCTTGATGCGGCCACGGATGCCAACGGCATTCCGCAGCCGGCCAAGCGCACCTTCGGGGGCGGATCGGGGTCGCAGAAGTGAGCGCGCCCGGCGAGATGCCCGAGGGCGGTGTGCCCGAGGAGGAGATCGAGCGCGAGGCGCCGCGCCGCGAGGCCAGTGCCACGTTCGCGGTGACCGCGCCGGAGGCCAGCGAGGCGGCCATCCGCAGCGCGATGGATCCGGCCAACCAGAGCCTGGGCGATGCGCTGAAGCTCAGCTATCGCCTGCTGCAATTGGCGATCCTTGGCCTGTTGATCACCTTCCTGTTCAGCGGATTCCAGACCGTGCAGGAGGGTTTCAGCGGCGTGAAGCTGCTGTTCGGTCGCATCAGCGGCGAGGCAGGGCAGGAGGCGCTGGTGCCGGGCCTGACGCCGTTCTGGCCCTATCCGGTCGGCGAGATCACGGTGTTCGAGACGCGCCGTCAGGTGGAGCTGCGCACCGAATTCTGGCCCAACACCGGCGGCAAGAACGTGACCACCGAGCAGCAGGTGGAAGTGGCCGACGGTACGCAGCCGCTGAAGCCGGGCCGTGACGGCACCGTGATCACCGGTGACGGCGATCTGGCGCACGTGCAGGTGCTGGCCGAGTACGTGATCGAGGATCCGGTGCGCTTCCTCGAGGCCGTGAATCTGGAGCAGGCCGATCGGCTGGTGCGCGTGGCGCTGCAGCGTGGCGTGGTGGCCGCGGGCGCCAAGCTGACGCTGGCCGAACTGGTGGAGCAGCGCGAGCAGCCGGCTCAACTCGTGCAGGCCGAGGCGCAGCATGTGCTGGACGGCATGGCCAGCGGCCTGCGCCTGCAGCGACTCACCATGCCCGAGCGCAGCGCGCCCTTTGCGGTGCGCAACGCGCTGGGTCGCATGCAGAAGACCAAGGAAGACGCCAAGACGGCGGTGGATCGTGCGCGACAGGGGGCCACGGCGGCGCTGCTGGCGGCTGCCGGTCCGCGCTACGACGATGTGCTGAAGCTGATCGACCAGTATGAGCAGGCGCTGAGCGCCGGCGATCTGGAGAAGGCCGATGCGCTGCTGAAGCAGGTGGGCGAGCGTCTGGAGTCGAAGGACATCGCGGGTCTGGCGAGCAACATCGTGAACCGTGCGCGCTCGTATCAGAGCGCCATCGCCAGCACGCTCAGCAAGGAACTGCGTCGCATCGAGGGCCTGAGCGACACCTTCCACCAGAATCCGAAGCAGCTGGCGCGCCAGCTGTGGCTGGAGGCGGTGCGAAGCGTGCTGTCGCAGCGCGAAGTGGAAGTGTTCACCGTGCCGCCCGACACGGGCATGAGCCAGCTCGCGTTCGGCAGCAGCCCCGAAGTGATGCAGATCCGTCGCAACGCCGAGGTGCAGCGACGCAAGCAGATGCGCGACATCGAGGCGGCCATGATGCCTGCGTGGAATCTGGGCGTTCGCCAGATCATGATCGACAAGGAAGGCCGGCGCCTCGACGCGTCTGGCGAGAAGGGCTTCGGCCGGGAGAACAAGTGATGGCATCCGCCGAGACCCAGAAGGTGGTGGAGGCGGTCGGCCTCACCAAGGTGTTCAGCGACTTCTGGCTGCGCGCGAAGGCGCTGGCGGTGGACAACATCGACTTCGAGATCCGCCCGCACGAGATCTTCGGCCTGCTGGGCCCCAACGGCAGCGGCAAGAGCACCACCATCAAGATGATCCTGGGCCTGCTGCGCCCCACGCGCGGTCGTCTGACCGTGCTCGGGCATGCGCCCGACGACGTGCAGGTGAAGCAGCGCATCGGCTACCTGCCGGAAGAGAGCTACCTGTATCGCTTCCTGAATCCGATGGAGACGCTGGACTACTACGGCAAGCTGTTCGGCCTGGATCGCGGCACGCGCAAGCGTCGCTGCGGCGAGCTGCTGGAGATGGTGGGCCTGAATCAGGTGGCGCATCGCTCGGTGGGCGAGTTCAGCAAGGGCATGGCGCGCCGACTCGGCCTGGCGCAGGCGCTGATCAACGATCCGGATTTCCTGATTCTCGACGAGCCAACCAGCGGTCTGGACCCGATCGGCACCAAGCAGGTGAAGGATCTGCTTGTGGAACTTGGTCGCCGTGGCAAGACCATCCTGCTGAGCAGCCACCTGCTGGCCGACGTGGAGGATGTCTGCCATCGCATGGTCGTGCTGTATGGCGGTCGCATCCGCGCGCAAGGCACCGCCGACACGCTTCTGCAGGACACGCAGCACACGCTGATCGAGACGGCCCGTCTGAAGCCCGAGACCATCGAGCGCGTGCGACGCGTGTTGAGCGAATCCGAAGGCATCGCCATCGACAGCGTGCAGGCCCCGCGCCAGCGTCTCGAGGACCTCTTCATGAAGATCGTCGAGCAGGCGCGCACGGAGCAGGCGGCCACCAGCGGCGCGCTGCATGGTGGTCGCGTGGCCGAGTTCCTGGCGGCACCGGCCGAGGGCGCCAATCTGCTGGCCGAGCTGGCCACGGATGCGCCCAAGCCCGCAGCGCCCAAGGCGGAACCCGCGAAGCCGAAGGTGGATCCGATGCTCGCCGATCTGGTGGGTGAGGCCAAGCGCGAAAGCGCGCCTGCCGCGCCGAAGGCACCGGTACCGAAGCAGAGCGGCAGCGTGGACCGCGGCGTGATCGATGACCTGCTTGGCGGCGGAGGCGATCGCGCGTGAGCGAGGCGGCGCCGCGCGTTTGGGTGCGCCTGCGGGAGGCGTTGTTGCGGCGCAATGTGCGCTGGATCCTGTCCATCGTCATGGCGGTGGTGGTGGTCGGCGGCATGTCGCCATTCCTGATGGCTTCGCTTCGCATCGAAGGCACACGCAACGCGATGGTGTCGGCGCTGCGTGAGGCGAACCTGTCGGAGCGCGATGCGGTGAGCGTGGCGCTCGTGGAGAAGGGCCAGCTCACCGTGCAGGGCTTCACCTTCACCAGCGAGCGACTGAAGCAGATCGGCGGCGAACTGTTCGATCGCAAGGGTTCGCTGCTGGATCCGGGCCTGGTGGCCGAGATCTTCCTGCTGCCGAGCTTTCCGGAGTGGGCGCCCACCTTCATGGTGGAGAACCCCCGCACGCCCATGCTGGCGACGCTGGCGGTGCTGGCATCGGGCATCGGTGCGATCTGGCTGGGCGTGCTGCCTGGCTACCTGCTGGTGGTGGCGGTGGCTGGATCCATCGGTCTGGTCGGCATCCTGACGGATCGGCCTGCCACCAGTTTCGTGGCGCTGGGCATGGCCAGTCTGGTCGTGAGCTTCGTGCTGCTGATGCGACTGCTGCTGGTGGTGCTGGGCGGCCGTGTGGGTTGGATGGCCGTTGCGCAGACGGTGGTGCGCGAGGCCATGCGACTGCGCATCAGTCTGGGCTTCATCGTGGTGGTGCTGGTGGTGCTGCCGCTCATTCCGCTGTTCATCGATCCGCGAAGCCCGCTGCGCTACCAGATCCAGACCTTCATGTCGCGCGCGCTCGATCTGGCGTACGTGTGCTCGGCATGCATGACGCTGACGCTGGGTTGCGCCACGGTGGCCTTCGAGATCCGGGACAAGCAGGTGTGGCAGCTGCTCACCAAGCCGCTCGCGCGCCTGCAGTACCTGCTTGGCAAGTGGGCGGGCATCGTGGGGCTGAACGCGGTGCTGCTGCTCGTGTGCGGCGTGGGCATCTTCCTGTTCCTGCAGTGGATGCGCGTGCGGCCCGCGATGGATGAACTGGATCGGCAGGCCGTGCGCGACGAGGTGCTGGTGGCGCGGCAGTCCAGCATGCCGCCCTACGAACCGCTGTCGCGCGAGGCGTTGATCGCGGCGGTGGATGCGGCGATCAGCGCCGATGCCACGCTGAAGGGGGATCTGGATGCGGGTCGCCGTCGCATGGAGGACGTGCGCCGCGAGGTGGGTGGCGATCGCCAGAAGGAGCACCTGGCCGCGCAGCGCCGCGTGGCCTCGGGCGAGAGCCGCATGCTCGACTTCAGCGGCCTGCAGGCCGCGAAGCGCCCCGGTGACACGGTGACGCTGCGTTTCCTGCTGCACGCGGGTGCCAGCGATTCGCACAGCGCCTATCCGATCGTGTTCCGCTTCAAGGATGGAAGCTGGATCGATCGCAAGTTCGTGCCGGCGCAGAGCTGCATCCTGCCCGTGCCGGCCGAGATGATCGACGACGATGGCCACCTGCAGGTGGAGTTCATGAACCTGGACTTCGATGCCAACGCCAAGGCGTTCGTGCCGGGTCCGTACACCTTCAACTGGGATCAGGATGGCGTGGAGGTGCTGTATCGCGTGGGTGGCTTCGAGGCCAACTACCTGCGCGCCATGAGCGTGAACCTGGTGAAGCTGTCGTTCCTGGCCATGCTGGCGGTGTGCAGCGCCACCTTCCTCAGCTTTCCGGTGGCCTGCCTGCTCAGCTTCGCCATCTTCCTGGCGGGCAGCCTGAGCCCGTTCCTCGCCGAGAGCCTGAAGTACCAGACGCTGGATCTGGGCGACGGCGTGATCGCGCAGAGCGTCACCTTCGTGGTGTACGCGCTGGCGATCACGGTGGAGTTCCTGCTGCGGCCGTTCGGCCAGATCAGCGCGAACGAGTCGCTGGTGCGCGGCCTGAACGTGAGCTGGGAGCGCGTGGGTCAGGCCGTGATGGTGATCGGCCTGGCGTGGACCGGCGGCACGCTGCTGATCGGTTGGCTGGCGTTCCGGCGCAAGGAACTCGCGATCTATTCGGGGCAGGGCTGAACCATGCGCGATCGAATCATCCAGATCGTGTGCGTGGTGGTGCTTGTGGCTGGCCTGCTGGTGAGCGGCAACATGGTGCCGCGCATGCTGGAGGTGGCCAAGGTGCAGGAGCTGCGCTACACGGCCGATCCGGTGGATGGCGCGCCGCCCATCATTGCGCTGGGCACGGCCATCGGCGCGCTGCGCGGCATCATCGCCGACTACCTGTGGATCAAGCTGCAGTCGCGCAAGGAGCAGGGGCTGTTCTACGAGGCCATGGCCGACGCGGATCTGATCACCAAGCTGCAGCCGCGCTTCGCCGAGGTGTGGGGCTTCCATGGCCACAACATGGCCTACAACATCAGCGTGCTCACCAACACGCCCGAGGAGCGCTGGGCGTGGGTGAACGCGGGCATCGATCTGGTGCGCAACCGCGGCCTTCGCTACAACCCCAACGACCTGGGCCTGAACAAGGAACTGGCGTTCTGGTTTGCGCACAAGATCGACGGTGTGGCGGATGACGCCCACCTGCACTACAAGCGCGAGTTCGCGAAGGAGTGGCACTTCCTGCTGGGTGAGCCGCCGGCCGATCAGGCCGATCGCGAGAAGTGGCTGCGCCTGATCGCCGATGCGCCCAACTCCGTCGAGGAACTGGAGGCGCGCTATCCCGACGTGAAGGAGCTCGAGCGTCGCCTCACCGACGAGTTGTCGCCCTTCGATCGCCGATTCGCCTTCCGACTGGATCGCGACTTCCTGATCAACGTTGGGCGGTGGATGTCGAGCAAGAATTCGCCGTACGCCAAGATGCTGGGCCTGGAGAAGCGGTTCGTGCAGAACGATCCGGTGTACGCGGCCTTCGATCGCGTGCTGGGCGACCCCGCGATGGCTCCGGCGCGCGACCGCCTGATCGCGTTCCTGCGCAAGAAGGTGCTGCGCGAGGATTACAACATGGATCCGTCGCTGATGGCCGACTACACGCGCGACTGGGGTCCCTTCGACTGGCGGCACCCGCAGTCGCACGCGTTCTACTTCAGCAAGCTCGGCTCCGAGGTGGGCGCCAAGCGCTACGGCGACGTGGAAGACGTGTACAAGGTGCTGAACAACGACCGGCTCACCATCCAGGCGATGCAGGCCCTGAACCACAGCGGCCTGATGGGCGTGGACCCGTTCAGCACCGACAACCCCACGCGCATGCACGACAACCGCTGGATCAAGCCGATCGAGCGGTACTTCCGCGAGCTGTACCAGAAGCACTACAAGGTGCGCGGCGCGGGCGGCGACACCTTCATCGACTTCCACGAGAACTTCATGGCGCAGGCCATCCGGCAGCTGTACCGCTCCGGCGACCTGGAGGGCGCCGAGGAGATCCTGAAGCACCTGGACGAGATGTACGGCAAGGGTGGCCTGATTCCCAGCGACAAGTACAGCATGCCGCTCGAGGAATTCGTGCGCTCGAACACCTACGGTGAATACGAGATGGTGCCGGACGTGGCGCGCACCGATGTGTACGCGGCGCTGCAGCGAGGTTTCCGCGAAGGCCTGCTGCTTGGCCGCAAGAAGGTGATGGACGACGCGATCAAGTTCGCCAAGGAGCTCACCGAGTACTTCCAGAGCACGCGCTACACCGACTTCGTGAACAAGTTCGGCGAGCGGCGCATGGCCGACCTGGTGGGCGACCTGCGCAGCAGCGTGGAGAACGTGTTCGTGATGCTGCTTCGCGACCAGAGCCAGCCACTGCTCGATCGTCTGGTGATGTACAACCGTGCCGGCGACGAGCAGAAGCGCATGGCGTATGACGCCGTGAAGGATCAGATCGCCGGCGAACTGGCTGCGGGCCAGCTGGCTGGCCTGTATCAGCTGGGCGAGGTGCTGCCCGAGCCGCCCGACATGGAGGCCTACCGCGCGCAGCAGGCCGAACTGGCGAAGCGACGCCAGCAGCAGGTGGACGAGCAGAATCGCGCCGGAGCCCTCCGCAAGTGAGCCGTCATCTCCCGCCCGCCATCCTGGCCATCGGTCGCAACTACGCGGAGCACGCGAAGGAAATGGGCGGCGCGGTGGATCCGAACCCGATCATCTTCATGAAGAACCCGGCGAGCGTGATCCGCGACGGCGACGCCATCGAGATTCCGTCGATCTGCCGCGAACACGGTCCGCAGGTGGACTTCGAGGGCGAGCTGGCGGTGGAGATCGGTCGCGATTGCCGCGATGTGTCCGAGGTCGACGCCCTGCGCGTGGTGCGCGCCTATCGCGCCGCCAA
>Ga0209598_10001828_pt1 | contig 17073 bp, 16 predicted proteins | sample M_140807_EF_Meta_FD_187317 | JGI IMG/M metagenome (GOLD analysis project Ga0209598, IMG submission 187317) | Freshwater microbial communities from Lake Montjoie, Canada to study carbon cycling - M_140807_EF_MetaG (SPAdes) (version 2) | ecosystem: Environmental > Aquatic > Freshwater > Lake... | reverse complement strand
GCCGTGCTGCAGGCGCTGGCCGCGGGCCGCACCGTGCATGACGCCGCCAGTTTCGAGAAGGCGCTTGGCGCCGGCGCGATCGGCGCCGCGGTGATCACCGGCAACTACCCCAGCGACTGGGTGAGCAACGGCCTGCGCGAGGCGCTGGCACGCGTGCCCTTCGCGCTGATCGACACGCTGCCCACCGCCCTCACGGCCATGGCCGAGGTGGTGCTGCCGGGTGCCACCTGGATCGAGAAGAGCGGCACCTTCGAGAACGCCAAGAACCGACTGCAGGGCTTCGATCGCGCGATCACGCCGGTCGACTTCGCCAAGGGTGAGTGCCAGATCGCGCTCGACCTGATGGCCGAGCGCGAGGGCATCCGTGCCGCGGCCTTCGATGGCGCGGCCGTGCGTGCCGAGATGGCGCGCATCGCGGGCCTTGAGCGCTTCGCCACCGAGCACCACGCCACGCCCGCCAAGCCGGCGGTCGAGAGCGACATGGTGCTGGTGGAGCTGTGATCGCGGGCGTGCAACCCGAATCAACGCAGCCCTCGCGCCATCCCGCGCGCGAGGTGTGGACGCAGGCATGGCCCACCGTGCTCACGATGGTCAGCTACACGCTGATGCAGTTCGTGGACTCGCTGATGGTGTCCAAGGTGGGTGCGCTGCAGGTGGCGGCGGTGGGCAACGGCGGCATCTGGGCCTTCGCGCCGCAGTCGTTCCTGTTCGGATTCCTATCGATCGTGAACACCTTCGTGGCGCAGAACGTGGGGGCGGGGCGCCGCGAGGGAGCCGCGCGCTACGGATGGGCGGGCCTGTGGCTGGGTGTGGCGAGCTGGCTGCTGATCATGCTGCCGTGGGCGCTGATGCTGCCGTGGTTCTTCGCGTGGATGGGGCATTCGCCGCAGCTGCAGCGCATGGAACTGCAGTACGGGCTGGTGCTGGCCTATGGATCCATCGCGGGGCTCGTCGGCAAGTCGATGAGCAACTTCTTCTTCGGCCTGCAGCGACCGCGCGTGATCACCATCGCGGCCATCCTGGGCAATGTCACCAACGTGCTGCTGAACTACGTGCTCATCTACGGCAGCGATGGACTGCCCTCGTGGGGGCTGCCGGGCGTTCCGTTCGTGCCACCGCTTGGCGTGCTGGGCGCGGCCATCGCCACGGTGTGCGGCACCGTGGTGGAGGCCGCCTTGCCGCTGGGCCTGTTCCTGTTCGGCCAACTGTCGCGCGAACTGCGCGTGCGCGAGTCGTGGCGTCCGCGTGTACACGAGTTGATCGAGCTGGTGCGCCTGGGCTGGCCGGTCAGCATCCAGTTCGGCAACGAGATCATCTGCTGGGCGATCTTCATGACGGTACTGGTGGGCCAATTCGGCGAGATGCATCTCACCGCGGGATGGGCCACGCTGCGCTACATGCACCTGTCGTTCATGCCGGCGGTGGGTTTCAGCGTGGCCACCACGGCATTGGTGGGCAAGTACATCGGTGCGGGCAAGCCCGATGTGGCCGCCAACCGCGCGCATTGGGCGGTGGGCATGGCCACGGTGTACATGAGCGCCTGCGGCCTGTGCATGGCGCTGTTCCGCGGGCCGCTGATCGGCGTGTTCGTCTCCGAAGCCGACCCCGCCGTGGCCAGCGAAGTGATCGCGATCGGCTCGCGGCTCATGGTGTGCGCGGCCATCTTCCAGACCTTCGACGCGGTGGGCATCGCCTACACGGGCGCGTTGCGCGGCGCCGGCGACACGCTGGTGCCAGGCATCGCCACCATCGTGCTGAGCTGGGGGGTGATCGTGGGCCTGGGGGCGTGGCTGGTGTCCGCGCACCCGGCGCTGTCCAGCACGGGGCCGTGGATCGCCGCCAGCGCCTACATCATCCTGTACGGGGCGGTGGTGGCCTGGCGCTTCGAGCGGGGGGCCTGGCGCAAAATCCGCCTGCTGGAGCCGACCCCGGCTGCGGTGTAGACTCCTCGACCGTTCGTTTCGCTTCCGTACCCCACGACAATCCGCATTTCAGAGCAGGAAGAACCCATGGCCAACGCAGGTCTCGACACCGTCATTGGAGCCACTCGCAACGATCCCGCCGCCGCCGCGCCCTTCGTGAAGAAGGCGCAGCAGCTGGAAGGCGAGGGTCAGTGGGTGCAGGCCCTGGACGCGTGGAAGGAGGCGGCCGCCAAGGACCGCACCGCGAAGAACCTGTTCCAGTGCGCCAAGCTGCAGGACCGTCTTGGCATGGACGACGATGCGCTGCGCACCTACGAGGAGTGCACGCGCCTGCCCAGCCCGCCGGTGCAGGTGTTCGTGAACATGGCCGTGCTGCTGGAAGATGCGGGTCAGTTCACGCGCGCCGAGAAGTTGCTGAAGAAGGTGCTGGAAGCGAACCCCACCCACAACCGCGCCACGCTGTTCATGAAGGACGTGCGCGCCAGCAAGGACATGCTGTACGACGAGGAGTTCGCCCGCGAAGGCGCCCGTCGCGACGCGCTGATGGACACGCCCGTCACCGACTTCGAGCTGTCGGTGCGCGCGCGCAACTGCCTGAAGAAGATGGCCATCCGCACGCTCGGCGACCTGCTGCGCATCAGCGAGGCCGAGCTGCTGAGCTACAAGAACTTCGGCGAGACCAGCCTGGTCGAGATCAAGAGCATGCTCACCGCCAAGGGCCTGCGCCTGGGTCAGCAGCTGGATCGCGGCCACTACGACAAGATCCGCACCGAGATGCTGGAGAAGCTCAAGGGCACCGTGAGCGAGGAAGTGCTGAACAAGCCGCTCTCGCAGCTCGACTGCTCCGTGCGCGCCCGCAAGGCGCTGCAGCTGCTCGGCATCCACACGCTGGGTGACCTGGCCGCCCGCACCGAGGCGGAACTGATGGGCGTGAAGAACTTCGGCCAGACCAGCCTTGAGGAACTCAAGCAGCTGCTGGTGGCCAACGGTCTGTCGCTCCGCGTGCTCGACTGACGAACCACGCCGCACGCAGCGGCGAAGGAGCCCCGCATGGAAGGCCCCGGCGGTTGGCGCATCCCCGACTCGTACCACCGCTGGCTGCTGCTTGCAGTCGGCACGGTGGCCGTGGTCTGGAGCGCTGCGCTGTTGCCTTCGGGTTGCCAGAGCGACGCATCGGCGCGCCGCACCGAATTGCCGCAGAGCCCGCTCGAGGGACGCACGCCGGGTCCCGCGCCTGCGGCGAAGACCTCCGGCGCCACAGGTGTCGCGAAGGCACCTGAGCTACCCAAGCCACCGGCGCAACGCCCGCTGGTACCCAACAACGAGCCGGTGATGCGCGTACGTGTGGCCAGTCTGCGTGGCGAACCCATCGTGTTGTCGCATGCATCGGGCTGGCTGTGGATGAAGCCGCAGAACGCCGCGCAGGGTCGCACCGTGCGCACACCCGTGAGCCTGCAACCCACCGACGGTGGCTGGCGCATGGTGGAGGCCAGCGGCACCACCGCAGCCTCACGCGTGGATCTGCCCGGTTCGGGCACGCTGTCCATCGAGCCGCCGCGCGAATCCACCGGTGAGATCCATGAGATCCAGTGGAAGGGCGGCGCGTGGCCTGGCGCCGCCACGCTGGTGTCGCGGCCCGACATCGGTTCGGACGCCGCCGACCTGGTCTTTGCGGTGCCCATGGAAACGTATCTGCCCGGTGTGCTGGCCAAGGAGCTGTACAAGGGCTGGAGCCCCGCGGCGTACCGCTCGCAGGCCGTGGCCGCGCGCAGCTACGCCATGTGCGAGCACGCGTGGTGGGAGGGGCGTCGCCACTTCGACGTGGTGGCCGGTCAGGGCAGCCAGGCGTGGGTGGGTGCCACCGCCGATGCCACCAGTCGCGACGCGGTGCGTGACACGCGCGGCGAGTACCTGGTGTTCGACGGTCGCGTGGTGCCCGCGTACTACAGCAGCTGCTGCGGTGGCGCACCGGCGTCGGCCACCGACGCCATCCGCGAAGGCAGCTGGATGGACATCGCGCCGCTGAACGTGGTGAGCGCACAGAACGCGCGCACCAAGGACTGCTGCGAGAAGGCACCCACCGCGCGCTGGAAGGTGACGCTGCCGATCGCCGAGTTCACGCGCCGTCTCAACGCATGGGCGCAGGACGAGGGTCGCAAGGACCTGACGAAGCTCGCCACCGTGAAGAGCATGGTGGTGGCCGAGGCGAACGCGGCGGGCAGGCCCGTGTCGTTCAAGATCTCGGATGGCAAGGGCCATGTCGCGCTGTGGGGTTCCGAGGACCTGCGCTACGCGGTGAACGCCGGCGCCACCGGCAGCAAGGACACGCTGAAGAGCGGCTATGTCTCGCCGCGCTTCGATGGCGGAAAGATCACGCTCGAAGGTCGCGGCCACGGCCACGGCGCAGGCATGTGCCAGTTCGGTGCCGAAGCCATGGGCAAGGCGGGCCGGGACCATCGCCAGATCCTGACCCGCTACTACCCGGGTTCCACCATCATGCAGATGCCAGGCGGTGGCGCGGCCGCGAGGGCCGAGCAGGCGGCGATGCCGGCGGGTCGCTGAGCAGCAACCATGTTCACCGGACTCATCCAGCGCATGGGCGACGTGAGCGAGCGACGCGACACCGCGACCGGTGTGCGGCTGGCCATTCGAGCGCCGGGCTGGCTGGCCGATCCGCAGCCGGGCGAGAGCATCGCCGTGAATGGCTGCTGCCTCACGCTGGTGCAGGCCGAGCGGGACGCCCTGTGCTTCGACGTGATCCCGCAGACGCTGGCGCTCACCACCACGGGCGACCTGCGCGTGGGCGATGCGGTGAATCTGGAGCGATCACTGCGCGCCGATGCGCTGCTCGGGGGGCATCTGGTGCAGGGCCATGTGGAGGGCGTGGGCACGGTGGTTGGGGTGGACCAGACCAATGGGCAGTGGCGCACACGCATTTCGGCGCCGCCTGCCGTGCACGCGCACATGATCGATCAGGGCAGCGTGACCGTGGATGGCGTCAGCCTCACCGTGGCCGCCACGGGTGCGGACTGGTTCGAGGTGGCGCTGATTCCGGAGACGCTGCAGCGCACCACGCTCGCGCATCGAATGGCGGGATCGCGCGTGAACATCGAGGCCGATGTGCTGAGCCGCATGGTGGCGGCCCAGGTGCAGCGGCAACTGCAGGCGCTCAGCCTGCGCGCAGCACCATCAGCGTGATGTCATCGGCGTTGGCCGACGCCATCATGGCGCGGTCCACGCGTTCGCCGAGCCGCTTCACGATCTCGGCCGGGCTGTCCACATCCAGCACCTGCTGGAAGGCCTGCACGTGCATCGGTGACGGCTCCTGACTGCTCACGCGCGAGGCCTGATCCTCCGGGAAAGCCGCCTCGAAGCCGTCGGAGTGCAGCAGCAGGCGATCGCCCGCGTGCAGATCCACTTCCGTCTCTTCCCAGTGCTCGTCCTCGAACACGCCCAGCACGCCGCCCTTGCCGCGGATGAACTCCAGGTGATCGTGGCCGCGCAGCACCACCGGCGCGGGATGGCCCGCGCACGCCACGCGCAGACGAAGCGTGCGAAGATCGAGCACCGCGTACACGGCCGTGGCGAAGCGAACCGCCTGACTGTCGCGGGCAAGCAGTTCGCGGTTCACCACCGCCAGCGCCTCGGCGGGAGGCACGATGCGATAGGTGCTGCCAGTGATCTCCTTGGTGGGAAGGCTGCGCGCGATCACCATGGTCATCAGCGCCGCGGGCACGCCGTGACCCACGGCGTCGGCGATGAAGATGCCCAGATGATGCTCGTCCAGCCGTCGCGCGTCGTAGATGTCGCCGCTCACCCAGCTGGCCGGCCGCCACATGGCCGCCACCTGCGCGCGCGGCAGGTCGGGCAGCGACTTGGGAAGGAATTCGCGCTGCACCTGTGCCGCCAGCTGCAGTTCGTCCTGCATGCGCGCCAGATCGCCGCGCAGGCCGCCCACCATGTGTTCGGCGCCGCTGGCCTGCGCGCGCAGCCGATCCAGTTCGGGTTGGCGTGACAGCATGCCGCGCAGTGCGGCGGCGATCGCCACGGGTCCGGCCTCGATCGCCATGGCACCCAGTCCCATGCCCTGCGCGCTGCGTCGTTCGGTCACCACCAGATGGGGTTTGCCCGTTCGATCGGCCTGATCCAGTGCCGCGGTGAGGCCGCGCGTGTCATCGAGCGCGTCCAGCACCATCACCAGCGCGCCTGACGCGTCGCCGATGGCTGCAGCCGCATCGGCCAGCGCAACGCACGACATCGTGCAGCCTTCATCGAATGCCGCAGCGATCTCCAGTGCCAGCGATTGCAGCGATGCCATGCGTCGTGGCGTGGCCGCCATGGTCAGGTGCATCGCGGCGCGGGGCGCCGGTGGCGGTTCATCCTCGAACATGCGTGGCGAGTGTATCGGCGGCTGCATCGTCGCCGTGCAACCACGCAAGCGTGGCCGCGTGCACGCGCGGGCCGCCGGATGCATGCATGGCGCGCAGCGAGCGAAGCAGCGCATCGGGTTCGCAGCGCTGCAGCAGGGCATCGCGCGTGATGGGCGCGAGCGGTGCCATGCCGATCCACCACGCAACCAATCCGCGCACGCGATCGGCTGGCACGCCATCGCGTTGCAGCCCCGCAAGGCCTTCCGCGCCGTCGCGCTTGGCAAGACGCTCGCCCTGCGCGTTGCGCACCAGCGGCAGGTGCCACCATCGTGGCTCAGGCAGCCGCAGCGCCCGCAGCAGCCGCGTTTGCAGCGCCGCGCTTTCCAGCAGGTCGGCGCCGCGCACCACATCGGTCACGCCAAGTTCGCCGTCATCCACGGCGCAGGCCAGCTGGTAGCTGGGCACACCCGCTTTCGTCCACACCAGGAAGTCGCCGTGGTCGCGGTGCACATGGAAGTCGTGCCGGCCCATCACCTGATCGTGCACCGTGGTGCCCTCGTCGAGCGTGTGCACGCGATGGTTCACCGCCGCATCCACGAAACGCCATGCGCCAGGATCGCTCGGTCGCAGCGCATCCGGAAAGCGCGCGTGCCCCTCGCCTTCGTGCGGCGCACCCACGGCCGCAACCGCTTCGCGCACCTCGCTGCGGGTGTGCGGGCTCTCGTACACCACGCCGGCCTGCGCCAGCGCGTGCATGGCCGCGCGATAGCGATCCAGCCGTGCCGACTGGCGAATGGGTTCGCCGTCCCAGTCCAGGCCCAGCCAGCGCAGCGTGTCCAGCACGTCATGGCCGCTCGATTGCACGCGCGGGGCATCCAGATCATCCAGTCGCAGCAGCAGGCGCCAGCCCGACTTGCGCGCCAGCAGCCAGTTGGCCACGAAGGTGCAGGCGTGGCCCAGATGCAGGGCCCCGGTGGGGCTTGGTGCCAGTCGCGAGATGCCGCCCTTCGCATGCATGCCCGGAGAGGGTAGATTGTCCGCAGCCATGAAGGCCTTGACGCAACGCCAGGTGTCCAACCGCCTGGCCAAGTTGGAACTGTGGGCGGAATGTGGTGACGCGATCCAGCGCACCTTCCAGTTCGCCGATTTCGTCACCAGCATGAAGTTCGTGAACGAGATCGCGCAGGCCGCCGAGCGCGTGCAGCATCACCCGGACATCCTGGTGCGATGGAACAAGGTCAGCCTGACCCTGTCCACCCATGACGCCAGCGGCATCACCGAGAAGGACTTCGCCTTCGCCGTCGATGCCGATCGCATGGCCGCCGCGCACCTGCCGCCGCCCGAGGCGCCGGCAGCCGAGCAGGCCCCGCAGGTCTGAGGTTCAGCTTCGAAGTGCCCGACGCACCAGCGTGGCGCGCGCCACGCGGCCCTTGTCCTCGTCGGTGGCACCCGGATCGATGCGCGCCAGATGTGCCGGCTGCACCTGCAGCAGCAGGCGCTGCACCAGCTCCATGCTCACGTCGCTGATCAGCTGCAGGCAGATGCCCAGGCGCAGGTTGGCCAGCAGCTTGGTCGCCTCCTCGGCGCCCAGCAGTCGCGCGGCGCGCAGCGTGGCCACGGCGCGGTGCACCTTGTCCTCCAGCAGCGCGCGGTTGGTGTCGGCCAGCATGCGACGCGCCGAGCGCTCGTAGTCGATCAGCTGCGGCACCGTCTCCTCGGTGAAGCGGCGCAGCAGTTCGTCCTCGCTGAAGCCCAGCGTGAGCTGGTTGCTCACCTGATAGAAGTTGCCCACCGCCTCGCTGCCCTCGCCGTAGAAGCCGCGCATGGCCAGATGCATGTCCTTGGCGGCGCGCTTCACGCGCTCCATCTCGCCGGTGTAGCGCAGGCCGGGCAGGTGCAGCATCACGCCCACGCGCACGCCGCATCCCACGTTGGTGGGGCAGGCCGTGAGGTAGCCCCATCGCGACGAGAAGGCGAAATCCACCGCGCTTTCCAGCGCCTGATCGAAGGCTCGCGCGCGCTCGAACGCGTCGGGAAGCCGGAATCCCGGCATGATGGTCTGGATGCGCAGGTGATCTTCCTCGTTCACCATCACGCTCAGGCTTTCCTCGGCATCCACGCCCACGGTGCGGGCCACGGTGCTGTCGGCGAAGTGTCGCGAGATCAGGTGGCGCTCCACCATCAGCTGCCGTTCCTGCGGCGAGGTCTGCGCCATGTTCACCCAGGTCAGGCCGGCGCCGAAGTTCTGGCCCAGCGGCGCGCGCGCCACCAGCGTGATCACCTCGTTGCGCTGCGTGTCGCTGCAGCGGCCCACGAACGGGAAGCCCGCCACGTTGCGCGCCAGGCGGATGCGCGAACTCACCACCACGTCCGCCTCGGGACCCACCTGCACCGCCGCGCTCTCCTCGCTGAGGCGCATCAGGCCTTGCCTCCGACGTCGCCCAGTCCCTGCAGCTGGTCGCGCAGGCGCGCCGCGCGCTCGTACTGTTCGGCGGCGATCGCGGTCTCCAGTTCCTGCATGAGACGCTTGCGAAGGGCCACGCGATCGGCCATGCCCTCGAGTCGCTGTGGACTTCGGCCCACATGATGCACCGCACCAGCCTGCGCGCGCTCGATCACCGCGCCGATCTGCGGCATGAAGGCGTCGTAGCAGGCGGGGCAGCCCAGCAGTCCGGTCTGGCGGAAGTCGGCGAAGGGAAGCCCGCAGCCGGGGCATCGCGCTGCAGCGATGGGCTCGCGTCGCGCGCTCACCTGCACGGCGGGAATCTGTCCGGCGAACTGCGCAAGCAACTGCGTGACCGGCGCGGTGGGCACCTGATAGCCCTTCTGCGCCGCATGTTCGGCGCACAGGTGCACCTCACTGGTGGTGCCGTTCTTGATCACCACCTCGTGCACCACCGCAGGCTTGTCGCAGTGATCGCATTTCATCGCGGGGCCATTCTAGACATGCCAGCAGCCGCTCTCGACCATGGCCTTGCGGATGGCCACCAGCGTGGCGAGCATGGCAGGTACCGCATCGAGCGGCTGCATGGTGCTGGCGTCGCTCAGCGCGGCGCTGGGCGTGGGATGGCATTCCAGGAAGATCGCGTGCACGCCCGCGGCCACCGCGGCGCGGGCCAGCATGGGCGCGCGCTCGGGGCGGCCGCCGGTGCGTTCGCCCTCGGCGCCAGGCAACTGCGTGCTGTGGGTCACGTCGAAGCACACGGGGTGGCCCAGCTCCATCATGTCGCCGATGCCGATGAAGTCGTTCACCAGCCGGTTGTAGCCGAAGGTGGTGCCGCGCTCGGTGGCCATGATGTGGCGGCAGCCGCCCTCGCTGAGCTTGCGCACCACGTTCTGCATCTCGCGCGGGCTCATGAACTGGCCCTTCTTCACGTTGACGGGCCGGCCCGTCTCGGCGGCGGCCATCAGCAGGTCGGTCTGGCGGCACAGGAACGCCGGCACCTGCAGCATGTCCAGCACCTTCGCGGCGGGCAGGCACTGCTCGGGTTCGTGCACATCGCTGGTGACGGGGCAGGCGAGTTCCTCGCGCAGCTTCGCCAGACGATCGAGGCCCGCCTGCATGCCCGGGCCGCGATGGCTCTTGCCGCTGCTGCGGTTGGCCTTGTCGAAGCTGGCCTTGAAGCAGAAATCGATGCCAAGCCGGGCGCACGCTTCGCGCAGGGTCTGGCCAATGCGGCGGTTGATGTCGTCGCTTTCCAGCACGCAGGGGCCGCCAATGAGCAGCAGGCGCCGGTGAGGGTGGCCGAAGAAGTCTTCCAGGATGCGCGTGGCGTGGGGCATGGTTGGTGGGCCTTCGAAACCCGATAAATCTTCCGGAAAGGGCCTTGGCGGGCCATTCCTGAAATCGAAGTTAGCACGGCTTGGGTTCCCCCGTAATGGAGCCGATGAAGCAGGGAGGCAAGGCATGAGCGACGCATTTCCAACCAGTTCCGATGAGTTCGCCGCCTGGGTCCAGCGCGTGTTCGTGGCGCGCTGGCCGGATCGCAGCATCGAGATCGCCGGAACCATGGACCTGGTGCTGGAAGGGCGCCACCTTGGTCTGGAGAACCTCTGGCGCATCGCGAGCCGCGAGCCCGAGCGCGGACTGGAGATCGTGCACCACTACTTCGAGAAGCTGCTGGAAGGCGACGCCATGGGCAACGCCTCCATGCCCTTCACGCTGGTGCGTCCGCGCATCATGCCGCGCATCCAGCCGCTGAGCATCTTCCAGCATCTGGATCGCGCGCAGGTGGCGCACATTCCGTTCGTGAACGACACGGTGATCGTGTTCGTGGTGGACATGCCCGACGTGACCGTGAGCGTGACCGTGGAGCAGATGGTGCGCTGGGGCGTGGATGCCGACGATCTGGAGCGGTTGTCCCGCGAGAATCTGGCGCGCTACCAGCCCGACCTGAAGGTGAAGCTGGTGGAAAGCGAGACCGGTGGCCGCGCGGCCATCGTGAGCGTGCTCGATGGCTACGACGCCGCGCGCCTGCTGCTGGACACGCTGCACAGCACGCTGGCACCGCAGATGCATGGCGACTTCTTCGTGGCCACGCCGGCGCGCGACATGTTCGTGGCCATCAGCTGCGACCCGCCCGAATTCGTGGACAAGGTGCAGCAGCGCGTGCTGCGCGACTTCAAGCGGCTGCCGTACCCCATCACCGACGCGCTGTTCATCGTGACGCGCGACGGCGTGGCGGGCACGCGCGAGGCGGCGTGACGGCTAGCATCGGGCCATCGTGGTCCTGCTGATCGACAACTACGACTCCTTCACCTGGAACCTGGTGCACCGCATGCAGGAAGTGCGCCCGGGCCTTCGCGTGGAGGTGGTGCGCAACGACGCCATCGACGAGGCCGCGGCCGACGCGCTGAAGCCCACGCACCTGGTGATCTCGCCCGGGCCCTGCACGCCCAAGGAGGCGGGGGTGAGTGCGCGCATGATCCAGCACTTTCGTGGGCGCATTCCGGTGCTTGGCGTGTGCCTTGGTCATCAGACCATCGGCGACTGCCACGGCATGACGGTGCAGCGCGCCGACGCGCCCATGCACGGCAAGACCAGTCAGGTGCATCACGACGGCAAGGGCGTGTACGCGGGTTTGCCCAATCCCTTCACCGCCATGCGCTACCACTCGCTGGTGGTGGATCCGGCCACGGTGTCGGCGGATTTCGAGGTGAGCGCGCGCACCGCCGATGGCGTGATCATGGGGCTTCGCTGGAAGGCGCCGCCCGGCGCCAAGCCGCTCGAAGGCGTGCAGTTCCACCCCGAGAGCTTCATGACCGACGCGGGTCCGGCGCTGCTGGCCAACTTCCTGGCGATGGGCTGACGCGCGCCGCTCAGGGCATGCGCGTCATGGTGAACACCAGCGGCTTCTCCGCGGGCTTGGCCGGATCCTTGGGTGCATTCGGCGTGACCGTGAGCACCAGCGTGTTGGCGTCCTTCAGCGTGTAGTTGATGCTGGCCATGTCCTGCGCGTTCGCCTTCAGCGGCTCTTCCACCGGCACGAAGGTGGCGCTGTTGTCCTCCACCTTGTCCAGCTTCAGGCGCATCAGGTCGGTGCGCTTGGGATCGGGCTCGAAGTTGCCGTGCACGTGCATCTGGCGCAGGATGACCATGTCCTTCTCGGCCATGATCTGCGTGAACTCGTAGAAGGGCGTGGCGCCGTTGCCCAGCGTGCGGCGGAAGGTGGCCACCATGCTGTTGCCGCGCGGGGCCATCCAGTGCTCCTCGATCATGGCGCCGTTGGCCTGATTCTGCGTCCAGCGGCCTTCCAGGAAGGCGAGCGGTGCCAGTGCCTTGGCCACCTTGGGCGCGGCGGGCTTGGCGTCGGCAGCCGCCGCGGGCGGCGTTGCGGGGGCCTTCTTGTCGTCATCGGCGATGGCGAAGGTGCTGGCAACGGCGAGCGAGAGAGCGGCAAGCATGGTGGTGGGGCGCATTTCGGCGATGGTACTGCAACCCAATCCGCCGCCGGCGCGCGGCGTGCAAGGGTTTCGCGTGATCCGCTAGCATTCCGACCCATGCAAGGCGTTGAAAGCGATCTGGTTCGTGGTGTGCTCGAGTCGGCCAACGGCAGCGAGATCACCATCTCCGTTCCCGGCACCGAATACCGTCTGCGCTTCGCGCAGGGCGGCGCCACCGCGGTGCACCCCGGCAAGCGCATCAAGGGTCACATTCACGCCAAGGCGCTGCGCATGCACAAGGCCGACGCCGGCGGTGGTTTCATCGAGCCCATCATGGGTCAGCCTCGCATCGTGCAGGGTGTGGTGCGCGGCGTGGATCAGGCCAGCAACCGCCTGCTGTGCGATGTGGTGGTGCCCATGTGGGTGGAGCCGTTCGATGGCCAGCAGGCCACCGAGTTCACGGCCGGCGACATGGTGAACTTCTACGTGCAGAGCGGCATCACCTTCACGCCGGTGGCGTGAGGCGCGGCCGCTTGGCGAAGCGTTGAATCCGAATCTCAGGGTGCAGGCGTGGCCGGTGCGTTGGCTGCCGTGCCCGGCGTTGGCGCGCTGATCACGCGCTTCTGCTGACCATCGTTGCTGTACACCGCCACTTCGGGCGCGGGCTCGGCGCTGGCGCGCACCACCTGCGTGCCGTCGCCGCTGCGCACGCTCAGGATGCCACCGGTGCCGTCGCTGGCGCTGCCCGCCACGAACACGGCCTTGCCCTTCATGTTGAACAGATTCAGCAGACCGCCGGTCTTGCTGCCACCAAGTGCCGCCATGCGGTTGGCGCCCGCGAACACCTGCACGGTGCCGCTTTCATCCTTGCCCTGATCCATGAGTGCGGCCACCTGTCCGCTGGCGTAGCACACCGACGCCACGCCGCCGCCGTTGGGTTGCACGGCCAGACTGGCCACGGCCTTGCCGTCGCCGTTGCGCATGTCCATGAATCCGCCGTTGTCGCCGTTGCCGATCAGCGCGCCGCCCTGGCCGGTGGTGTTGCGGGCCAGCAGTTCGCCGCCATGATCACCCACGCCAGCTTCCAGCATGGTGCTGCCGGCGGCGTTGCCCAGACGCAGCATGCCCGCGCGGTTCTGGTCGCTGCCGAAGTAGGCCACCTCGGCGTCGTTCTGACCCACGATGCTCACGCCCGATCCCTTCGGCGTCACGCCGAACATCATGATGGTGTTGGTGTCCGCCTTCGCGAGCAGCGCTTCAGAGCCATCCTTGTTCACGCGAAGGCGCGCCGCGGCCTGCTCGTTGCCGGCGCGGCTGAGCGCCAGATCGCTGCCGTCGGCAGTGGCTTCCAGATAGCCCGCCAGTTCGCCGTCGCCGCGCGACACCTCGATGCGGCCGCCGCCCGAACTGGCATACACGCCGGTGACGGGCTTGCCCGCGGTGTTCCACAGCGACAGGTCGCCGCCCGATTCGCTGGCCGCCAGGCGACCCACGTTGGCGCCGCCCTTGGCCCAGATGTCGATCTGTCCGCCCTGTTCGCTGGCGCTCAAAGCCACGCTCACCTTGCCGTTGTCATCCACCAGCTCGATGCGCGAGGCGCGGATGAGCTTGGTGATGGGATCGGCGGCCAGGCCCGTGAGCACACCCACGCTCGCCAGCGCGATCGCCGCCATCGCGGTGGCGCGCCACCGTGCATGGCTGCGTCGAAGCGTGGCGAGTTCGAGTTCGATGCGATCGAGACGGTCGTGGGTGCTGGTCATGCGAGGGCTCCTGAAGTTGGCCGTAGCATAGGGAAATCGCCGTGCATGGTCGCGCAGCGGCGAGCCAATCATCGGCGCGGCGCATCGGCATCGGAGCAGGCATGGCAGCAAGCAAGTCGAAGCGTGGCTCGAAGACGACGGAACTCGGCATCGGACTGGTGGGCACCAAGTTCATGGGTCGCGCGCACGCCAACGCGTGGCGTCAGGCGCCGTGCTTCTTCGACCTGAGCCGTCGTCCGCGACTGCAGTGCGTGGCGGGCCGCGATCGCGCGGCCGCGCGCGCATTCGCCGAGCGCTGGGAAGTGGCGACCACCGCACCCAACTGGGAAGCGCTGGTGCGCGACCCGAAGGTGCATCTGGTGGATGTACTCACGCCGAACCATCTGCACGCACCCATCGCCATCGCGGCGCTGCAGGCGGGCAAGCATGTGGCGTGCGAAAAGCCGCTGGCGGGATCGCTGGGCCACGCGCGCGCCATGCGCGATGCGGCGCGCGCTTCGAAGGCGCGCACCTTCGTGTGGTTCAACTACCGGCGCTGCCCGGCCATCGGCCTGGTGCGGCAGCTGGTCACGGAAGGGCGCCTGGGCACCATTCGCCATGCGCGGGCCAGCTATCTGCAGGATTGGGGCGGCGCGGCCACGCCCATGCTGTGGCGCTTCGACGCGGCGCTTGCCGGCAGCGGCGCGCACGGCGACCTGAACGCGCACCTGATCGACCTGGTGCGATTCACCACCGGCGAGGAGATCGCCGAAGTGTGCGGCGCCATGGAGACCACCTGGGTGAAGAGTCGTCGGAGCGGCGCGCGCAAGGCTGAAAGCACCGTGGACGACGCCACGCTGTTCCTGGCGCGCCTGTCTGGCGGCGCCACGGCAAGCTTCGAGGCCACGCGTCTGGCCACCGGCAACAAGAACGCCAACCGACTGGAACTGAACGGCACCAAGGGCAGCGTGCGCTTCGACTTCGAGCGCATGAACGAGCTGGAGTGGTGGGACGACACGCTGCCGGCGCGACTGCGCGGTTGGAGCCGCATCATGTGCACCGACGCCGAGCACCCGTGGGCGGGTGCCTACTGGCCCGCGGCACACCTGATCGGCTACGAGCATGGCTTCACCAGCATGGCCGCGGACATCGTGCGCGCGCTCACGGGCCAGAAGCCGGTGCTGCCGCTGCCCGATTTCGACGACGCCTTCCGCACGCAGTGCGTGCTGCACGCGGCGCTGGTGAGCGCGCGCGAGAAGCGCTGGGTGCGGCCAGACGCCTACGAATGAGCGGAAATGGCGGGGGGCCGCCGTATACTCGTCGATCCTCCATGAGCGCCCTCTCCACCGAACCCAACGTGCAGTCGCTGGATCGCATTCGTGCCGCGGTGCAGGCCGCGCAGCGCGCGCTTGGCTCGCTGCAGAAGAAGGATGGCCACTGGTGCGCCGAGCTGGAGGGTGACAGCATCCTGCAGAGCGAGTACCTGCTGATGAAGTGGATCCTTCGTCAGGAGCGCGAGCCGCTGGTGGATGGCCGCCCCGGCACCACACTGCGAAAGATCGTGGAGCAGCTTCGCAGCCAGCAGCGCCCCGACGGCGGCTGGGGGCAGTTCCCGGGCAGCGGCATCGACATCAGCGGCACGGTGAAGGGCTACTTCTGTCTGAAGCTTGCGGGCGACAGCCCCGATGCACCGCACATGCGGCGCGCGCGCGAGGTGATCCTGCGCATGGGCGGCGCCGAGCGCTGCAACAGCTTCACCAACTTCTATCTGGCGTGCCTGGGGCAGATCTCGTGGAACGCGGTGCCCAGCATTCCGCCCGAGATGGTGTGGATGCCGAAGTGGTTCTACTTCCACCTGAACAAGATGAGCGCGTGGAGCCGCACCATGCTGCTGCCGCTGGCCATCGTGACGGTGCTGCGACCCACGCGTCAGCTGGACGCGCAGCAGGGCATCGACGAGCTGTTCGTGAGCCAGCAGGCGCGTCACCGCCTGAAGATGCGCGCCGACGTGCCGGCGTTCTGGCGCGCGTTCTTCGGCAGCGTGGACTGGATCATGAAGCGCGTGCACGACGTGTTCGGCACGCGCTGGCGTCGTCGCGCGATCGAGCAGGCCTTCAACTGGAGCGCCACGCGCATGGGTCAGGAGATGCCTGCGCCCACCAGCGGATTGGGCGCCATCTTCCCGCCCATGGTGTACATCCAGGTGGTGATGCAGGCGCTGGGCATGTCGCGCGGCGAGCCCATGGTGAAGCGCGCCGAGCGCGAGCTGGACGAGTTCATGATCGAGGAGGGCAACCGCATCCGCCTGCAGCCGTGCTTCAGTCCGGTGTGGGACACGGGCATCGCGCTGTATGCGCTGGCCGATTGCGGGCTGGACGCCACCAACCCCATGGCCGAGGCCGCGGGCGACTGGCTGCGCAGCAAGGAAGTGCGGCATCGCGGCGACTGGGCCGTGAACGTGGCGCCGGGCACCGAGCCGGGCGGCTGGGTGTTCGAGTACGCCAACGCGTGGTACCCCGACGTGGACGACACCGCGATGGTGGCCATGAGTCTGCGTCGCATCGGCGGCCCGGCCAACATCGCCGCCGCCGAGCGTGGCGTGCGCTGGATCCTTGCCATGCAGAACGACGACGGCGGTTGGGCGGCCTTCGACAAGACCAAGGACAGGCCCATCTACGAGTTCGTGCCGTTCGCCGATCACAACGCGATCCAGGATCCGAGCTGCCCCGACATCACCGGCCGCGTGCTGGAGTGCCTGAGCTGGCACGGGCTGCGTCTGGATCATCCGGCCATCCGTCGCGCGGTGCAGTACATCGAGACCAAGCAGGAACGCGAAGGCTGCTTCTTCGGTCGCTGGGGCGTGAACTACATCTACGGCACCTGGCAGGCGGTCATCGGGCCGATCCGCTGCGGCGTGTCGCGCGATGCCGCGTGGATCAAGCGCGCCGGCGCGTGGGTGAAGAGCGTGCAGAAGGCCGACGGCAGCTTCGGCGAGAGCGCCAACAGCTACGAGAACCCCAGCCTGAAGGGGCAGGGCCCAAGCACCGCCAGTCAGACCGCGTGGGCGGCCATGATCCTGCAGGAGATCTACGGCGCCAACGATCCCGATCTGCAGCGCGCAGTGGAATGGCTGGCGCGCACGCAGCTCACGCCGGCCGA
>Ga0209598_10001825_pt1 | contig 17091 bp, 15 predicted proteins | sample M_140807_EF_Meta_FD_187317 | JGI IMG/M metagenome (GOLD analysis project Ga0209598, IMG submission 187317) | Freshwater microbial communities from Lake Montjoie, Canada to study carbon cycling - M_140807_EF_MetaG (SPAdes) (version 2) | ecosystem: Environmental > Aquatic > Freshwater > Lake... | reverse complement strand
GGCCTGTCACGCGTGCTCGCTTGCGGCCTCGAGTTCGCCGCGCTCGTCGTGCCTGAGCACCGCGACCGGCTGCGCGCGATGCTCACGGAACTGAGCGCGGGCGCGTCGGGCGCGCGCGCCGACCTCGAGTTGTCGGGCGACCTCTCCGGCGACCGACCGACCACGGTCAGCGTGAACCTGGCCCGCCTGCCGGGCGAGCCGCCGGCGTTCTGTCTGAGCGCGCGCGACGTCACGCAGGAGCGCGCCGTGGGCCGAGAGCTCGAGCGCACCCGCGACTTTCTGAGGAGCCTGATCGACGCCTCGCTCGACGCCGTGGTCGCCACGACCCTCGATGGCCGCGTGCTCGTCTTCAACCGCGCGGCCGAGCGCCTGTTCGGACGCCCTGCGGGCGAGGTCGTTGAGCGGCTCGGCCTGTCGGGCCTGATGCCGCCGGGGGGGGCAGCGGAGCTCGCAGAGCGCCTGCGCGCTGCGGACGATGGCGGTGACGGGCGAATCACGCCGCCCCTCTCCCGCATCGTCTTGGGCGCAGACGGCGGCACGATCCCCGTGCTCGTCAGTGCATCGACCGCCCGCAGCGAACACCATGAGACCGCCGTGCTCTTCTTCTTTCAGGACCAGCGTGAGCAAATCCGGATCCGGAGCGCGCTCGAGGAGACGCAGCAGCGACTCGACGCGAGCGAGAAGCAGGCGCTCTTGGCCGAGTTGGCGGGCGCGGCGGCGCACGAGCTCAACCAGCCGTTGACGAGCGTCCTGGGCTACGCGGAGCTGCTCACGCGCAAGCTCGGCGCGGACGACCCGACGCGTCGCCCCCTTGAGGTCATCCACCGAGAGGCGAGCCGCATGGCCGAAATTGTCAAACAAATCGGGCAGATCACCCGCTACGAGACGACGGCGTATGTCGGTTCGACGCGGATTCTCGACCTGGCGGCGTCGGCCGGCGCAGCGCCCCCCGCCTCCAAGCCCGGAGAGACCCCATGAACCGCCCACGCCTGACTCGCTGGGCGCTCTGCGCGGCGATGTTGCTCTCGCTCCCCACGCCCGCAGCCGCGCAGACGCCCGACGCGGCCGGGCTCGTCGCCTCGGCCACGGCGCGCAACGGCTTTGGTTTCGACCACGGAACGGCGCGCGTCCGTCTGTCGATCACCGGCGGTGACCAAGCGCCCAAGGAGCGCGTCCTCCGCGCGCGGACGCTCCGCGGCAGCACCGGCGGCGCACGCACTGTGCTCCGCTTCTTGAGCCCGTCCGAGGTCCAAGGCGCCGCGTTTTTGCTCGTCGAGCAACCGGGTGACGCGCCGGACGACATGCACCTGTACCTGCCCGCCCTGAAGCGCACGCGCCGCATCGCCGGCAGCCAGAAGGACGGCAGTTTCATGGGCACGGATTTCACCTATGCGGATCTTGAGTATCGCGACGTCAAGACGGCCGCTTACTCACCCGTCGCCGAGGCGTCCCTGGACGGTGTGCCCTGTTGGCGCGTCGAGGCCCGCCCCACCGCCCCCGCTGCGGGGGTGAGCCGCGTCGTGCTGCACATTCGGCGCGACAACGGCCTGATCCAGCGCAGCGAGCTGTTCGGCGCGGAAGACCGTCTCCTCAAGCGCTACAGCCTGCGCGACTTCGCGACGGTCGACGGTCAGCCAGCGCCGTCCGACGCGGAGATGCACACGGTCGAGACGGGCCGCACCACCCGCCTGACCATCGACGAGGTCGACACGCGCACGCCCCTCGACCCCGCTGACTTTACCCCCGAGAGCCTCTCCCGAGGATGATGGCGTTGCTCGTCGCGCTCGCGACACCCTCCGATGTTCAGGTCATCGCGCGGTTCGAGGCCGCGATAGAGGGCGATCTTGCGCACGACGCGGCGGATGAAGACCTGCTCGCGGCGAGCACGCGCTGGACGCTAGGGGTCGAGACACGGCTCTCCGTGGCGACGCTGATGCACATCGAGGGCACCCTGCGGAGCGCGGGCCGAACGCCGTCGCCGGGCGAGTGGCGGGGGCTGGCACCCGCGCGCGGCCGCGCCGAGGCGACGACAGAGCTCGGTGAGGCCTGGCTCTCGCATCGCCGAGGGCCGCTGCGTCTCGATGTCGGGCAGCTCATCGTGCGCTGGGGCGTGATGGACCTGCAGAGCCCAAACGACGTGCTCAACCCGATGGACTTTCGAGACGGGCCGCCGCGCGTGGGCGCGACGGAGGCGCCGGTGCGGCCCATCCCCATGCTGCGGGTGAGCCACGTGAGCGACGACCTGAGCCTTGAGGTGGTCTGGCAGCCCTTCTATACGCCGCATTGGGGCAACGCTGCAGACAGTGACTGGGCGGCGACCCGCCTCGACCCGAGCCTCGCGGGCGCGCTCGCACTCACCGACTTGCTGGTCTCCCCCTCTGCGAGCGAGGCGCTCCAGCCGCTGCTGTTGACGCCGAACCCGCCCGAGGCGTGGCCATCGAACGGCAGCATCGCGGCCCGGATCGGCACCTCCGGGGCGGGGTTGGACCTGAACGCGCAGGTGAGCTGGGCGTGGGACCGCACGCCGACTTTGCGCGCGGACCCGGAGCTGACCGCCCTGCTTGTGGCCGCGCGGGAGGATGATCTGCCCACGCTTCTGCGGCTCTACCCGCGCGTCGCGCCGCGGCTCGCGAACGGCGGGCGCGCGGTGGAGGCGCGCCACGAGCGCACCTTGACTGCGGGCGTGGACGCCGCGGTGGCGCTCGACACGGTCGTGGTCAAGGCTGAGGTCGCCGCAACCCCAGGCCGCACGCTCTACGAAGCCACGCTCCAGCCCGTGCGCGCCCCGGCCCTATCGTGGGCCGTCGGCGTCGACTGGCTCGACGACGAGGCGCTCTCGGCCACGCTGGAGCTCAGCGGGCTCACCCCCCTGCGCGACAGCGAGTATCTGCTCTTTGGCAGGGGCTGGGCGCAGGCGGCGAGTGTGGCCCAGTGGCGGCCGCCGCAGGTTGAGGGTATCGAGGTCACGCTGGCGCTGCAGCACGCGCTGACGGCCCGGGCGTGGGCGGCCTCTCCCACGGTCGCGTGGTCGCCGCCCCGCGCGAGCGCAGACGCGCTGCGGCATACGCTCGCCGCGGGCCTGCTCCTGCTGGACGGCGAGGCGGGCACCTTGATGGGCGCATTTGGCCATAACGACGCGGCGCACCTGCGGTACACCTTGTCCCTCTGAGCCGTCGCCGCCCGAGGACGCCCTTGGACCTTTTCGACCACGCCCGCGCGCACGACCCCGACGCGCGGCGCCACTTGCCCTTGGCCGAGGCGGTGCGCCCCGACGCCCTCGAGGCTGTGCTCGGCCAAGACCGCCTGCTCGGCGAGGGCAAGCCCCTGCGGCGCGCGATCGACAGCGACCGCGTGCCGAATCTGGTCTTGTGGGGCCCGCCGGGCACGGGCAAGACCACCATCGCGCGGGTGCTCGCCGGCCGGACCGGCCACCACTTCGAGCCGTTCTCCGCTGTGCTCGGCGGCGTCAAGGAGCTGCGCGTGGCGGTAGACGCCGCACGGGAGCGCCTGAAGTACGAGCGTCGCCGGACGATCCTCTTCGTGGACGAGATCCACCGCTTCAACAAGGGCCAGCAAGACGCGCTGCTCCCCCACGTCGAGGACGGCACTGTGACCCTCGTCGGCGCGACGACGGAGAACCCGAGCTTCGAGCTGAACGCGGCGCTGCTCTCTCGGGCGCGCGTCGTCGTCTTGCAAGCCCTCACGCCGGAGCGCGTGCGCGACATCTTGGTGCAGGCCCTCACCCACCCCGTCGCCCTGACGCGGTGGCCAGGCGCGCAGGTCGAGCCCGACGCCCTCGACCACCTCGCGGGGCTCTCGGGGGGCGACGCGCGCCGCGCACTGACCGCGCTCGAGGCCGCGCTCGACTTCGCGCCCGCGGGTGAGCCCGTGACGCTCGCCGCCGCTCAGGCCGCGCTCGACCGCCGCGTGCTCACCTACGACAAGGGCGGCGACCAGCACTACGAGGTCGTGAGCGCCTTCATCAAGTCACTGCGCGGCAGCGACCCCGACGCCGCCGTTTACTGGATGCTCCGCATGCTCGAGGCGGGGGAGGACCCGCTCTTCGTGCTGCGTCGCATGCTCGTGTTCGCGAGCGAGGACATCGGGCTCGCCGACTCCGCTGCGCTCGGGGTCGTGAACGACTGCCACGCCGCGTTTCGCGTGATCGGCCTGCCGGAGGGGCTCTTTCACCTTGTCCACGCGGCGACCTATCTGGCCTGCGCGCCGAAGAGCAACACAGTGCTCACGACCCTCGCCGCGGGGCGCACTGCGGTGTCTCAACACGGCGCGTTGCCCGTCCCGCTCCACCTGCGCAACGCGACGACCGGCCTGCAGAAGCAGCTCGGCTACGGCGACGGCTATCGCTACCCGCATGAGTTCGCAGGCAACTACGTGGCCCAGCGGTACATGCCAGATGACTTGGAGGGGCTGACGCTCTTCCATCCGCGAGGCGCGGGCGCGGAGCCCGCGCTCGCTGAGCGCCTCACGGCGTTGAGGGCGCAGGCGGGGCAGACGCCGGCGCCGCGACCGGAGGCGAAGACGCCGCGGCGATAGCGGCCGCGTCGAGGCCGAGCTCCTCGCCCATGCGGCTGACAGCTTGGCCAATCTGGGCCGCTGTCACGCCGTCCGCGTCGCGGTACTCCGGCGCCACCCCGATGAGGCGCGCGTAAGCCGCGAACGCGCCGCGCAGCGTCGCCTCGGTGCGCGGCCGGATCTGAAGCCATGCGTTCCCCTGCAGGTAGAGCAGGCTCGGATCGTCCGTGCGCCGCCCCGCCTGCGCCTCGAGGGCCTGCAGCGCCGCGGTCGCGCGACCGAGCCCGAGCACCACGCGCACCCAAGCCCGGGTGACCTCCCAGTCATCCGGCCAGAGCGCGCGCGCCTGAGAGAGCAGGCGCTCCGCGTCGAAGACCCGGTCGGCGTCCACGAGCAAGCGCGTCAGCGTGAGCACGAGCGGCGGACTCATCGACTTCGCGTCGAGCCGCCCCGGGTGCTGGTCGATGAACGCGATGAGCAGCTTCGGGTCGCGGATCATGGCCTCGGGCGACGGCGGGGCCGCGGGGTCAACGCGCGTCGGGTTGACCTGCACCCAGCGCGTCGCGGGCGGCGCCACGGCGGGCGCTCCGACCTGAGTCAGCGCGAAAATCAGCCAAGACACAGGGTTCATGGAGCGCCCTCCAAGGCGTCGGGATCAGGATCGGCCAAGCGCTCAACCCACCCCACGTCGTCACACGCGTGGAGCAGCGCGCGCACGGTGCGCTGCTGTCCGGGGAGCACGAGGTCCGGCGCGAGCTCGCAGAGCGGCGCGAGGACGAACCTGCGCGCGGCGAGCCTCGGGTGCGGGAGCGTCAAGCGGGGGGTGTTTATCACGGCGCCCCCCCAAGAGAGCAGGTCGAGGTCAATCGGTCGTGGCCCCCACCGCGTCTCCCGCGCCCGGTCGCGTCCGAGCGCGACCTCGAGCGAGAGCAGAGTGTCCAGCAGCGCCTCGGCCGACCGCCGCGTCTCGAGCGCCACGACCTGATTCACGTAGTCGGGCTGCTCGACGGGCCCCCACGGAGCGCTCCGCCACAGCGCGCTCGGCCGCAGCGCGCTCCCCAGCCCCTGCAGCGCCTCGACGGCCCGCGCGAGGCGCGTCACAGGCGCGTCCACGTTGCCGCCGAGCCCGACATAGGCCCAGACCGGCGCGGGCGTGGTGTGCTGACCGCTCACGCGCCGCAAGGTAGGCGGCGGGGCGGTCGTTGACAAGGTGGGTGCCATCTATGAATCTCGCGCGCGCTCGCCCGTCTGAGTGCAGAGACCCCGCACCGGACCGTGACCAAGGACGCCGAGATGCCCACTCTCCTCCGCGCGCTGCTCGCCTCGCTGCTGCTCCTTCTCCCCGTCGCCGCGCTCGCGCAGGCGCCCACGCTGCCCGGCGTCGATCTCAAGGGCCTTGAGAAAGACGAGGTCGAGGGGCTGACCGAGCTCATGCAAGGCGGCGCATGCCCCTGCAATACGAAGCTCAGCGTCTACGAGTGCGTCGAGAAGAAGTCCTGTGACCAGGCGACGCAGCTGATGCAGTTCGCGGCCGACAAGTTCCGCGAGGGCTTCGGGCCGGAGCAGGTCCAACAGGCGGTCGTCAAAAAATACTTTGACGAGATCATGCGGTTCACCTTCGACCTCAAGGACAGCCCCAAGAAGGGCGCCGCGAACGGCCGCGTCACCATCGTCGAGTTCGCGGACTTCGAGTGCCCGCACTGCAGCTTAGTCGCGAAAATCCTGCCCGAGGTCCTCAAGGCCTACCCGAAGGACGCGACGCTCTACTACAAGTTCTTCCCGCTCCCGAGCCACACCTTCGCCGAGCAGGCCGCCCGCGCGGCTTGGGCGGCCAACCGCCAGGACAAGTTCTGGCCCATGCATGACCTGATCTACGCCAACCAAGCGTCGCTCAGCGCGGACAAGTTCGTGGCGTTCGCGCAGGAGCTCGGGCTCAACCTGACGAAGTTCAAGGCGGACATGGCCAGCTCAGATGCCACCCGCGCGGTGGAGCGCGACAAGGCCGAGGGCACCAAGGCCGCGCTCACCGGCACGCCGTCGATCTATATCAACGGCAAGTACTACTACGAGGACAAGACGCCCGAGGCCCTCAAGGCGTACATCGAGAAGCTCCTCGCGACGAAGCCAAAGAAGTAGTCAGAGGCCCTCGATCCACGCGACGACGCGGCGCACTGCGTCGTCGTCCAGCGGGCCGCTCGGGGGCATCGGCTCGCCCCGCAGGCCGGGATAGTCGTGCAAGAGCTTGCGCACCAGCGCGCTCCGGAGGGGCTGCCCCGGCTGAACGAGCGCCAGCCCGGGGAAGCGCCCGCTCGGCTGACCGACGAGCGCCGCCTCGGTGAGCGCCGGCGGGACGCGCCCCGCTGCGGCGTCGCCGTGGCACCCACAGCGGCCCACCCACGCCGAGGCGACATCGCGCTCGAAGTCGAGCGCCGGCTGCGGCGTATCGACGGTCGGCGCGGGCAGGCCCGCCCAGAAGCCCACCTCAAAGGACACCCCAAGCGTCTCCCCATCGAGTCCGATGACCGCGCCGGGCGCGACCTGGAGCCGATAGGCGATGCCAGGGCTGAGCGCGTCGCGCGGGGTGAGCTCCAGCGCGCGCCCCACGACGTCGTAGCGGGCATCGAGCGGCACGGCGACCTCACCGCTCGCCAGCCGGATACCCTCACCGTCGGCGCCAGCCAGCGCGAAGACCGGGTACAGGTATCGGTCAAACTCGAGCCGAATCGGCCGGTTCGCGGCGTGCTCGCCGCCTGGCCCGGGCTCGGACGCGACCACGGTCAGCGAGGGCGCATCTGCCCCGGCAGTACAGCCTGAGACGCTCATCGAGAGCGCCGTTCCCGCCAGAATCAGCGCGCTCACCCCGTTGCGCCGCATAGACTCACGCATTGACAGTATTATCCGGTTGTTCTAGCGTCCGTCGCCATTACTTCGCCTTACATCAGCCAAGTGGCTGAATCTAATCCACAAATCCTTGGTAGGTCACCCATGAAGCTCTCCCACAACGTCTTCCTCGGGCTGCTCGTCGGCGGCGCCTCGCTCGTGTTCGGCGGCTGCGGCCCCAAGTACCCCAAGTGCGAGAACGACGAGCACTGCCAAGAAAAGGGCGAGTTCTGCGTCAACGGTCTCTGCCAGGAGTGCCGCGAGAACAGCCAGTGCGAAGGCCCGGGCATGATGTGCGCCGGCGGCAAGTGCCAGCGTAAGCCCGGCTACTGCGACGCCACTGTGACCTGCCCCGGCGACCAGAAGTGCCGTGACAACGAGTGCGGCCCGCAGTGCCTGAACAACGACGAGTGCGGCGCCGGCCAGATGTGCCAGGGCGGCAGCTGCGTCGCCAAGCCGCAGTGCGGCGACGGCGCCGACAACCCCGCCTGCCCCGAGGGCTCCGAGTGCGTGTCCGGCACCTGCCGCGTCAAGCTCGTGAGCTGCAACCTCGGCGGCGACCCGGTCTACTTCGACTTCGACAAGGCCAACCTGCGCCCCGACCAGAAGGCGAAGCTCGACGGCGTCGCGGCCTGCCTCAAGAACAACAACCTGAGCGCGCAGGTCGGCGGCCACGCGGACGAGCGCGGCACCGAGGAGTACAACCTCGCGCTCAGCCAGAAGCGCGCGGACGCCGCCTCGTCCTACTTGGTCAAGTCCGGCGTGTCGAAGGACAAGCTCAACGCCGTTGGCTTCGGCGAGAATAACCCGATCTCGAGCGGCAGCTCCGAAGACGCGTGGTCGAAGAACCGCCGCGTCGAGGTCGACTCCAAGTAATCCCCATGCGCGCCCGCCTCGCTCTCCTGCTCCTCGCTCCGCTCGTCTCCGGCTGCGTCACGCATTGGCGCGGCAAGGAGATCGAGGCGAACTTGGCCGCGCTCCAAGCGCAGGTTGACCTGCAGAGCGAGCAAGGCCGCGCGCAGGCGCGCAAGGTCGAAGAGATGCTCGAGACCCGCCTCGGCGATCTTGAGCGTCGGCTTGGCGAGGCCATCGCGCAGCTGCAAAAGGGCTCGGCCGACACCGGCATCGACCTCGAGAAGTTGCGGGACGAGCTCAAGCGGGTGCAAGGCGAGCTCGCCGAGACGCGCGAGAAGCTCAAGACGAGCGAGGCGGCCGCCGAGCTCGGCGTCACGGTCGCGCCCGCCCCCGGTGAGACGCTGCCCGAGGCGGAGCCCGACCTGTATCGCGCTGGCTACGACAAGTACAAGGCGCAGGACTGGGACGGGGCTGTGCGCGTCTTCAGCGCGTATACGAACAAGTTTCCGGGCGCGCCGCAGGCCGACAACGCCTTCTACTTGATGGCCGAAGCCCTCACGCAGAAGCAGGACTTCCCTGCGTCCGTGCGCGTCCTGCAGGTCGTCCTTCAGAAGTACAATAGCGGCGACAAGGTCGACGACGCGTACGTCCTGATGCACGACAACTTTGTCGCGATGAAGCGCTGTAAGGACGCGACGCCGTTCCTCGAGACGCTCATCGCGGACTACCCCAGCAGCAGCCGCGTGGCGGACGCCAAGAAGAAGCTCGCCGCCACCAAGCGGACGTGCCGCTGAGCGCTCACTTAGCCAGCCGCGCCGGTGGTGTCCATGCGGGGTGAGGCCACGCCGCCGCCGGAGTTCCGGCCGGCGCTCTGGTGGGTCGGCGGCGCGCTCGTGCCCGCGCTCAGCGCGCTCAGTCGCTCGCCGCAGCGCGTGGTAACGCCCGAGGCGCTCCCGCTGAGCGGCGTGGACATCGTCTGCGTCGACGCGCCGAGCCCGGATGGGGCATCGGCCGAGGCGCTGGCGCGGCGCGTCCGCGACCGGTGCGGTGAGCCGGAGATCGTCGCCGTCCTCGCGCGGTCCGACGCCGCCCGCGAGACAGCGCTGCTCGAGGCGGGCTTCGCGCTGGTCGTCACGCACGACGCCGACCCGAACCTGACGCGCGCGCGCTTGCGCAAGGTCGAGCAGGCCGCGACGACGCGCGCGCGCCTGCGACAGGCGGACCCGACCTCGGAGTCCGGCGATGATGAGGCCAACGGACGTCGCCTGATGGCGCTGTCCTTCGCGTCTCGCCTGCTGACGACCGTCCAAGACGAGAACGAGACGTTCCAGCGGCTCGTCGACATCGTCGCGCGCGAGCTCAACAGCGGGCGCGTCTCGCTGATGCAGCTCGACCGCGAGTCGGGCACCCTCGAGATGCGCTGCGCCGTCGGCATCGAGGGCGACATCATGCGCCGGGCCCGCGGCCGCCTCGGCGTCGGCATCGCGGGCACCTGCGCCGCGCTCGGCAAGCCCGTCTACGTTGACGACCACGCCCGCGCCCGCGCGCAGACGGTGGACGGCGAGCTCACGGACTTCGTCGTCGAGGGCCATGGCTTACAGAACCTGCCGATGTCCCTGACCGTGCCCATCAAGGTCAAGGGCGAGGTCGTGGGTGTCGTGAACGTGACGGACCGGCGGGGGCGAGAGGCCTATTCCCGGACGGACATCGCGTTCATCGAGGCGCTCATGGGCCAAGCGGGGCATCTGCTCGAGAACACGATGCTCTTGCGCCACCTGCACGAGCTCAAGGCCTTCAGCGAGCAGGTCGTGAACACGCTGGGGGACCCGCTCGCCGTCGTGGACGACGACCTGCGCCTCGTGAGCTACAACCGGGCTTTTCAGCGGCTCTTCGGCGGGGCGCCGGGCGCGTGGCTCTGGGACAGCCTGCCGCTCGACGCGGAGGACAGAGAGGCCTTGGTGGCCCGCTTCTCCGGTGCGGCGCAACCCCTGCGGGCGCTCACGCTCCAGGAGCGCACCTTCGAGCCTTCGGTCATGCGCTTCGCGGACGAAGACGGCGCCCCCCCCCGCCACCTGCTCTTCTTGCACGACGCTACGCAGCGCCGACAGATGGAGCGGCGGCTGGTTGGCGCCGAGAAGATGGCCAGCCTCGGCGTGCTCGCCGCGGGCCTCGCGCACGAGATCAACAACCCGATCTCGTTCGTGAAGGCCAACCTCGGTCACGTCGGGACCTACCTGACCGAGGCCCTGACGGTCGTAGACGCCTGGCGCACGGCGGCCGATGTCGTCGGCCCGCATCCGGCCTTTGAGACCGCGCGCCGGGTCGAGGAGGCGCAAGAGCTCGAGTTCATTCGCTCGGACGCGGCCAAAATCATGCGCGATTGCCTCGACGGCGCGGACCGCGTCCAGCGCATCGTGCAGGGGCTCAAGTCCTTCGCGCACCCGGACACCGAGACGGCGCGCGAGGCCAAGCCCGCTGACCTGATCGAGCACGCCGTGCTCTTCACGCAGGGCAAGTGGAAGTACAAGCTCGAGCTCCGCCGCGAGATCGAGGACGTCCCAGCCATCTACTGCCTTGCGGGGCCGCTTGAGCAGGTCTTCATGAACCTGATCGTCAACGCCGCGCAGGCCGCGCAGACGTGGGCGCGGCTCGATATCCGCGTCCGCGCGCGCGACGGCGGCGTCGAGTTCGTCTTTCGCGACACCTGCGGCGGCGTGCCCGAGGCGATCCGCGGGCGGATCTTCGAGCCGTTCTTCACGACTAAGGACGTGGGCGAGGGCACCGGCCTCGGCCTGTCGATCGCCTACAACATCATTGAGAGCCACGGCGGGCGGCTGGCCCTCGAGGTCGACGAGGACATCGGCTCCACGTTCACGGTTTGGCTGCCCGTCGGCGCGGACGCCAAGCCAATCGTTGCCCAGCAGATGTCGCGGTTTCGGATCTAAGGCCGCGAGAAGTTACTGCACGAGGGTGACGGGCACCCCTTGGCTGGTCGACGCGGTGATCGCCGCCGTGTCGGGGCCGAGGGTAATGGTCCCGACGCGCGTGCGGGTCACGATCAGGAGCGCACCCTGCCCGAAGACCCCGGGGTTGTCGCCCACGGCCGCGACCTGCGCGGCGGGGATCGTCACCGTGCCTTCGGCGTCGGGCACGCTGCAAAACACCCACTGCCCCGCCTGCGGCTCAACGCTCGGGATGAGCTGCGCCGGCAGGAGCGTGACGAGCAGGCTCTCGCTCTCGCCCGCCGCCCACTCGACGACGAGGTCGTCGTTCACCGACTGCTGCGCGCCGAACTGCGCCTGAGGCGAACGGACGTTCACCGAACGCGGGGCGTTCACCGCGACCTCGAAGGCGCCGAGGTGCGCGCCGCCCTGCGCGGTCGCGACAAGCCGGGCGTTGTCGTCGAACAGGTCGTCGGGGACACCGCCGCCCACCGTGTAGTCCACGCCCGCGCCGCCGACCGAGGGCGTGAGCTCGAGCGCGCTGCGTGCACCCGCGAGAGAGATCGTACCCGTGTCGTAGCCCTGCGCCGGCGCGGCCTGCGCGTTCGGATCGAACGGCACCGCCACGCAGCCCGACTGGTTCGGCAGCTCGCCCGCCGCAGTCACGCGCGCGGACAGCGTCGCCGCAGGCACCTGCGGCTGCTCAGTGAGCACCACCGCGGCGACGAGGGCGGCGGGGCGAGGCGTCACCACCGCGTCGGGGCGAGGCGCCTCGGCGTCCACCGTCGGCTCGACCGTCGCGTCCCGCTCGACGGGCGCGCCGCCCGTGGCGCCCGCAGGCTCGCCCCCCAACGGCGCGCCCCCCGAGGCGCCCGCAGGGTCGCCGCCGACCGGCGCGCCGCCATTCGCCGCTGCATCCGCGCGCGCGCCCCCGCTCGTCCCGGCGTCGTCATCCGCCGGGGCCGGATCGGCGCACCCGGCGGCAAGGCCAAAGAGCGAGGCGAGCACAACATTCTCGAGGGCGTGGCGCATGAGTTCTCCTGAGTGACGGACAGACGACCGAACGACCAAACGACCAAACGACCAAACGACAGCGCCCGACTCTAGCAAAGCCCCTCGGGTTGCCAATATTTCCGCGGGTGTGCTATCGCGCCGCAGAAGCCCTCGATGCACCCGACCGATCCGAACGCCCTCGGCGCCCTTCCACCCGCCGCTGTGACCGCCGAGGTCGCGGACTTGGCCCGCCGCGCGCGCGCCGCGGGCCGCGCGCTCACACGCGCCTCGGGCGCGCAGCGCACCGCCGCGCTGCTGGGCATGGCCGCGGCGCTCGAAGAGCAGGCGTCGACGCTGGTCGTGGTCAACGCCGAGGACGTCCGCGACGCCGGCGCGCGCGGCACCTCGGGCGCGATGCTCGATCGCCTCACGCTCACGGCAGGGCGCGTCACCGACATGGCGCGCGCGCTGCGCGAGGTGGCCGCCCAGGACGACCCGCTCGGCGAGGTCGAGGCGCTCACGGTGCGCCCCAACGGCCTGCGCGTGGGGCGCATGCGCATCCCCCTCGGCGTGGTCGGGATCGTCTACGAGGCCCGCCCCAACGTGACGGCAGACGCCGCCGCGCTGTGCATCAAGTCGGGCAACGCCACGCTGCTGCGGGGCGGCAGTGAGGCGCACCGCACGAACGCCGCGCTCGTCGCGTGCCTGCAAGGCGCGCTCGTCGCGGCCGGTCTGCCTGCAGACGCCGTGCTCGCGCTCCCGTCGACCGACCGGGGGTACATCCTCGCGATGGTGCAGGCCGAGGGCTTGGTCGACTTGGTCATTCCCCGCGGCGGCGAGGCGCTCATCCGCTTCGTGACCCAGAACGCCCGCGTGCCCGTGATTCAGCACTACAAGGGCGTCTGCCACGTCTTCGTCGACCGCGCCGCCGATGAGGCCAGGGCCATCGACATCTGCGTGAACGCGAAGGCTCAGCGCCCCGGCGTGTGCAACGCGATGGAGACGCTGCTCGTGCACGCCGAGATCGCCGACAGTTTTCTGCCCAAGGTTGCCGAGGCGTTGACGGCGCGCGGCGTTGAGCTCCGCGGCTGCCCCGAGACGCTGCGGCGCGTGCCGACCGCTACTCCCGCGACCGACGCTGATTGGGCGGCGGAGTACCTCGACCTCATCTTGGCGGTGCGCGTCGTCCCGAGCTTGGACGCCGCGATTGCGCACATCGAGGCCTGGGGCTCCGACCACACCGAGTCGATCGTCTCCGAAGACTACACCGCGGTGAGCCGCTTCATGGCCGAGGTCAACAGCTCGGTCGTCGTCGCCAACGCCTCGACCCGCTTCGCCGACGGCGGACAGCTCGGCCTCGGCGCCGAGATGGGCATCAGCACCAGCCGGCTTCACGCATACGGCCCCATGGGCGCCCGCGAGCTTACGACCCGTAAGTTCGTCGTCTACGGCGCAGGCCACGTCAGGACTTGAGCATGCAGGATACGCAAGACCGAGAGTTCGCGCTCTTCATCGCGGATACCCTCGCCGAGAAGAAGGCGCACGACATCACCATCCTTGATGTCGGCAATCTCGTCGGCTACGCGGGCTACTTTGTCGTGTGCGCGGGCCGCAGCGACCGCCAAGTCAAGGCGCTGGCGGACTGGGTGCAGCGCCACAGCCGCGACGCCGTCCAGCGCCGCCCCATCGGCGTCGAGGGCGTCGAGCGCGGCCAGTGGGCGCTGCTCGACTACGGCGATGTGGTCGTGCACGTCTTCCGCGAGCAGGAGCGCGCGTTCTACGACCTAGACGGCCTCTGGGAGGACGCGCCGCGCGTGCCCTGGACGCCGCCACCCGAGCCCCCCCGCCCCGCCGGGACGCAGGCCTGAGCGCGCGGGCCGCGTGCGCGTCATCGTCGCCGCGGTCGGTCGCCTCAAGGCTGAGCACTTTCGCGCCGGCTGCGCGGACTACCTGGCCCGCATGGAGCGTGCGCTCCCGGGCGTGACGTTCGAGGTCGTCGAGGTCAAGGACGCCGCCCGCACCAGCGGCACTGCGGCGCAGTGGAAGGCGCGCGAGGCCGAGGCCTTGCTCGCGAGCGTGCCCCCGGGCGCGCGCCTGGTCGCGCTCGACGAGCGGGGCAAGCCGCGAGCCTCGCGCGCGTTCGCCGAGTGGCTCGGCAAGCTGCGGGACACGACCGTGCCCGCGGTATGCTTCGTGCTCGGCGGCCCCGATGGGCTCGACGAGACCGTGCGCGTCCGCGCCCACGAGCTCTTGTCCTTCGGACCCGCCACGATGCCGCACGAGCTCGCGCGACTCGTCCTGCTCGAGCAGCTCTACCGCGCGACGAGCATCCTTACCGGGAGCCCATACCACCGGGACTGACGCGGGCGCTCAGGCGTCCTCGTCGTCGTCGTCCTCGCGCTGGCTGACTTGGCCCTTTTCGTAGTCCGTGATGCCATAGCGCTTGAGCAGGCGCCGAAAGTTCGCGCGCTCGACCTGCGCGTGCCGCGCCGCCGCCGAGACGTTCTTGAACCGCCTCATCAGGCCCCGCAGGTAGACGAGCCGGAACGACGTCTCGGCCGCCTCCATCGCCTCGCGCATCGGCAGCTCCAAGTCGACTTGGCCGACCAGGGGATCGACGCTGAGGCCCGGCGAGGCCTTCTCGGTGAACTCCGGCGGCAGCGCGTGCTCCGTGAGCTCCTCGCTCGCCTCGAAGATGACCGCGCGCTCGATCGCGTTGTCGAGCTCCCGAATGTTGCCCTTGTAGTCGTGCGCCCGCAGCAGCTCCATGCAGCGCGCGCTGATGTTCTTGATCTCCTTGCCATTTCGGACCGCATGTCGACGCAAGAAGTGGTAGGCGAGCCTCGGGATGTCGTCGCGCCGGTCGTTGAGGCCAGGGAGGCGAACCTCGACGACCCGGAGCCGAAAGTAGAGGTCCTCGCGGAACTTGCCCGCGGAGACGTGCGACGGCAGGTCGGCGTTCGTCGCGGCGACGATGCGGATGTCGACCTTGGTGTCCTTTGTATCGCCGACGCGCCGAACGACCTGGTCGGAGATGACCTTGAGGAGCTGCTGCTGGGCCTCAAGGTGCAGGTTGCCGATCTCGTCGAGGAAGATCGTGCCGCCGTCCGCCGCGTGAAAGAGGCCGTCTTTGTCCGCAAAGGCGGTGCTGTGGGCGCCCTTCTTGTGACCAAAGAGCTCGGCGCTCATCAGCTCCTTGCTGAGGACGCCGCAGTCCACATGAACGAAGGGGCCGTCCTTACGAGGGCTGCGGTCGTGAATCGAGCGCGCGATCGCGCTCTTGCCCGCGCCCGTCGGTCCGGTGATGAGCACGTTCGAGGCGGCGCGCGCGACCTGCGATACGAGCGACATCACCGGCTTCATCGCCGCCGCCACGCTGTCGATGAGCGCGCTGTTCGGGGACGCGTCGATCTGCTGTCGCAGCGCCAGGTTCTCGTCCCGCAGGCGCTTGACCCGTGCGGCCTGCCGCACGCGGTTGACGCACTCCTCGATCTCGACGAACGGCTTGGTCAGGTAGTCGAACGCGCCCTCACGCATCGCGCGCACGGCGTCCTGAATGCTGCCCTTGCCGGTCATCACGATGACCTCGACCTCGGGCCGCGCGGCCTTGACGCGCTTGAGCAGCTCAAGCCCGTCGATGCCCGGCATCATCACGTCTGTGACGATGACGTCGATCTTGTGGAGCTGCAGGGCCTGCAGCGCGTCCTGGGCGCTGCCGCAGGTCGCGACTTCGAACTCGTCGCGGCGCAGCATCACCGTCCAGACCTTCAAGATGACCGGCTCGTCGTCGACGATGAGCACTCGGACAGGCGCGGGCTTTGTCATGGCGTCCTGATTCAGTTCAGCGGGCCGACGGCCGCGGAGGCCGCCGGGAGGTCGATCGTAAAGCGCGCGCCGCCCTCGGGGGACGCGTCGAGCGTGATGGTGCCCTCGTGGTCCTTGACCACGTTCCGCACGATCGCCAGCCCCAGGCCGGTGCCGCTCTTGTTCGCGGCCTTCGTCGTAAAGAACGGCTCGAAGACGCGCTCGCGCAGGTGCGGGGGAATGCCGGGGCCTGTATCGCTCACGACGATGCGCACCCGCCGCTGGTCTGCCCCAGCGCGCGCGTGCACGCTCAGGGTGCCCCCGGTCGACATGGCCTGAACGGCGTTGTTGATCAGGTTCAGGAAGACTGACTTGAGCGCGTCGACGTTCCCCCGCACCAGCAGCCCCGCTGCGTCGAGCTGCACGTCGAACGTCATGTCGCGGGCGGCCTTTTGGCTCACAGAGACAAGGCGCAGGCAGCTCTCGAGCACATCCCGCAGGTCGACAGGGCGGAACTCCATCGAAGCGCCCGGCCGCGCAAAGTCGAGCAGCGCCTGAACGATGTGCTTGCAGCGGTCGGCCGCCGACTCGATCTCGCCCGCCAGCGACTGGACCTCTTCGGCGCCCATGTCAGCGTCCCGCGCGAGCACCTGACTAAAGGTCAGGATGCCGGTCAACGGGTTGTTGAGCTCGTGCGCGACGCAGCCCGCCAGCTCGCCGATGGCGGCCACCTTCTCAAGCAGAATGACCTGCCGCTGGAGCGCGCGCTCACGGGTCACGTCTTCGTATTGGCAGACGCTGAAAGTCTCACCGTCCGGCCCTGCCTCCGGCTCGGCGGACGGCCAAGCGGTGACGCGCCAGAGGCGGCCGTTCGTGTCCTCGCCGATCTCGACCGCGGTGCCCGGCTCGGGCCGATGCGCGGCCGCCACGATGGGGCACCCCGCACACGGCGCATCCCGGCCAAAGAGCGCCTGGTGGCAGGTGCGCCCGATCAGGTCGCGGATCTCGGTGCCGGCCGCGTTGGCCGCCGCCATATTGGCGCGGCCGATCCGCATGGAAGTATCCACGAGGGTCAGCGGGTCGG
>Ga0209598_10001822_pt1 | contig 17116 bp, 17 predicted proteins | sample M_140807_EF_Meta_FD_187317 | JGI IMG/M metagenome (GOLD analysis project Ga0209598, IMG submission 187317) | Freshwater microbial communities from Lake Montjoie, Canada to study carbon cycling - M_140807_EF_MetaG (SPAdes) (version 2) | ecosystem: Environmental > Aquatic > Freshwater > Lake... | reverse complement strand
CGATTGAAAATCGCGGACCATCATCGGATAGGGGTGTGGACCGGCGACCGTACCGATAATGTAGAAGGTATCTTCGACGTTCGTGACCCAATCGCGCATCGCCTCGTTGAGCGCGTCTTTAAGTGTCTTGCTGCCGCTTTCGACTGGCACGACAGTGGCCCCGAGCAGCTTCATCCGGTAAACATTGGCCGCCTGCCGCGCAACGTCCGTCGAGCCCATATAGACGACACAACGCATGCCATAGCGGGCCGCAATGGTGGCCGTCGCCACCCCGTGCTGGCCAGCGCCCGTCTCGGCAATCACCCGCGGCTTGCCCATCCGGCGTGCCAGCATAGCCTGCCCGATCGTATTGTTGACCTTGTGCGCACCGGTGTGATTAAGGTCCTCGCGTTTGAACAAGATCTGTGCGCCGCCGAGTTGTTCAGACCATCGCTTGGCGTGATACAGCGGACTGGGACGACCTACAAAGTGCGCAAGCTCGTGATGAAACTCTGCAACAAACTCCGGGTCGTCCTTGTAGCGGGCATATGCCGCCCGCAACTCGTCCAGTGCATGAGTCAGGGTCTCGGAAACGAAGCTGCCACCGTAGGGGCCAAAATGCCCGAGTGCATCGGGAAAGTCATAAAGTTTCATAGTTCACACATCAATCGTCACTTAAAGCAATTTGCTGCGACCCCAAGGGTACCGCGCAATCTGCCGCACAATCTGCAGCACGCACCTGGGACATAAAGTCCTGCATTCGCGACTCTGATTTCCGGCGCGGCGCGCCCTCGACCTGAATTCCACTGGAAACGTCGACCCAATCCGGGCGCACCTTGCCAATCGCATCGCGCACGTTCCCCGCGTTTAAACCGCCAGAAAGAATCCGTGCTGGCCCGAAACCTTTGGCCGCCGACTCTGAACCGCCCCTCACCCAGTTCCAATCGAACGAGTGACCGCTCCCACCATAGGAATCGGAGAAGGCATCCAGAACCAGTGCCTCGGCCTGTGGATACTGGTCGAGGGCGTGTGCCAAATCATCCGCAGAACGCATCCGAACCGCTCGCCACCAGGGGATTGGCGACAGCGCGCAGTCTTGAGGCATCTCATCGCCATGAAATTGAACGACATCAAGGCCGATGCCATTGACTGCATCGATGACCTCATGGGAACTTGAATTCACCACCAGGCCCACCGCCAGCACCCAACTGGGCAGCCGACGCCGTAACGCGGCCGCCTGTTCAACAGTCAGCGCCCTCGGACTGCGAGGCCACAACACAAAACCGATCGCATCGACGCCCAGACGAACTGCGCAGTCAAGATCGGCTGACTCGACCAATCCACAAAACTTCACACGCGTGCGCACCACACTCTCCAAGCTACCAAGGACCCAGGGCAGTCGCACCAGGTCGTGGCAAATCATATTCCGGCGCATAGTCAACCCCGACCAAGGTCAGACCACACGCGGGGAAGGTTCGAGCCGAAAGACGCCGATCGCGAAGGCTCAGCAACTCATCGATCCAGGCGGGAGATCGACGCCCCATACCAACCTCGACCAGTGCACCGACAAGGTTACGGACCATGTGGTGCAGGAACGCATTCGCCCGAATCGAGATGGCGAGAAAGGCATCTCGCTCAGCGATCGTTAAGTCATAGACCTGGCGCACCGGTGTCGCAGCCTGACAAGCCGCTGCCCGAAACGCAGAAAAATCATGCTCTCCGACCAGACGCGCAGCCGCAGATCTCATCAACTCAAGGTCGAGAGGCCGAAAGACCCAGGCCGCCTGCGAACGCCACAAGGGCTGACGAACCGGCGAGCGCAGAATCAGATAGCGATAACTGCGCGCCCGAGCCGAGTAGCGGGCATGGAAATGCGGCTCGACGACTCGCGCCCATTGCACCGCAATTTCACCGGGCAAATGCGCGTTCGCCCCCCGCACCCAGGCCGTCAGCGGGCGATCGACCGTCGTCTCAAAATGCACGACCTGGGCGGTCGCATGGACGCCAGCATCGGTTCGACCCGCACAAATGGTCGCCACCGGGTGACCTGAAACCTCAGCTAACGCGGACTGAAGAAAATCTTGTACCGCGCCACCACCGGGCTGCGTTTGCCAGCCCTGGTAGGGCGAACCGTCGTAGGCAAGGCCGAGTGCGATTTTCATGCGCTCGGATCACGCACCCGCGGCGTCGCCGAGCCCAAACCGCTGAAGCCCGACAGATCGGGCATCCGCTGCAGCACCTCGGCCTCAACGACCGAATTTGAGGCTGCCCGGACATGGGTCACATCGGTCACATCGGTCACATCGGTGAATTCCGCTGAGCGGCTAACAGCCTGGCCGCGTCCTCGCAGGGTCCAAAGCAAGCCAAATCCACCCAACAACGCGACCGTACCAGCGACGGCCAGCCCAGCTGGCGAAAAGACGCCCCGCGCAACCTGCCCCGCTGTGGTCGGCGCAGCGCTCGCGCTGGCCCCTCCGCCCAGCTTTCCCTTGACTTCGATCTTGGCCTCAGCCCTGGCCTCGGCCTTGGCCATATCGGTGCCGCTGGCGGGAGCAACCGCGAGAGATCCAGCGTTTGGCGCCGGCAATGGCTCACGCTGCGCCTCTAACTCGATCCGGAGAGCGGCCAACTCACGCTCTTTGCGTCGCAGGGCCTTTTGAAGTCCGGCAATGACTTGTTCTTCGGACGCTTGCGCGACCTGAGTCGTGTCGTTCGAACTCGAATCAGCCGAACGCGGCTTTGAGGCCAAGTATTCCGCGGTTTGATCAGCGAGCTCGAGGCGGGCCAATGCCGGATTGACAGCGGCAATCTCCGCAGCACTGGGCAGCCGCAACTCCGACCCGTCAAGTAGCTGATTCATTGACCCCGAGAATGCCTTTGGATTGGCCCGATAAATGGCGACCATCCGCTGCGCAACACTCGGCTTCTCGGCACCGGCCACGGTCTCCTGCAAAACCAACGCATTCGCAATCGCCGCCAGGGATTCACCGGGACGCACCCGATAAGTGCCTTCGGGCGCCTGTGCCACGGCCCTGCTCAGCATCGCCGCAAGCAAGATTGCAAAAATGAATTTCATGCCCACAAGGCTAGCACCACGGTCCGGCCGGACCGGTTACAAACAACCCGAAAAATTCAACGCTCAACGAGGATTCGAAGCATCCGGCGCAGCGGCTCGGCCGCGCCCCACAGCAACTGATCACCGCAGGTAAATGCACCGAGATATTCGGGGCCCATCGCGAGCGAATGCAGACGTCCGATCGGGACCCGAAGTGAACCCGTCACAGCAGCCGGCGTCAGCTCGCGCTCTGAACGCTCGCGCTCGTTGGGGACAACCTTGACCCAGCTGTTGCCCTCCGCCAACAGTCCGCTCACCTCATCGATCGGAATGGCCTCACGCAGCTTGATCGTCAGCCCCTGCGAATGACAGCGCATTGCGCCAACCCGGACACAGAGCCCATCGACCGGGATGCTCCCGGAGCTTCGAAACGCCGGGCCACCAAGGATCTTGTTGAGCTCTGCCCCGCCCTTCCACTCCTCCTTGGATTGGCCATGATCAACCGGAACATCGATCCAGGGAATCAATGACCCGGCCAGAGGGACGCCGCGGAAATGTTGGGTTGGCAGATCGGTGCCGCGGATAGCCGCCGTCACCTTGCGGTCGATCTCAAGAATTGCCGACGAGGGATCCGCCAACTCAGCGGCTACAGACCGGTGCAACACGCCCATCTGCTGAAGCAGCTCGCGCATGTTTTGAGCGCCCGCACCCGATGCGGCCTGATAGGTCATGGCGCTGATCCACTCAACGTGCCCTGCACGCAGCAATCCGCCCATCGCCATCATCATCAAAGAGACGGTGCAGTTACCGCCAATGAAATCGCGAACACCCGCTTTGAGTCCCGCGTCAATGACCTCCCGGTTAACGGGATCCAACACGATCAGTGCGTGATCGCGCATCCGCAAGGTAGATGCTGCATCAATCCAGATACCTCGCCAGCCAGCCGCGCGTAACTGCGGATAAATCGCCTGTGTCCAGTCCCCGCCCTGGCAGGTCAGAACCACATCCATCCGAGCCAGCGCGGTCAGATCGGCGGCATCCATAAGCTTCGATTCGCCGCCTGCCTGACCCAGTGCGGGTGCTTCGCCCCCCGCATTGGAGGTGCTGAAGAAGGTGGGTTCAATGTGTGCGAAGTCCCCCTCGGACTGCATCCGGTCGAGCAGGACCGACCCAACCATTCCACGCCATCCCACCATTCCAACACGTAGCACGTTCAGTCTCCTAATGCGGCAACGACTGCGTCACCCATCGCCCGACAACCAACAGTGGACTCACCCGCCTGCGCGATGTCGCCCGTTCTGAAGCCGCGTGCCAGCACCAAACGCACAGCCTGTTCGACCCGAAGCGCAGCCGCCGCCTGGTCGAGCGAGTAACGCAACATCATGGCCAAGGAAAGAATCGTCGCAAGCGGATTCGCCAAATCCTGACCGGCAATATCGGGGGCCGAACCATGAATCGGTTCGTACATGCCAAAGCCCTCTGCATTGAGCGAAGCACTGGGCAGCAAACCAATCGAGCCGGTCAGCATCGAGGCCTCGTCCGACAGGATGTCGCCAAACATGTTTCCGGCCAGAATGACGTCGAACTGTCGGGGATTACGCACCAGTTGCATCGCGGCGTTGTCTACGAGCATATGCACCAGGGTGACATCGGGATACTCACGACCCACCTCGGTCACGACGTCCTTCCAAAGCTGGGTGGTCTCGAGCACGTTGCTTTTATCAATCGAGGTCACGCGCGCCGAGCGCTTTCGCGCCGCCTGAAACGCCGAATGCGCAATCCGCCGGATCTCGCCTTCGGTATAGCGCATTGTGTCGAAACCCTCGCGCTCGCCGGCCTCGTTGATCCGGATACCGCGGGGCTGGCCAAAATAAATATCGCTGGTCAGTTCCCGAACGATCAGCAGGTCCAGTCCGAGGACGAGTTCATGCTTGAGTGGACTCGCATGGGCTAACTCGTCGTAGACCAGCGCCGGACGCAAATTGGCAAACAGATCGAAACGTTTGCGCAACCGCAGCAACCCTTGCTCGGGGCGCTGAGCGCGAGGGAGACCGTCATATTGTGGGCCACCGACTGCCCCAAACAGGATCGCGTCAGCACCAGCGCACAGCCGCTCGGTCGCCTCCGGCAGCGGATCACCGGCGGCATCTACGGCGGCACCCCCAACCAGACCATGCTCGATCTCGGCATGTAATCCGTCGCGAACCAACACGTCGAGAACCCGCAGCGCCTGCGCTGTGATCTCGGACCCGATGCCGTCGCCGGCAAGCACCGCAATCTTCATCAATTTCCCTATCGTTTTAATTCGAAGGACCGAGTGTTCGCCCGAGCCAGGGCTGTTCGGCAAGTCGGCGCGCCTCGAACTCCCGAATCAGGTCCGCATGCCGCAACGTCAGACCAATATCGTCAAAGCCGTTCATCAGACACCAGCGCCTGTGCGAGTCCACCTCAAACGAGAAGGCGATGGACCCATCGGGGGAGACAACCCGTTGCTCGCCCAAATCGATGACCAACTCGAACCCGGGGAATACGGCCGCGTCGGCGAACAAGCGGTCAACCGCTGAGTCCGGCAGGACGATCGGCAACAGACCATTCTTGAAACAATTATTAAAAAAGATGTCGGCAAAGCTGGGGGCGATGACCGCGCGAAATCCATAGTCCTGCAATGCCCAGGGCGCGTGCTCGCGGCTTGACCCACAACCAAAATTGCGGCGCGCCAACAAAATGCTGGCGCCCCGGTAACGCGATTCATTAAGCACGAACTCCGGATTGAGCGGACGCCGACTGCAGTCTTGACCAGGCTCGCCTTTGTCGAGATACCGCCAACCGTCAAACAAATTCACGCCGAAACCCGTGCGATGGATCGACTTTAAGAACTGCTTCGGAATAATGGCATCGGTGTCGACATTGGCACGATCCAGTGGGGCTACCAAGCCGCGATGCACGGTAAATTGATCCATGGTCTAGGTCCTGTTCCTGGCCTTTGATTCAGGCGAGTTGGCGCACGTCGACGAAATGCCCGGCAATGCCCGCCGCGGCCGCCATCGCTGGGCTCACGAGATGGGTGCGGCCCCCGGTTCCCTGGCGCCCCTCGAAATTACGGTTACTCGTACTGGCGCACCGCTCCCCCGCCTCGAGCCGGTCATCGTTCATCGCGAGGCACATCGAGCAACCCGGTTCACGCCACTCAAAGCCCGCATCTCGAAAAATCTGATCCAGCCCTTCGGCTTCGGCCTGCGCCTTCACCAAGCCAGAACCCGGAACCACCAGGACCTGCCGAACGGAATCCGCTTTGCGACGACCCCGCGCGACCCATGCAGCCGCTCGCAAATCCTCTATTCGTGAATTCGTACAAGAACCGATAAAGACCCGATCGATCCGGATGTCGGTAATTGGTGTGTTGGGGACGAGGCCCATGTACTGCAAGGCCCGCTCATAACCTTCACGCCGCCCCGCATCCTTCTCGCGATCAGGGTCTGGTACGCGCCCATCAATCGTCGTCACCATTTCGGGCGACGTTCCCCAGGTCACCTGGGGCTTGATCGTTGCCGCATCAAGAAGGACTTCAGCATCAAAACAGGCATCGTCATCGCTGACCAATCCACGCCAGAGCGCGAGGGCCTGATCCCACTCCGCGCCCTGCGGCGCCATGGGGCGACCGCGCAAGTAAGCGATGGTTGTGTCGTCAACTGCGACCATGCCGGCGCGGGCACCCGCCTCGATCGACATGTTGCACATCGTCATGCGACCTTCCATCGACAAGGCTCGAACCGCACTGCCAGCAAATTCGATGGCATAACCGGTTCCGCCAGCGGTTCCGATCTGTCCAATCACTGCCAACACGAGGTCCTTGGCAGTAACGCCGCGGCCAACGACGCCCTCAATGCGAACTCGCATCCGCTTCATCGGCCGCGCAACGAGAGTTTGGGTGCCGAGCACATGCTCCACCTCGCTGGTTCCGATCCCGAAAGCCAAACAAGCAAACGCGCCGTGCGTGCTGGTATGACTGTCGCCGCAAACCACCGTCATGCCAGGCAGGGTTGCGCCCTGCTCCGGGCCAATCACATGGACGATGCCCTGACGCCGATCAGCGATATCAAAATAAGTCAGCTGGTGCGCACGCGCATTGTGATCGAGCGTCTGGACTTGTAATCGGGCGATCTCGTCCGTGATACCCGCGACCCCCGCTGAACGATCTGTGGTGGGCACGTTATGGTCGACCACTGCCAGATTGGCAGACCCGCGCCAGAGAGGTCGCCCCGCAAGCTTTAGACCTTCGAAAGCCTGCGGGCTGGTGACTTCATGCACCAGATGGCGGTCGATGTAAAGCAAACACGTGCCGTCATCCGCGCGGTGAACGACGTGCGAGTCCCAGAGTTTGTCGTACAGAGTGCGAGCAAGCATGGTCAATCCGAAGGCGATTCAGAACACTTGATTATGCCAGCGACCGTGTCGCCGCGATGATTTCAAGCGATCGATCGAGCGGGGCGAGATCGGCCAGGCGATGCTCAGCCCCCGCCCGTTCGCCCAACCATAGCCACTCAAAGAGCGGGCGAAGGGTCAATTGCGACGGGTCCCGCACCAGGACCCAAACCTCATCCCAGATCGCAACATTCATTGACCCCACCGTAGGCGCCAGGCGGCGCAGATAGCCAGCCCGTTCGAGCAAGAGAGACACCAGCGACGCCGATGTCGCGTCCCCGTTAAAAAGTGGTTTCAAGGCCGCAGCAGTTCTCGGCGGGCCAGAGCTTTTCGCCGATGCAGTGAGCGCCATGAGGACCTCGCGGGCGAGCGCGAATTGGGCACCGGGAGATTCAGACGCACTAGTCCTGGAAGCAACGCCCCATCGCGGCAGGTTCGCCGCTACTAAGGCTCCGGCAAGAACCACCAGCCACAGGGTGTAGAGCCAGACCAAAAACGCAGGCAACGCGGCGAAGGTCCCATAAACCACGGTGAAACTGTCGACCTGACGGACGTACCACGCAAAGCCCCCCTTCAAAAACTCAAGAGCAAGGCCAGCAAACGCCCCCGCAAGAAGCGCATCGCGCCAGCGCACGAGGGTGTTGGGCAACAGACGATAGAGCAGCGAGACCGCAACGGTCGTCATCAACCAGGGAACGATATCGGTCCATGCGCTCGCCGCCACTGCGCCCTTATGGCCGAGCGACCGCGTGACAGTCCAAAAATAAGAATGAATTGCTACGCTGCCACCGGCCAGTAACGGCCCCAGGGTCATGATCGTCCAATAAAGTGCAAGCCTATGCGCCCATGGCCTGCGGTCAGCAACGCCCCAGATCCCGTCGAGCGTGCGCTCGATCGTTCGCAGGGCCGACAAGGCCGTCAGAAAAAGAATAAAGATTCCAACGACTGACAACTTATCGGCCTTTGATGCGAATTGATTCACGTACTGCACCACCGTTTCGCTAAAGGCCGGGGGAAACAGTTGACTGGCAAAAAACGCTTGCAGGGAACCACGCAAGTCACCAAACGCTGGCAGGATCGTGAGCACTGAAAACGCGATTGCGACCATCGGCACTACGGCCAGTAGCGACAAGAAAGCGAGGCTAGAGGCCGTCTGGGCCACCCGCGCTTCGCGAGCCCGCATCGACAGCAAGCGCAAGAATGCCGTCGCATCCAGGACGGATGGGCGGTTGGCAAAAGCATCGGTCATTGGATATTCGGTCCGTGCGGGTAAGCCCATCTCGGGGGCCATGTTACTGAGCCCATGTTACCTTCACCGAATGCAAGAAATCCTGGTCCTTTACTGGAGTCGTAACGGCTCAACGCGCCGTCTGGCCGACGCCATCGCCGAAGGGATCGAATCGGTTCCCGGCCTCGGTGCCCGTTTACGCACGGTGCCCGATGTGTCGACAGTCTGTGCCGCAGTGGCGCCCGAAATCCCGGAACAAGGGCCGCCATACGCCGAATTGCGGGATCTCGAAGAATGTATCGGCCTGGCCTTGGGTTCGCCCACCCGCTTTGGCAACATGGCTTCCGCACTAAAGCATTTTCTGGACACCACGACGCCTGTGTGGATGGCGGGCGGCTTGGCCGGCAAGCCTGCAGCCGTGTTTACGTCAACGGGTAGCCTGCACGGCGGCCAAGAAACGACCCTGGTCAGCATGATGCTGCCGCTGTTGCATCACGGCATGCTGATCGTCGGCCTGCCATACACGAACCCCGAACTCTCTCGCACCCAACGGGGCGGAACCCCCTACGGCGCCTCTCACGTGGCCGGCTCAGATAACAGCGCAACGCTAGACGCCGACGAACGTCGACTCGCACATGCGCAGGGGCGCCGGCTTGGTGAGACCGCCCTCGCCCTGTCCTCTGCTGCCGCTGCTGCTGCAACGGCCTCCGGGCGCCGCTAATGGCGATGCTGCGCCACTTAACCGTCGGAGGGGTCGGCGCCCTGATTTTATTAGGCCTGCTGTGGGAAGTCTGGCTTGCCCCGCTGCGCCCCGGCGGCAGCATGCTTTTCCTCAAGGTCATCCCACTCCTCATGCTGATGCCTGGGCTTTGGCAGGGCAAGCGTCGATCGGTTCAGGCACTTTCCCTTGTGATTCAGATTTACCTCACCGAAGGGCTCGTGCGGGCCACGAGCGATCCAGGTTTCTCCGCCAAGCTCGCATGGCTTGAGACGGCCCTTTCAACGATGGTTTTTGCCACCACGCTGATGTGGGCAAAAGGGACTCGGACCGATGCAACCAATCCCAGCTGACTGGATTGCCCAGGCAAGCGCGCTGCTCAAGGGGCGCCTGCTCACCGAGCACGGAGACACTGAGGCCTATCTGACCGATTGGCGCAAGCGATACCGCGGGCAAGCACTCGGCGTCGCCCTTCCCGAAAGCACGGAGGAAGTCGCTGCGCTGGTTCGACTTTGCGTCGCCCACCGTATCTCGATCGTCCCGCAAGGCGGAAACACCGGGCTAGTCGGCGGGTCAACGCCAGACACTTCCGGTCAGTCCGTTGTGTTGTCCCTGCGGAGAATGAACCGCATCCGCTCGATCGACCCCAAAGCGGACACGATCACCGTCGAAGCTGGATGTATCCTGGCGGACATTCAACAAGCCGCCGCCCGCGCAGATCGGTTATTCCCATTGTCGCTGGCGGCCGAAGGTAGTTGTACCATCGGCGGCAATCTCTCGACCAATGCAGGCGGCACCCAGGTCCTGCGATATGGCAACGCCCGCGCCCAATGTCTGGGACTTGAGGTCGTGACCGCTCACGGCGAAATTTGGGACGGATTGCGCGCGCTTCGAAAAGACAATACGGGATACGACCTGCGGGATTTGTTCATTGGCGCGGAGGGCACTCTTGGGATCATCACGGCAGCGACCTTAACCCTCCAGCCTCGCCCCGCTGCACAAGTCACCGCGCTCGCTGCGGTCCAAACCCTCGAATCAGCGCTTGAGTTACTCGAGCTTGCACGCACTCACCTCGGCCCAGCCCTGACCGCTTTTGAGGTCATGTCAAAAGTCAGTATGAACGTGGTGCGTACGCAATTCAGCGATGAGCGCCTGCCCTTCGAACCACTGCCTGAGTGGACCGTCTTGCTCGAGTCTTCCGACACCGAGAGCGAAGAGCACGCGCGCAAACGCTTCGAATCACTCCTTCTGCTGGCTGTCGAAGGCGGCCATGTTGAAGATGCCGTCGTCGCGCAATCGCTAGCCCACAGTCAGGCATTCTGGCGCATCCGCGAACGAATCCCAGAAGGCCAGGCCCGTGAAGGCGCTAATCTGAAGCACGATATCGCGCTTCCACTGGCGCTGATTCCTGACTTTGCTCGCAACGCTGGACGTGCAATTGAAGAGGTTCTTCCAAGCGCACGCATCGTAGTCTTCGGGCACCTGGGCGACGGCAACCTGCACTACAACGTCGCGGCGCCCGCCGGCGTGTCCTCGAGCGAAGTGCTGACCTATCAAGATGAAATTGCGACGATCGTCTATGACCGGGTGCAGTCTCGCGCCGGTTCGATCTCCGCGGAGCACGGGATCGGCCAGCTCAAACGCGCCGAACTACCGCTGCGCAAATCGCCCGTCGAGCTCGCGATGATGCGGGCCATCAAACAAGCACTCGACCCTCAGAACTTGATGAATCCTGGCAAGGTTCTATAACGTAGGTCCCCAGAGCACAGCCGTCAGACCACAATCTTCAGACCGGATCGACCAGATCGAGGGTACTGCGCAATAAGGTTGGCGCCGCCCCCACTGCCGCAGCGGCGGCGCCACTCAAACGCTGACGCCATAACCGCGCTCGCGGCTGTCCGTGATAGAGACCTAACAGGTGGCGAAGAATCACCCGAGCGGGCAGTTCCGGAAAACCCTCGGCATAAACCGCCATCGCTTCGGCCACGGCTCGGCGACTGCGGGGGAGATCAGGAAGTTCGGCCAACCCAAACCACCGCGAATCGACCTCGGCAAGCACCCAGGGGTTGTGATAAGCCTCGCGCCCGAGCATCACGCCATCAAGACCCTGCGCTGCGGCACTGGCGCCCTCATGGGTGGTCAATCCACCATTCAGAATGATCGTGAGATCGGGAAAATCGGCCTTAAGCCGGTGGACGATTTCATAGCGCAGGGGCGGTACTTCTCGATTTTCTTTTGGACTCAAACCATCGAGCCAAGCATTTCGGGCGTGCACAATAAAGAGTCCACAACCCGCCGATGCAACCGTGCCAACGAAGTCGCGCACGAAGTCATACCCCTCATGACGTCCAAGCCCGATTCGATGCTTGACCGTCACCGGTATTGATACCGCATCGCGCATCGCCCTGACGCAATCCGCTACCTGCTCAGGCGTTTCCATCAGACAGGCACCAAACGCACCACGCTGCACTCGTTCGCTCGGGCAACCGCAATTCAGGTTGACCTCGGAGTACCCATAGCGTTGCCCCAACCGTGCGGAGGCGGCCAGATCGGCAGGTTCGCTCCCACCGAGTTGCAGGGCGACGGGATGCTCGATCGAATCGAATCCAAGATGGCGCTCCACATCCCCATGGATGAGCGCCCCAGTCGTGACCATTTCGGTATAGAGAAAAGCTTCCGAGCTAATCTCGCGATGGAAGGCCCGGCAATGCCTGTCCGTCCAGTCCATCATCGGCGCGACGCAGAATGCGTGGTCGTTGATTTTTACTTCTTTTTCTTTTAGATCATGCACTTAAGGTATCTATGATTCAGTCTGTGCAGCACCAAAATTGCCCGAGTCAAAACGTGGAAACGATTACAGCACGAAAGCGTAGTGGCCACTCCGTTTCACAGACAGCTATTGATACTCGGGCACTGACGAGCAACCCCTTGCCGCGGACCACTTCTCGTTGATCACTACCGAGGCCAACACTGAGGTATGAAACAAAGCGCACAATATGCGATATATTGCATGTTGTCTTTTGTACCAGCACAATAATTCAGGTTTCATCCCATGAGAGACCCCCAGTTCTCAGCCGACGCCATGGAACAAGCGCGATCCCGGCTCAAAGCACGCCTAGCAGCCGTCACTGCCCAGATTCATAGCCGCCCACTTGATGGCGCCCTGGACGAATGGCTCAACACAAACTTAGGCGCAGACAGCACGACCTACCGCGAACTCAAGGAGTGTTGCGCCGAGGGCGTCGCTCAGGGTTGGCTGTGTAAATACGAAGGCGGTGGTCTGCGCTACGGCCGCATCTTTAAACCTTCGGAAGAGCTACATGGTTTTTCAATCGATGTAGTGGATATGGAAAACATCGCTGGTCCGCACCATGTGCACCCACAGGGCGAGATTGACCTGATCATGCCCGTCGACGGTGATGCCCTATTTGATGGCCGCCCGGCAGGCTGGCTGGTCTGCCCACCAGGCAGCGCCCACCGACCCACGGTGACTCGAGGCCGCGCCCTGGTTTTGTATTTGTTGCCCAATGGCGAAATTGAATTCACGAAGTAACGAGAGCACCCATGACCGAACTTCTATCTAGTTACGCCAGTGGCCAGTGGCAAAGCGGCAACGGCTCGGGCACCAGTCTGTACGACCCCGTGAGGGGTACCGAACTGGTTCGGGTTGACGCAGCAGGCCTTGACCTTGCAGCAGCCTTCGCATTTGCACGTCACAGCGGAGGTGCCGCGCTGCGCGCCCTCACCTACGCACAACGTGCTGCCCTGCTTGGCGCGGCTTCGAAGGTGTTACAAGCCAACCGCGATGCGTATTACGAGATCTCCACCGCAAATAGCGGAACCGTAAAAAACGACACGGCGGTGGACGTCGATGGTGGCTTTTACACCCTCAGCACCTACGCCAAGATAGGCGAGAGCTTGGGTAACAGCCACTACCTGCACGATGGAGAACCCACTCGCTTAGGCAAAGATCCGCTTTTTCAATCACAACACGTGCTCACACCCACACGCGGGGTGGCACTTTTAATCAACGCATTTAATTTCCCATCTTGGGGCATGTGGGAAAAAGCGGCCCCTGCACTGTTGTCCGGCGTACCCGTCATCGTCAAGCCCGCGACCACCACCGCGTGGCTGACACAACGCATGGTCAAAGACGTCGTCGATGCAGGCATCTTCCCGGCGGGCGCCATCTCTGTGATCTGTGGCAGCTCGGCGGGACTGATGGACCAACTCGAACCCTTTGATGTGGTCTCATTCACTGGCTCTGCTGACACCGCAGCCATCATTCGTTCCCACCCCGCGGTGACGAAAATATCTGTCCGCGTGAACATTGAAGCAGACAGCGTCAACTCCGCCCTCCTCTTACCCAACGAGGCATTGGGAAGCGAAGCCATAGATTTGTTGGTCAAAGAGGTGGCCCGTGAAATGACCGTCAAGTCAGGCCAAAAATGCACGGCGATTCGCCGCGTGTTGGTTCCCGAGCATTTGTACGACAGCGTTGCGCAGGCGCTGTCTGCCCGACTCGCTAAAACCACCGTGGGCGACCCACGCAACGAAAACGTGCGTATGGGTGCAATCGTCAACCGCGCGCAGTTCAACGCCGTACGTGATGGTTTGTCCTATTTGAAAGCCCAAGCCGAGGTGTTGCACGACGGCAGCACTCACGCGCTGACGGTTGATGACGCTGCGATTGCCTGCTGCGTAGGCCCGACCTTGTTAGGCACAACGGATGCTAACGGCAGCGATATTGCTGACCGGGTGCACAACACCGAAGTGTTTGGCCCTGTCGCGACCTTGGTGCCTTACCGCAATAACGACCTGAGTCATGCGCTACAACTCATCCGTCGCGGGCAAGGTTCTCTGGTCGCCTCCGTGTACGGCAGTGACCCCGTTGCATTGGGCGAAGCCATTCCAGAGCTCACCGACAGCCACGGCCGAGTGCATGTCATCTCCCCCGACGTGGGCGCAATCCACAGCGGCCACGGTAACGTGATGCCCCAGTCAGTGCATGGCGGTCCCGGTCGCGCTGGGGGTGGTGAGGAGCTGGGCGGCTTGCGAGCACTCAATTTCTACCACCGCCGAGCCGCTGTTCAAGCCAGTACCGCTGTTTTAACTCAGCTCAAGTAAAAGTTAAGATATCGCGGCGTCCAGTTGACCGGCGGGGGTTTCGAAGGGTTGTCTTTCGATAACATTGAGGGTTATCCGTTCAACCCTTCAAGAAAAACCTGAATCCCATGAAAGCCTATCTGATTGACCCCGCCAGCCAAAGCGCCACCACTATTCATTTGCGCTCTGGACTCGATGAAATTCGCCAACTCATCGGCTTTGATACGGTCGATTCTGATGAATTAAACCCAACGGGTGATCGCCTCTTTTTCGACGAAAAGTGCTTCATCCGTAACGAACCAGGTGCTGGTCGCTTTAAATTTGCCACCGAAGCCCCTGTAGCCGGCCGGGGCGTGATCGCCTGCATGGTTGATGGTGTTTTTCGGGATTGTTCCCTCACCTTGGACGAAGTCGAGCAAAAGCTGGAGTTCAACCGGGTGAGTTAAGTTGCAACAAGTATCAATTTTCGCCCAGTATGTCGATCGCGGCGCTCCTCAAGTAACCGCACAAAGGGGCTTCGCTACGCGACCTGAGTGATACCCAACCGAACTTCGCTGTCGCATTCAATGCAGGCGACATCTTGAGCGCCCGCAAATCAGGAGCTAAGGACCTCACCGCCACCAGAATGGTGTCGGTCGAGCGAGCCACATCCACCAAGCTCGCAATCTCTTCACAACGCAAATTAACCAAGACGTCCGGGTGTGCGTCTGGCCCATAGCGATCCACGAGGATTCGGGCCACCTCGTCACTCAACGGGGTCGATGCGACCGGAAACTCCTTGACCCTGGCAAGTGTCACTTGTGGTTCGTTGCCGAGGGGATGGCCTTCGCGGCACATAAAGGCGCCTGGCATCTCACACAACGTTTGGACCACGAGATCGCTGGAGGGATTGAGCGATCGAATATCCAACACGAGCGCATCCAGGCGCCGATCGCGCAACGCATGAACGAGCAACGATGTGGACCCTCGAGCAATTTCTAAATGGCCCCGTGGATAGTTCGTTGCCATGTGGGTCAGCAGCGGCGTCATCAATAAGGCACCAGGACCCGACCCCAATCCAATGCTGACCTTACCGGTTTGACCGCTGAGCAATTGCTGCCCGATTTGCTTCAGATTGTTGGCACGATCAACCAACTCTCGGGCTTGAACATAGATCTGTTGCCCAAACGCCGTCAGGTCGATTCGACGCCCAACCCTGTCAAATAGCTGGTGGCCCAACTCATCTTCAATTGTTTTGATGCTGCGGCTCAACGCTGGTTGGCTCAGATGCAACTTGATCGCAGATTTGCTGAACGACCCAGTATTGGCGAGCTCAAGGAAATGTCTCAGTTGAACCAAGGTCATCGAATGTCCAATCTATGCATTCAGGTTATTGATACCTAAATTATTATGCATTAGACACACCCGCGCGGGCTTCTTAAGATGGAGAGACCACAAAGAGGAGACAAGACATGGACTTCAGCCGCCGCCATCTTCTAGGACTGCTCACCGCCATGAGCAGCGTGTTCATCAGCACTACTTCACAAGCAAACACTTACCCCAGCAAGCCCGTCACATTGATGGTGCCCTACCCCGTGGGCGGCCTCTCTGACGTCATTGCCCGTACGGTCAACAGCACCTTGTCCAAGAACTTCGGACAACCGGTCATCGTCGACAACTTAGGCGGTGGCAGTGGTTCGATTGCCGCAGCCAAAGTGCTCAATTCGCCCGCTGACGGACAGATCATTTTTCAAGGCTCGCCCAACGAATTGATCTTGGCTCCACTGGCCATTTCTGCCGTGAAGTTCAAGAGCGAGGATTTCCGCTTGGTGCAAATGATCGCCACGGCACAAATTGTATTTTTGGCGCGCAAAGATTTACCGGTGAGCTCGGTGGATGAATTCTTGGCCTACGCCAAAAAAGAAGCGCAAGCGGGCCGCCCTATCACCTACGCCAGCGTGGGGCCAGGCAGTTTTTATCACCTGCTGGGTGAGCACTTGTCCAAAGTCACCGACATTCCTATGACCCATGTTCCCTACAAAGGCGCTGCGCCGGCAAATCAAGATTTGTTGGGCGGCCAAGTGGACATCTTCCTTGCTCCATTCGGCAAAATCTACGATGAGCTGAATAAGCAAGGCAAGCTTAAAGTGCTGGCGATGCTCAACAACGAGCGCTTGGAGTCGGTCAAAGATTACCCAGCGATCAGCGAAAGCAAATCACTCAAGAATTTCACCTTCACGATTTGGACCGGTTATTTTGTGAAGAAAGAAACGCCGGAAGCGGTGGTACAAGTCATTCACAAAGCGATCACCGACTCCTTGTCGGATCCAGTTGTGCGCAATGGCTTAGAAGCCAACAGCCAATTGGTCGCCAAGCCCCTGTCCTTGCAAGCGGTCGACAAAGCTTATGTTGACGGCATCACCCAGTTCCGCGCGATTGCGAAGTCAATCAATCTTCAGCCCCAGTGACATGACGTATTTACGTGACGCCCTCGTCAGCCGCGTGGGCGAGTTTATTGATCTGCGCCGCGACATTCATCGCCACCCCGAGTTGGCGTTTGAAGAGCATCGCACGTCTGACCTGGTTGCAGCCAAGCTAGAGAACTGGGGCTATGCCGTTCATCGAGGAC
>Ga0209598_10001819_pt1 | contig 17127 bp, 20 predicted proteins | sample M_140807_EF_Meta_FD_187317 | JGI IMG/M metagenome (GOLD analysis project Ga0209598, IMG submission 187317) | Freshwater microbial communities from Lake Montjoie, Canada to study carbon cycling - M_140807_EF_MetaG (SPAdes) (version 2) | ecosystem: Environmental > Aquatic > Freshwater > Lake... | reverse complement strand
TCATCAACGTGTCGTACTCTTCCAATCGTGGCCCAAGCATTTCGAGAATCTCGAGCACATCATCGCGCCAACCCGCAGGCAAGTCGGCAGCAACGCCCCCGGGGCGAATGAAGTTGTGATTCATGCGCAAGCCTGTGACCTTTTGGAAAAAACGCAATACTTCTTCGCGCTCGCGCCATCCGTACAACATCATCGACACGGCACCAATGTCCATGCCATTTGAAGCCATGAACAACAAGTGGCTGCTCATGCGATTCATTTCTGACAGCAACATGCGCATCCACACGGCGCGCTCAGGAATATCGCCATCAATACCAAGCAACTTTTCGGTTGCCATTGAAAATACGAGTTCGTTATTGAGTGGCGATGCGTAGTCCATGCGAGTGACGTTGGTTCCGCCCTGCATAAATGTGAGCGACTCACCAGTCTTTTCCATGCCTGTGTGCAAGTAACCAATGATTGGCTTGCAACGCAGCACTGTTTCGCCCTTCAACTCGAGCATGAGTCGCAAAACTCCGTGGGTTGACGGATGTTGTGGGCCCATGTTGATGATCATCGTCTGATCTTCACCAGGATCAGCCTCGACTTCGGCGAGCAATGCAACGTCGGCTTCACTCATGCGCAACACTGCACCAACCTCGCGCATGACTTCCTTTGCCGTGAGTTCGCTGCGTGAACGCAACTCTTGGTTGCCTTCAAATGTTCCGGCAGAAACGACCGTGCTCAAGAGATCGCTCATGATGCGCTGCCCTTAAATTGCACGGGAATACGGCCCTGCGAATAATCCTTGCGCAGCGGGTGACCGTCCCAGTCTTCTGGCATCAAAATGCGCGTCAAGTCTGGGTGACCATTAAACGTGATGCCAAACATGTCAAACACTTCGCGCTCCATAGCCTCGGTGCCTGGATATAAATCGAATGCCGAGTCGATTGATGCATCTGCTTCGCTCACTTGTGTACGCAGACGCATACGAGTGCGATCTCGCATTGACAACAAGTTGACAACGATTTCGAAACGCTCTGGTGCAATCGCTTCTGGCAATGTGCGACCAGGGTGGGTCAGAAAGTCGACAGCGGTGAGGTCGACACACATCGTGTATGAATCGTCGATCAACCTACGCAGTGTTGCGATGTAGCGATCCTTTGGCACAAACAACACTTGTTGACCATGTGAATCGCCCAATACGCATTCGTGCAACACGTCGGTTGTCATGGTTTAACGCTTTCCAAGAACAACAGGAGTGAACGTGCCGGCAGCAATTTCTTGAATATGCACATTGGCACCCGCACCCGTGGCTTTACGGCGGCTCATGATCTCGCCGTCTTCAATGAGCTGATGCAATGTTTCGATGGCATGAATAAGAGTCTCTGGTGTTGGAGGGCAACCTGGTGCATACACATCGACGGGCACGATTTGGTCGACACCTTGCACGATTGCATAGTTATTAAACATGCCGCCGCTGCTTGCACACACGCCCATCGAGATAACCCACTTGGGCTCCATCATCTGGTCGTACACCTGTCGCAACACCGGCGCCATCTTTTGGCTGACGCGTCCAGCAACGATCATGATGTCGGCTTGGCGTGGTGAAGCGCGAAATACTTCCATTCCAAATCGTGCAAGGTCGTAGTGCGCTGTGCCTGTTGCCATCATCTCGATCGCACAGCAAGCAAGACCAAACGTTGCGCCCCAACTTGAGCGTGAACGTGACCACTTGACCACGTCTTCAATGCGTCCTGTTAAAAAGTTGTGCTCAAGCCCGCCAAGGCCATCATCCATGACGTTGCGAACGACGCCCATCAGGCTGCTGCCCCGTTGTCTTCTTCGCGACCCTCAAAACCCACGCGACGAACCGTGCTCAACACCGTGCGATTTGGCGACTTCATCTCATCATTGTTGCCTAAATCAAGTCGAACTGCTTTTTTGATTGGACCCCAGTCGAGTGCACCACGCGCAATGGCATACACGAACGCAATAAAAAACACTGCACTGAATGCAACCATCTCGAAAAACGCATACGAGCCAAGTGCTTGACGACTCACTGCATATGGGTAGGCAAAAATGATTTCGATGTCAAACATGATGAACAACATTGCGATGATGTAGAAGCTCACCGGAAAACGCTCGGGTGCTTCGCGACCCGGCACGATTCCGCACTCGTACGGTGCTGACTTAGCGCTGTTGGGTCGTCGTGGTGCAAGCAACATTGACGCGACCGAACTCAAGGCACCAAAGATGATGGCAAGAGCCATCAAAACGATGATTGGAAGGTACTGGCCCACAATATTGCTATGCCTTTGAAGGCAGAGTCTCGCTGCTCATATTTACTCGCAACTGCAAGTCGCGACGATGGAGCAACCAGCACAACATCAAGAAAATCAACCCTGAACCAAACGTAATAAACATGGCGGGTTGACGCTTTGCGCCGAGGTCGCGCAACATGTGCACATAACGATGCGGCTGAGCAGTGTCTACAACTGGACGTGCTGGCGCGCGACCTGGCTCAACACGTTGTGGCACAACAGGAGCAACTTCAACAAGTGCATATCTTGGCTTGTGAAAGAAAGCAAAGAAGTCGAGCGAGTCATTAATTTTTGGCCAACGCTCGCCTCCACGGTCGTACACAGCAACCGAAAGATACGAACCAGCAGGAAACTCTTTTGCTTCAATTTGCAAAATCGCGTCGGATGCAGCAACTGCTTGACCACGTTGCGGGTCTGCTTCGTCCAACAAGTGCCAACCCTCTGCCTGAAGCTCTGTTGAAATCAGTGATGCATTAGCTACTGGGTCTGCGCCAATTGTTGGCTCAACTTTCAAAATTTCTGCACCTACCAATAGCGATGAATCCCGCACAATCGTGACAGGCTCGGCTGGAAACCAAAACGGTGTTGGTCCTTTGAGACCAATGCCGTATGTCCACCAGATAGCACCCATCGTCATCATCCAGCCAAAGAATGCAGCAACAACTATCAAGAAGCCAAGTCGTGCACCTACGTTGGTGCCAACTACTAAGTACGTGCCACCAATCAGTACGGATGAAGCAATTAGTACGACAACAATGCCACGCAGTTCTGGCTGCCAGTTAATTGCAAACAGTGCTGACAACATTTATAGACCTCTCACATAGTCGACAATGGCTGACACTTGTGACTCGGTGAGCATCGCGCCGAATGCAGGCATACGACCACTGCCCTGACCCTGCTCGCCATAACGCTTACCGTATTCACTGCCGCCACTAATAAAATTGATCATGTCTGAACGTTGTGGAAACTGACGAACTGCAGAACCACCAGTGAGGTTTGGCCCGAGTGCGCCACCACCCGTGACTTGTGGGTCTCCGTACGACCAACCCTTGGTGTGGCAACGTGCGCATGAATAGTTTCCACTACCCAAGTCCAAGTTAAACAATGCTTCACCAACCGACTTGTAAGTGCCAGCGGCAACCAAACGCTCGGCTTCGGTCTGAATTGCATCTTGAGTTGCCTTTGGCAAGTGACCACCATCGCAAGTTCGTGGATCATCAGTTGCTAATCGACAATCTTCGCGAGGAATCTGAATGCCCTTCAAATATGTGAGCACGGTCTGAATTTGTTGCTCGTTCATTGGTCCGCCACCTACAAGACCCCAAGCTGACATCGGCGAGAACGGACGACCGTAGTTGAGAATGAAACGAACTTCTTCTTCGCTAAATCGGTAATAAATGGTGTTGATCGCAGGGGCTTTCCAACTGACTTCTTTTACCTCACCAGTTTTTGGATCAGTGATCGCATATGCAGCAGCACCACCAGGACCCTTCATGCCACCATGGCAACCCGCACAGTTGTATCCACCGTCTGCAGTTGCCGCAAACAATTTGCTACCCCAGTGATCAAATTGATGATCCCACATCTTGACTGCGCCGGCCTCACGACCTGGCTCAAGAATCCAATACAACGGCAAGCTGATCGTCACTACCACCAAAAACAAAAGACCGATCAACTGGGTGCGCTCGATTTTCTTTCCCTCAAGAATCTCGTCGTCGTAATACGGCTTGCGGTTTGCGGCAAGCGTAATTTCGGATCCGATTTCTGCACGGCTGCGACGAACGTTGGTGAGCCCATAGACGATCCAACCGCCAACAGCGATCACCAAAATGATCCATGCGATATTTGTTGTCATAGCAGCAATCATTAGTGGCCTCCTGCAGTGCCTACACAGTGTGGGCCTTCGGCTTCTTGACCAGTTGTGTTTGTGCCGATCGGTGGCCCACCAAAAACAGATCCTGTATCAACAACAACAATGTCATTGGCAACAGAAACTCCAAATCGATCCATTCCGCGAGGCGCTGGTCCGCCCTTTTTTTCTCCGACGCGGTTGTATTGCGAACCATGGCATGGGCACTCAAACCATTGTGAGCTCACGCAGTTAGGAACGCGGCAACCCAAGTGTGGGCACTTTTGATACAGCGCGATAATTCCGGCTTCCATACCCGCATACACCGGTGCCTGCTTGCCGTAAGCAACTTTCGCTTTTGACAAACCCTCTTTTGGATACTCAGTAACCCACGACCGAGCTTGTGGAACGTAGAAAAAACCTTTGTTAGCACGAATCTGGCCGATCACTGTATCGACATTGCCAATCGTGATCTTCGAACCAAAACCACCAGACGCACTTGTCCACAAAAATGCAATCAACGACGCACCGAATGCACCAAGACTTGCACCCAATAATGTTCCGGTTGCACGATTTAAAAACTGTCGTCGCGCGACACCAATTGCTTCCGCATCTGGTGGCGACCATGGCTCAACATCTGCACTCGGGCGTGTCGCGATTGCCGTATTGCGAGCTGCGACTGCAGCACGCTCGACTTCACGACCAGACACTTCGTCTGGATTGACTTTGCCCTTGTCTTTGCGACGGGTTTCGCGCTTCAGTGCGCCTACGCCTCGTGATTCATTGCGCTTGACGGAAGTCAATACGAGTGCAAGCCCAAGCACAATAAGTATCGCGACTGCGAGGGTGATGATGGTGGTCGTATTCATATATATCGCCTTAGAGATCGAAGAAAATTCCATCACGCCATGGGAACGTGAAGTTGAAGCCAGGACCACGGAAGAATGAACCGATGATCACGAGCACTGCCCAGAACATCAGGTGGACCGTGAAAATACTTGTCAAGAACTTGCGATCTTCCGGCTTCGTTGATGGATTGCGGTCCATGTACGGAGCGAGCATCAATGCAATGAGCGCAACACCAGGAATTGTTACACCAGCGATCATTGGGTGAAACATGGTGAGTAACTCTTGCAACCCCAAGAAATACCAAGGAGCCTTAGATGGGTTTGGTGTCTGGTTGAAGTTTGCAGCTTGCAACAAAGGCGCATTCACAAACCACGAGAACATGAACAAAAATGCAGTGCATGCAAGCGAGGCGACAAACTCTGGTCCGAGCAAGTGTGGCCACGTGTGCACTTTGTCAACTGGCACAGCCTTGACATCTTGAATTGAGCCCGACTTAACAACTGTCAACAAACGTTGCGTGTGTCCGCCAGGGCCAGTGCCGAGCGGTGCATTGCCATTTGGTGCAGTAGTAGCAACACCGGTTGCAACACGTTCAGCAACTGCAACGCCACTTGATGCAGCCTTAGAACGATTTAGCAGCTCGTCGGGAATACGAGAATCTGATGTCGCGCCACTTGCTGAATCGCCAGCACCACTCTCGGCTGCTGCTTTGTCGCGTGCGGCTTGCGCGCGCTTGAGCAGGTGTTCTGGTATTTCGGTCATAGTGGCCCCGATATTCCGCCGTCTTTACGCACTCGCCAAAAGTGCACGGCAAGAAAGATGACAGTGATGAACGGAAAGAGCAGTACGTGCAATACGTACCATCGCAACAATGTTTCGGCTCCAATCTCGACACCGCCGAGCAACACGAATCTCACTTGAGAGCCAATGACCGGCGAATACCCCATCATGTTGGTACCCACCGTTACAGCCCAGAGCGCCAGTTGGTCCCAAGGCAACAAGTAGCCCGTGAATGAAAGGAGCAACGTGAGTGTGAGCAAAATAACGCCGATGACCCAGTTAAATTCGCGAGGCGCTTTGTAGGCGCCGTGATAAAACACGCGCGCCATGTGCAAGAACACGCTCAGCACCATCAAGTGAGCGCCCCATCGGTGCATGTTTCGAACCATAAGTCCAAACGTCACTGAAGTTTGTAACGACTGAATATCTTGCCAAGCATTCGTTGCAGTTGGTCGATAAAAGAACATCAAGAAGATGCCGGTCACGGTGAGCAAAATGAACAAGAAGAAACTCAAACCACCAAGGCACAGCGTGTAACTGACCTTTACTGCGTGACGCTTTACCTTCACTGGGTGCAAGTGATAGAGCACTGAGTTCATGATCACGTACGAACGGTTACGAGGTGAGTCGGTGTAACCCTTGCGGAAAATTGAGCCTGGACGGAAAATTGAGTTCCAGGCCTGGCTGCCCTTGAGCGATTCGTTTACTTTGGCCGAGCGCTCCTTCAGAGTTACCTTGGGTCGCTCATCAAGTGTCAGTGCCATATTTTTTCTCCTTATCCGTCAGTCTTCTAGAGCCGCATCCCGTAGCCGTAGCCATGGTTTGACGTGCGTGTGTGAAAGTCTCCTGTTGCAACTGGTTCGCCAACTTTGCCCATAATGATCACGCCAGTTGGACAGCGATCGACGCACAATGCGCAACGTGTGCAGACGTCGTCGTCAATAATGAACAACACGTTGTCGGATGGATCGTCGCCAGGCTTCTCTGTGTTTTCGGCAACAGCAATCGCCTCGGGTGAAACCATGTGGATGCACTTCCATGGGCAAATGTCGACGCAGCCTTCGCACATGATGCATTCGCTTTGATCAATGTGAATAAATTGCTTTGGCTTCACTGCCTTTGCAAGATACGCAGCGTCGACTTCAACGAGTTGATACTCGTCCGACCATTCTGGCATCGGTGGGTTTGCGTCAGTCTTTGTCATTTCAGATCAGGCCTTTCGCATCAGAGGTCGACCGTATGAAGATGTTTCAACTTCTTTTGTCTTTACCGCTCCACGCTTTTGCCACCACGCAAAGATGAGGCCCATGATTACGAAGTAGAACACATGAATTACAACAACGATGATGTCACGGATTGCCTCAAAGCTCACTGTAAAAGGAAATGGTCCACCAAAAGCTTTTGGCTTCAAGATGTCGAATGGTCCAAAAATAATTTTGTCTTTACGCCAGCCAAGATTTTTGTCGGCATGGTCAATCCACTGGTGAGGCACGACGCCAAACGAGATGAACATCACCGCAAAAACGTACGCTGATCCAAACATTGCTTCGCCCCACGTTGCTTTGCGATCTGCTGGGCGACGACTTCCGACAACCACGATGGCTGCAATCAAAACAAGGGTCAGTGAGAACGAAAACAAGAACGCTTGGTTCATGCCGGGCCACTTCAGAATGTCTATTGCCAACATGGGTTGCAGGGGTACCTTTCCTTTATCAATTCCAAAATAAGGCTAGTCGGGCAAGGTACCGAGTGGCGAAAACTATCGAGTTCGTGCAATCGTGCGCATTGTGACTTGTAACTACCTCTGTTGCCCGCCTGACTTGCCTACCTGTATTGCCTACCGAATCTGCTTGGCTCATGGATGATGCGTTCTTGAATTGGACCAAATTTGATTTAGAGTGGATGCCGTGACCGAGATACCCGAACACCTGCTCAAGCGATCGAAGGATCGCCAACAGTCTGGCGCAACTCCGTCTACAGACGTTGTAGCGGCTACCCCGGCATCGGCACCTACTGCAGTTGAAAAAGCGGTTGCGCAAGTCGCCCTGCCAGCACTTCCAGATCCTTCTTATGTTGCTGCAGCCAAGTCGCGCAAAAAAATTCCGTTCTGGGCAATGGCCACATTAAGCCTGCTTCCATTGTGGGCATTTATGTATGTAGCCGCACTCAAGCCACAGGAAAAAGTTGTGCAAGGTCCACTTGCAGTTGGCGCAGCGGTGTACGGATCATGCGCTGGTTGTCACGGCGCAGAGGGTCAAGGTGGCGCAGGTCGAGTCTTGTACCAAGGCGAAGTAATGAAAACTTTCCCGAAGATTGAAGACATGTTGAACTTCGTGTACACCGGCAGCCAGGCGTATGCAACGGCTGGCATCAAGGTGTATGGCAATCCAGATCGTGAAGGTGGCGCACACGCACCACTCTCATACAACGGAAACCCAATGCCGATGCAAGGTGAAAAAGCTGGCGGCGCGCTCACCGAAGCGCAAATTCTTGGCGTGGTGTGTCACGAGCGTTATGTAATTAGTGGTACCGACCCCAAAGATGAAAAGTGGGCTGCTGAATACGACATGTGGTGTTCACCAAAGTCTGAAATTTTTCTTGCGCTTGAAAAGGGAACAACATCATTTGCATCTATTGACAAAGACTTCTCCATGCTGACTATGCCTCCTGCGCATGTTGGCATTGAGCCACGCGAATCTGGCAAGTAACAAGTCGCTTTCACAATTTAGTTTTTGTTGCAGACCACTTCGGTCACTTCGTCCTTGATCAAATCAAGCATGGTGTAACTACTTTGTGAAAACTTAGTAATGAACTCACGCAGGTTTGCAGTGTCCGATTCGGAGTCGCACGTACGTTTTACACCGTTGCCAAGTTTTACAATCCAATCATTTTGCAGCACGCCCAAACTGCCACCGTTCAACATGTCGACAAGCGGTGGAAGAGTCAACATCTTTTGACTAGTAGCAGCATTTGCGTCTACCGGCACAAGAGCAAACCACACGACACCACCACCCAACACGTCGGCCAACAACACACACGCCGATGGAACAGTCAGATCAGTGCAGGTGATCTCGCCCATCGTGCCTTCAAGAATTTCGACAACACGACCATCGTCCAATGTGAGCGTTGCGTTGCCCACTGTTTTGCTGCTTGCAATTTGCCAGCCCTCTTGGGCTGCAAGAGACGTAGCGACAGCAACCAGTTCGACATTGTGTTGAGTGGGAAGTGCTGTCGGCGTTGATGAGCCTCCAGAAGTAAGTGCAAACAAGCCCAGCACAACAACCGCTGCGGCACCAAGAATTGCAAATGCCGTCCACAAGCGGGCCGACAAAAAGTGGCGCATAGTTCTATTCTAAATCGTTTCTTTTTGGAAAGACCTGACTGCATGTGCTGCGCGATGGGCAGCCGCAGCCAATTGATCCATCACCAAATCTGTGTGCCCCACACCAACAAACAATGCTTCATAAGCACCGGGCGCCATTGCCACGCCTTCGTTGAGCATCGCATGAAAGAACTTTGCGTACAACTTCTCATCTGTTTGTTTCGCTTCGTCAAAGTTGGTTGGCACAGATTTGCCAAAGTATGCACCAACGAGTGTGCCAACAACCGGAAATTGTGCTGTGATGCCAGCACTTGTGCAGGCGTCGCGCAACAGAGTTGCGAGTTGTCGTGCTCGCGCACCGAGTTCCATATATACGTCTTGTGTCAGTTCATTGAGTGCGCTCAAACCCGCTGCAGTGGCAAGTGGATTGCCCGCAAGAGTTCCTGCATGAAACACCTTGCCGAGTGGCGAAAGGTTTTCCATCACTGCACGAGAGCCACCAATAGCCCCAATCGGTAACCCACCACCAATCACTTTGCCAAAGCACGTGATGTCTGGTCGCACGTCGTATTTTGCTTGCGCCCCACCCATGCCAATTCGAAAGCCCGTGATCACTTCATCAAAAATAAGAAGCGCGCCAGCTTTATCGCAGGCAGCGCGAAGTCCTTCTAGAAAACCGGGGGCTGGAGCAACGACACCCATGTTGGCCGCGATTGGCTCGACAATCACTGCGGCCACATCGTTACCGATTTCGGGCACAACGTTGTACGGCACAACAAGTGTGTTGGCCACAGCTTCTTCGGGCACGCCGGCGGTGCCAGGCAAACCAAGTGTTGCAACACCACTGCCGCCCGCAGCAAGCAGTGCATCGGTTGCACCGTGAAAGTTTCCGGCAAAGGTGATAATTCGCTTACGACCTGTTGCTCCGCGAGCAAGTCGAACCGCAGTGCTTGTTGCTTCAGTACCACTGTTCATTAACCGCACTCGCTCGCAGCTTGGTACTCGTTCGCGAATCGCTTCGGCAAGTTTCATTTCTCGTGGTGTCGGCGCACCAAAAGATGTGCCGTCAACTGCTGCAGCTTGCAATGCTGCAGTGATCGAAGGATGCGCGTGCCCTAAAATTACGGCTCCGTAACTTTGCACCAAGTCGATATAGCGCTTGCCCTCAACGTCGATAATGTGTGCGCCTTCGCCACGAGCAACGATGTATGGCTCGCCACCAACTGCCTTAAATGCACGAATCGACGAGTTGACTCCGCCAGGAATTACATCGGCAGAACGCGTGTACAACGTGTGATTGGACGGCACACCTTTGCCCGTGCAAACTGTGGCTGTGCAACCTGCAGAGACACATGCAACTGGATCACAAAACTGAATGCTCATGCGTTAGTGATTATTTTCTGCGAACCAACGCGCAAAGTACGTGAGGATAATGTCGGCTCCTGCGCGCTTGACAGCGGTGAGTTGCTCGAGAGCAACCGTGTCGTGATCTATCCAACCGTTGGCTGCTGCTGCCTTGATCATCGCGTATTCGCCACTCACGTGATACGCGGCTACCGGCACATCTACTTGCGCACGCACTGCCGAGATCACATCGAGATAACTCAACGCGGGTTTGACCATCACGATGTCGGCGCCCTGCTCGATGTCGGCGTGAACTTCGCGTAGTGCTTCGCGCGCGTTACGCCAATCTTGTTGATACCCCTTGCGATTGCCACCACCCTGAATCTGCACGTCGACTGCATCGCGAAACGGGCCATACAAACCAGATGCATACTTTGCCGAATACGCCATGATCGCAACTTCAGAAAATCCTGCTCCGTCAAGTGCGGCGCGAATCGCACCAACTTGTCCATCCATCATTCCGCTTGGTGCCACCACGTGTGCGCCAGCCGTTGCCTGCGCAAGTGCTGCGCGACAATAAATATCGAGTGTCGCATCGTTGTCTACGTCACCATTCTTGTTGAGCACTCCGCAGTGACCGTGCGATGTGTATTCGTCTACACACAAATCGGCCATCAACACCATGTCGTTGCCAACTTCTTTTTGCAACTCACGTAACGCCACCTGCACAATGCCTGATGGATCAAATGCACCGGAGCCAACTTCGTCTTTCACTGATGGAATGCCAAACAAAATGACAGCAGGAACACCAAGCTCTGCAAGTTGCACTACTTCGCTGCGCAATGAATCGAGCGTGTGTTGGACAACGCCAGGAAGCGACGTGATTGGCTGGGCGGACGAGATGCCCTCGCGCACAAACAGTGGTGCAACGAGGTCTTTGACACCCAATCGAACTTCTGCAACGAGTTCGCGCATGGCGGGACTCTGTCGCAGGCGACGAGGGCGAGATTGCGGAAACGCCATACCCGTAAGGCTACGGGCGTTGCTGTTCGAAAACCCCAACGAGCGCAGCTACTACTGCACTTGGCGTTGTTTGTGCCGCAACGCTTGAAACCTGAATGTTGAGATTGCGCGCGACCCTCGCAGTTGATTCTCCAATTGCGATCACCACATCTGGCACCTTCATCCCAACACCTGCTCGCCACGATCGCACTGCCGATCCAGAATAAAAAACAACGGCATCGGCTTGTGATGCCTGCGCAACTTCTTGTTCGCTTGGAGTAGCCGCCACAGTTTGATACGCAGCAGCCTCATCGACCAACCATCCGCGCTCACTCAGCCCGCGAGCAACCGATGAATCGACTGCGCCACCCAAATTTTCGACTTGCGCAAGCAACACGCGTCCTTCGCCATATGGAAACTCGCGCACGAGTGTTTGCGCATTCGCAGTGCTTGGCATGAAGTCTGCTGCGCAACCAAGTGCTTGTTCGGTTGCCGCACCTACTGCTGCGATTTTTGGTCGGTGTGCATCACTGGTTGCCAAAGACTTGATGAACGACGCAATACTTTGTGCGCCGTTTGCCGACGTAACGACTATCCAGTCGTAGTCGTCGGCACGATCAAGAGCGGCTTTCAGTTTGCGCCCACCATCACTTGGGCCAACAATTTTGATCAGTGGAACCAACATCACGTTGACACCGACTTCAACCAATAACTCTGCAAGTTCACTCGACTGCTCGACAGGTCGTGTCAGAACAATTGTCTTACCGGCCAAATTTATCATTGCAGTTTGCTTCGGCACTGCGTTGCGATGTCGCGTGCCAATTGCAATCTGTCGTCAATGCCAACAACCGACTGTGCGAGTGTGACATGGCGGTCGCTTGCTTTGTCGCCCGTGGCCATAAACGCAGTAAAAACATCTTGTGCATCCAAATGCGCACCGATTGGCATATTGCATCCTGCGCCCAACTCGGCCAAAAATGCACGCTCCATTTCAACTGCGCGACGAGTTGCAACATGGTCGACCGCATGAAGTGCAGTTTGCGTTGCGGCATCGCCCACTCGACACTCCACTGCCACACAACCCTGACCGATCATTGGCACAACAACACTTGGGTCAAGAATTTGTGCAATCTGATCGGTGAGACCAAGCACCTCAAGTGCTGCTACCGCCATCACGATTGCACCACCTGCAGGAACCTTGCCTAACCGAGTATTGATATTGCCACGCAAGTCAATAAACGTGAGATCGGGTCGCATGGTCAGTAACTGCGCACGGCGCCGCACCGAACCAGTCGCCACCGTCGCACCTTGTTTCAAACCAGACAGTGTGTTGCCAACCAATGCATCGCGCGCATCGCGTCGTGTGCACCACGCACCAACAACAAGGCCGTTGGTTTGCAAAGAAGGCAAATCTTTTGCAGAGTGCACTGCCAAATCTGCGTGACCATCAAGAACTGCTTGTTGCACTTCTTTAACAAAAACGCCCTGACCACCTATTTGGTGTAGCGGCACATCTCGCTTGATGTCGCCAAGGGTTTCGACAAAAATAAGTTCGGTTTGCTCACCAGTTGCTGTAGATATTGCGTTGGCAACTACTTGGGCTTGAGTGCGGGCTTGTGCACTCGAGCGAGTTGCAAGACGAATCATTCGATGTCGAAGAGGTCGCGCAGTGCTGCGGCGATGCGCTCGCCTTGTGGGGTACCAGCACTGTTTTTGAGTTGGATAGACGGGGTGTGCAGCAATTTGGCAACAACCGACTTGCTCATCGTTTCAACAAGTTCGCGCTGCTCTGGCGTAAGTCCAGACATGCGCGCAGCAAATCTTTCCATCTCAGCACGACGTATATTTTCGGCTCGCTCGTGCAATTCGGCAACCAATGGTGCGGCCTGCCGAGCAATTGACTCTTGGGTGAAGCGTTCTACTTCCTCAACAATGATCGTGCGCACTGCGTCGGCTTCATTGTTGCGCGCGTTGATGCCAACTTGTGCCCAGTCACGCAAGTCATACAAATCGCGCAACGTAACGTTTGCGATGTCGCCTACCGAGTGCTCAACGTCGCGCGGCATCGCGATGTCCACGATGAGCAAGGGAGAATCTGGCGAAGTTGTGCGCACAGAGTTGACCAACTCTGAAGTGATAATTGGTTCTGTCGCACCTGTGCATGTCAGCACCACATCGGCGATACCAAGTGCGCTTGATAACTCCGAAATTGGGCTGACAACGGCACCAACAGTTGCGGCGAGTTGTTCTGCGCGCTCTGTATTGCGATTCATTACCGTGACCGATGCGGCGCCGGCACTTGACAGTGCACGCGCAATGCCAGCACCCATGTCACCAGCGCCAACAACGAGAACAGTGCGACCCTGCATTGTGCCCAATAATTCTTTTGCCATCTCAACAGCAGCATGCGAAATCGATGTTGTGGACTTACTGATTCCGGTTTCGTTTCGCGCACGCTTGCCCACTTCAAGTGCTTGGCGAAATAACATATTGAGAGTTGTGCGAGAAGTCTGCTCAACCCGAGCCAAGTCCCAAGCGTCGCGCACCTGGCCAAGTATTTCGGTTTCGCCAATCACAGCAGAATCAAGACCAGAAGCCACTTCAAACAGGTGTGACACAGCAGCCTCGTCGTGCTGACTATAAAAATGCGGATGCAATTCGTCGGGCGTCAACCCAGAAAGTTCACAAAAGTAGTCACGCACATCGGCATATGCACCATGAAACTTTTCAGCGACCACATACACCTCGGTGCGATTGCACGTGGAGAGCAAAACTGTTTCGCGCACGTTGTCGCGTGACACCAAACTGTGCAACGCTTTTGTGAGTGACTCTTCTGCCACAGCAACACGTTCTATTACATCGAGCGGCGCAGAGCGATGATTGACTCCGAGAACAACTATTGACATGCGGCAGGCCTGTTGAGTTGTTCGTAATAACCGAGAATCTGTAGTTCCATGCCCAAGTCAACGCTACGAACCGACACGTCGCTCGGTACCGTCAACACTGTTGCGGCAAAGTTGAGAATCGATTTGATACCTGCAGCAACAAGCAACTCTGATGCACGTTGCGCCGATGCGGGTGGGGTGGCGATCACGCCGATGCTCACTTTGTCGTTATTAACAATTGACAACAAGTCATCAACATGTCGAACCACTACTCCACCAACTTTTTTGCCAACCTTTGCCGAATCAATATCGACAACTGCCGAAACTTCAAAGCCGCGCGAAGAAAACCCTGCGTAATTTGTTAGCGCGTTGCCTAAGTTGCCTGCACCAACAACCACAACCTTCCAATCATTCAACAATCCCAGTTCACGTTTGATTTGATACACGAGATACGCGACGTCGTACCCAACGCCACGTGTTCCATAACTTCCCAAGTACGACAAGTCTTTGCGCACTTTGGCTGCATTGAGCCCGGCCAATCCTGCAAGTTGATCGCTCGACAACTGCGAGACACCCTCTGTTATTGATTTGTTCAGAATCTGCAAGTACACCGGCAACCGAGTGACCGCTGCGTCTGGAATACGTCGACGAAGTGCCTCAGGCCGTGATGGGGGTTTCACAAGATCTGTCACTCTGTAAAGGGTAGGCGTTCGTGCATGAATTCACGAAGTCCTTGACCGGGCTCGGGGCTAATGCAGGCAAGACATCTGTCACCCGTTTGCGCTACTAGCCTGCGCCCATGATCTTGGCTCAATTACTGGCTGCCCAATCGGCGCACAACGAGTTGAACTCGGCATTGGCAGGTGCTTCGACCCTTATCGCATGCGCATTTACTCTCAGCACGTTGGACCGCTGGTTGCGGCGGCGTCAGCCACACGAATTGGCGTGGACAGTTGCGATGGCGCTCTTCGCTGTTGGATCCGGCGCCCTGTGGTGGGCCGAGAGCTCCGGCTGGAACCTGATGGCGTTTCGAATTTTTTTCTTAGCCGGCGCCGTACTCAATGTGGCGTGGCTTGCACTCGGAACCGTGTACTTGCTGGTTGGTTCTCGTGCAGGCAACATTGCCCGCAATTGGCTTGTGTGGTTGTCAGGTTTTGCAACTGGCGTGGTGTTGATTGCACCAACAAAATCGCCAGTTGTTTCCACCGAATTTCCTGCTGGTCGAGAAATATTTGGCGTAGCGCCACGCATTCTTGCGGCCGTCGGTTCTGGCATTCCCGCAATGTTCATCATTGTTGGAGCACTGTGGTCGGCTTGGCGTGTAGTCAGAAACCAAAACCCTGCAGCCGCGAAGAGCACTACTCGAACAGTCAGCTCTCCGAAGCGACTTGCAGGAGGCAACGTATTGATCGCGGTGGGCACACTCGTGTTGTCGGCAAGCGGCACACTCGCTGGCCGACTAGGTCAAGACCGTGCGTTTGCAATTACTTTGCTCTGCGGAGTTTCAATTTTGTTTAGTGGATTTTTAGTAGCGAGCAACTCAACGCTTAACGCATCATCAGCGACAAAACGCCTGCACCCAAAATTACTGCGAGCAGCAAACCAATAACAAGTGTTGTGGCGGGTCTCATGATCCGATGTTATGTCGTTGCCAACAACAGCACTTCATTTTTTTGCGCTTAAGCGCACCGACGTTGCTACTCCAGCACCGCCGCTCGGGTCTTGAGCAATCACCACCAGGTCAGTTGGCCCAAGTTGCAGTTCGGCTGCTGCCGACCCGCGGTCGACACACAACGCGAGCATTCCATATGAGTCGACAACAAGACCAATGCCACCACCAATGTCGGCAAAGTTGCGCACGACTGGTACCGAACGCACAATCTGAGTCGTTGGATCTGATGCGCCGATAATGACTCGCAGCGGTGAACCCCACTTATCAATATCTTCAGGCCCAACATTCAATTGGCAGTTTCCAAATCGATCCACCCATGTCACTTCGCTCAACATCTGCCCGCCCTCTTCGCGCGGTAGCGGAACGACGCCCGGCAAGAGCAAACTTGGGTCGATCTCGTCGCCCAAATCGGTGAGTGCAACGCCGTTACAGAGATGCGCCGCAGCGGGCGCAAAAATATCGCGCCCCGCAAACGTGTCGCCAGGCGAGGCCAATTGATATGCAACATTATTGAGCACCACTGCCTGATCTGGGCCGCCTGCAAGCGCAACCGCTCCTGGCAAAAGACCATTGTCTGGGCCAATAAATACACCCTTGCCACCACCAACCGAGATTGCAATTGCACGCCGCGATCCGCCAACGCCTGGATCAACAACTGCCAATACAACACCAGTTGGCACGTAAGGAACACAGCGTGCAAGTGCGAGCGAACCGGCGCGCACATCAAACGGAGTTACATCGTGCACAAGATCAATCACATTGACGTGCGGAGCGATGTCGGCGATCACTGCTTTCACAACACCAACAAATTCATCTTGTGTTCCGTAGTCGGAGAGAAACGAAACGTGTGAAAATTTATTCATCACACAACACTCACGAGTTGAAACCCGCCGCAATAAAAAACGGCGTGATTAAAAACGTCCCGAGAAACACGAATGGACCGGTGCCAACCCCCCGACGGCACCGGTCCAAACGGCGCGCTCTTGCGAGCGCGACTTCCAGTTGGGGGGTAAACCCCTGCTGGAAACTGTGACCTAGGACATACCCTACGCACATTGTTGGAAAGTTCAAGCATTTTTGACCGTGAATTTTCACGAACCCATTTCGCGACTTCGCGACAC
>Ga0209598_10001817_pt1 | contig 17131 bp, 18 predicted proteins | sample M_140807_EF_Meta_FD_187317 | JGI IMG/M metagenome (GOLD analysis project Ga0209598, IMG submission 187317) | Freshwater microbial communities from Lake Montjoie, Canada to study carbon cycling - M_140807_EF_MetaG (SPAdes) (version 2) | ecosystem: Environmental > Aquatic > Freshwater > Lake... | reverse complement strand
ACGGCGTGAAAATAGGCCTCCAAGCGCTGGCTGTGTTCGGCGCCCAACTGACGGCCCACCCCACCGGGACCACGCACCACCGTGGGAATTGTGAAATTGCCACCACTGGTGTATCTCAGCATCCCCATGTTGTTGGAGATCTGGTTAAAAGCCAGCAGCAGAAAGCCCATGTTCATGCCTTCCACAATGGGCCGAAGGCCCGTCATCGCAGCCCCCACGGCCATGCCGGTGAAACTGTTCTCAGCAATCGGCGTATCCAACACCCTCAGTTCGCCATATTTTTCGTACAAATCCTTAGTGACCTTGTAGGAACCGCCGTATTGGCCCACATCCTCCCCCATCACACAAACAAGGGGGTCTAGGGCCATCTCCTCATCGATGGCTTCCCGCAAGGCATTAAACAAAAGAGTTTCGGCCACGAAATCAGGCGCAGGGCGGCTGGCCGGCTGGATCCGGCAAGGGGCCAACTTATCAGTCTCTGGCAGCTAAGCCCAGGCTTCAACCCTGGGGTGCCCTCCGGCCTGGCAGCAGGTCGCGCAGGCAAAGCAGCAACAAACCCAACGTTGTGAGGCCAAAACTGAAGCAAGCCAGGCTGGCACTGCCCACCAACAGGGTTTTGAAGGCAGTGGCAATCGACTGGGCCACCGGTTGGCTGTAGTGGGGGGGATGGTTTGCGTAGTACTCAAGTAACCGCAGGGTCGTAAACACCGCCAGGGCACAAAACAGGCCACTGGTGAGGCCCCCCCCCAGATAGCTGAGCGGCCGGGGGGCGGATTCCGGGCGGGGCGGGGTCTCAACCATGGGGGGGGCGGGGAGGCAGGAATGAACAGACCCAGCTCTCGAAGCCATTCTCCTCGAGGCTGGACTGCAACTGCTGCTGGGCGGCGGCGGCGGCAGTGCGATCGGCAAACAGGGCAAACAGGCTGGGGCCTGAACCACTCATGGCCCAGGCCAGGGCTCCGGCGGCCCCCTGGAGCAGCTGGAGCCCCGCCTGCACCGATTCCGTTTCCGCCGCAACCAGGGCCTGGAGGTCATTGCGCAGCCGTGGCAAAGCCCACTGCTCTCCGTTGGCTTTGCTTTGCAGCAGAGCCTGCACAAGGGGCCCCTGGCGCAGGCTTTGGCGCCGGATTTCGAAGTCAACTTCAGCCGTTAGGTAAAAGTCGCTGCGCAACTCCCGGCAGCGGCCATAGGCCCAGGGGGTAGACACACTCACGGCCGGGTGTTTCAGCAGCAGCACCCCCAGGGCTGGGGCCCCCACCAGGGGCTCCAAGCATTCGCCCCTGCCGAAGCAGAGCTGGCTGCCACCGGCCAGGCAAAAGGCCACATCAGAGCCCAGGGCTGCCGCCAAGCCATGGAGCTCAGAGGCTGTGAGCCTTAAGCCCCAAAATTCGCTCAAGCCCAGTAGGGCCGCCGCCCCATCGCTGGAGCCACCGGCCAACCCCGCCCCAATGGGAATCCGTTTTTCCAGCCGGATCCTGGCCCCCAGCTCCGGCCTAGCAACGAACTGGCGCAACAGCTCGGCTGCCTTGATGATCAGGTTGCTGGAATCGAGCGGCAAGCTCGGGTCTGAGCATTCCAGCTGCAATTGGCCCGGGGCCGCTTCGTTTAGGTGAAGTTGATCGCAGAGGTCGATGCTCTGCATCAACATCGCCAATTCGTGGAAACCATCGGACCGCTCGCCCAGCACCTCCAGGTGCAGGTTGAGCTTGGCGGGGGCTTGGAGCGTCAGCGGGCTCAAGGGGATGGGGGCAATCCAGCCGCCAAAGCTAACCAGCGTTCCGGCGCCAACTCCTGGGGCCGCTGGTCAAGGCGCACGCCGGCGCCATGGGCCCAAGGTTCGAGCGCCCCTGGGGGCATCAAGCCGGCCAAGGTGTTGCGCAACATCTTGCGGCGGGCACCAAAGCAACGCTTAAGCAGGCTTTCCAGCCTCTTGGCTAATTCAGGCTCAAGGCTCTCCGCCCGGGGCTTCAAACAAATCACCTCAGACATCACCTTTGGGGGCGGCTGAAAACAGCGGGGGGGCACGCTACAGATCAATTCACATTCGGCCTGGAGCTGCATCCGCACACTGAGGCCACTGAAACAGCTATGGCCCGCAGGGGCGCTGATGCGGTCGGCCACCTCCTTTTGTACAAGCAACACCAACCGCTCATAGCGATGGCTGCTGGGTCGATCTAGGCGCCCCAACAGCCGTTCCAGCAAAGGACCTGTGATGTTGTACGGGATATTTGCCACCACCTTGGTGGCCGGCGGCAGCTCAAGGGCGAGGGCATCACCCTCCAGCAGCAAAAAGCGCTCGTCCCCGGCGAACTGTTGCCGCAAACCCACCACTAGGTCGCGGTCTAATTCCACGGCATGGAGCTTTTCAATCGGGCTGTTTAGCAAGCGCTCGGTAAGCGCCCCCCGCCCCGGCCCGATTTCCAACAATGTGTCCCCAGGCTGGAGATCAGCGGCCGCTGCAATCTGATCCAGCACCCTGGCGTCCTTCAGCCAGTGCTGGCCAAAACGCTTGCGGGCGGTGTGGCCTGAGAAACCCATCTACCAACTGTGCCTTAGCCGATAACCCCGCAGCCACGACAAGATCAGTTTCACTCCCTCAGAGCGTTAAGCCCCTTGTTGCTTGCCCTCGGCATCTTTGTGCTGGTGCTCCTGGCCACAGCCCTGGAGTGGACCCACTTGAGCATTGCTGCCCTGTTGGGGGCCACGGCAATGCTGTTGCTGGGCATCCTTAGCCCCCCCCAGGCGGTGGCCAGCCTCACTAGCGGCGGCGGCACCATTGCCCTGCTTTTCGGAATGATGTTGGTGGTGAGGGCCCTGGAGTCGTCCGGCGCATTCAATGGCCTCGCCCACCAGCTAGTGCAATGGTCTGGGGGCCAGGGCCATCGCTTGCTATTGGGGTTAGTGATTTTGACCGTGCCGGTGGCGGCGGTATTGCCCAATCCCTCGGCGGTGTTGTTGATTGCCCCCCTATTGCCCCCGTTGGCCAGGGAATTAAATCTTGACTTCAGGCCCCTGCTAATTCTGATGGTGTTGGCAGCAAACAGCGCCAGCCTGCTCACATTGGTAGGAGATCCAGCTATTTACATCATCGGCACGGGGATGGGTTGGAATTTTCTGCACTATTTACAGCAGATTACTCCGGTGGCCCTTTTGGTAATCGGCGCTCTACTATTAACTTTACCTCTGCTATATCGCAAGATCTGGCATACAAAATTACCAATCACCACAATTAAGCCAAGGCCTGCCCACCACAAGGAAGCCCTGCCTTGGCTGTTGGCGGTGGCGGCTTTAATGTTGGTGCTGTTTGTCACCGGAGATAGTTTGCCAATCCCGCTTGATCCCTCAGCCGTGGCGCTCGGGGGGGCAGTGGCAACACTATTTATTAGTCATCACAGTGGGCTGCGCTCAGTTGATCAATTATTGGCTGATATTGATTGGGCAACCTTAATATATTTTGCGGCGGTTTTTGTGCTAGTGGGGGGCCTAGATCGCAGCGGTGCCCTCAACAGCTTGGCGAGCCAAATGGCCCAAAGGGTCACTGGGAATCTCTGGGCCAGCAGCATGTGGCTCTTGCTGGTTAGTGCAGCCCTCTCGGCTCTGATCCCCAATATTCCCCTGGTGGCCGCCCTCACGCCGCTGTTATTGGCCGCCTGTCGCCAGGGGGGACTTTGGACGGCAGGCATGCCGGCAGAAGCTGCCTTCCCACTCTTTGAAGCGCTGATGCTTGGCGTGGTGATTGGGGGCAGTGCAACGGTTATCGGTTCCTCCTCAAACCTGGTGGCAGCCGGCGTAGCCCGCCAGCACCAATCCAGGATTGGCTTTCGCACCTGGTTGGGATTTGGGCTGCCCACGGTGGCTTTGCAACTGGTGGTGGGCTGGTTGTATTGCTGGTGGAGTGCCAGCGGCTCAACCCTCCAGCGTTAGCCAGCGCACCCTGGTCCGCAGGGGCGGCAATGGCACCAGGGCCAGCACCATCTGCACCGAGGCTGCTTGCCACTGGGGGTTCTCCAGCAACCAGCAGCCAAAGCCCCGGCGAATCCGCAGGCGCTTGCGGCCATCGCAGGCGGCCACCCCCCAACCATCGGGGCCACAACGGCTGCGGCCTTTTACCTCCACCAACAGCAGCCGATCTGGTTTCGCCAGCAGCAGGTCAATTTCGCCCCAGCGACAGCGCCATTGCTGGGCCAGTAACCGCCAGCCATGGCGCTCCAAGGCAATTAGGGCGCGCCGCTCGGCCCAAAGGCCTTTGGTGCTGCTGCTGGGCTGGGAAGCCATGGCCAGGGCCTGGGGATCCCCCTAGGGTTCCCCCATTGGCGCAATGGCGATGGCAAGGTGGCTGGCAATAATTTTGATGGCCCTAGGGCTTTTGGGCGGCACTGGGAACTTGGGACCGGCCATGGACCTCGCTAGTCCCGCCGAGGCAGCCATGGACTACGCCAAACAGGTGTTGATTGGCGCAGACTTCCATGGGGCAGATCTGCGGGCCACCACGTTCAATCTCACCAACCTGCGCGACGCCGATTTCCATGGGGCCAACCTTGAGGGGGCCAGTCTGTTTGGAGCGAAATTGCAGGACGCCGACTTCAGTGACACCAACCTGAGGGGTGCCACCCTGGATTCAGCTGTGTTGGATGGCACCAACCTAAGCAATGCCGTGTTGGAAGATGCCTTCGCCTTCAATACCCACTTCAGCCACGTGACCATCAGCGGCGCTGATTTCACAAACGTGCCTTTCCGCGCCGATGTACTTAGGGATCTCTGTGCCAGGGCCAGTGGCAGCAATCCGGTGACCGGGCGCTCCACCCTCGAAAGTCTCAACTGCGCTTAATTCCATGGCCTTTGATTCCCGCAGCCTTGAGCGACTCCAAGCCCTGGGTCGCCAGTTACCCCAGCCCCTCCCCACCCCTAAGTCCCAGCCGGCAAAAGCACCTGCTGCGCTGCATCCAGTGGAAACGGAGGAGGACCCCCAAGAGTTATTTAGGCAGCTAATCAAGGTGAGCCCCGATGGCAAGGTGCCCGACCACCTGATGGCCCGCCTGCGGGAAATGGAAGCAAAAGCAAAGCCAGCGGCGGCTCAACAGTCCGGAAGTACCGCGACCGAACCGGCAAAGGCCAAATTGCAACAGCTGCAAAAAAAACAACAAAGGCAACCATCTGAAAGGCTTAATCCTGACAGTGAGCTCTATACCGCTTTTCAGCAATTATTACTTGAGGAAGACGACTAAGCCCAGGGTCAGCCGTCAACTAAAACTCCAATCAATCTTTTTAGTTTTAACTAAACTACCGCCACTTGATGGCAACGGCGTTCATCTAAAGCCTGTAGGTATTTACGTTCAAGGTAATACAACTCCTGGAAACGCAGGGCATCGGCATTGAGCTCCTGGAACAGGGCACCAATGCGGCTCTCGCCATCGCCGCTATCCCCAGGGCCAGAGCGATCCGCCTCCAACAGGCGAGCAATGCAATTCTCCAGGGTTTGCAGCCGCTGGGTGCCCCAGGCCTCCAGCAGGTGCTTACAGCGCCGCAATACCCGCTGGCGTTCGAGGCTGGCGGTGGTACCCCGCAGCTGCTGGGAGGGATTGCCCAGGGCCAACTGCTGCAACTCATTGGGCTCCAGCAGGGGGGTGAGCCGGTGCAGCAGGGCCGAATCCTCCTCCAGCAGGCGATCACTCAACAGCCGTGGCAAGTCAAGCCCCGCCAGTTGATCCCCCGGGGCCAGCCCGCGGCTGATCGGTTCCAACTGACCCACCCCCAGCTTTTCCTCCTCCAGCTGAGACAACTGGGCCCAGAGCTTGCGGTGGTGGGGCAAGCCGAATTCCTCCAATTCCCGTTGGCGCAGCTCCAAGCGGATCTCCCCCCGCAGCTGGGGACAGTGGAGATAAAGGCGCAGCAATTGGGCTTCGGCCCGTTCGCGCACCCCCGCCTCACCGGGTTGACCATGGCGGCTGGAGCGCCCATGCCAACGCTGCCCCTTCACCTGCTGGCGCAGGTCCTCCTCCAATTGCAGGGCCAGGCGGGCCTGGCCCCCGGAAAGTCGTTCGGCCACCTGCTGCAAGTAGTGGCTGCGCAGGGCCGACTGGGGCAATTTGCCCAGGAGCTCCACCAGCCCCTGCACCGCCTGCTGAAACTGGTCGGCCTTGGTTAGGTCCCGGCCCTCGAGCAGTTGCTCGATCTGCCAGTCAAGCCAAAGGGGCGCCTTGTCGAGCAGGGCCAGGTAGTCGGCAGGGCCCTGCAGGCGCAGGAATTCATCGGGGTCCTTGCCGGCGGGCAGATGTAACACCCGCAGCTCCAGCTGCCCCTGCAGGGCCTGGTGTTCCACCTCGCCGATCGTTCGCTGGGCGGCCCTCACCCCAGCGCCATCGGCATCGAAATTAAGCACGATGCGGCGGCTTTCGGAGCAGCGGCAGAGCTGGGTGATCTGGGCACTGCCCATGGCCGTGCCAAGGGCAGCCACCGCCTGGCGCACCCCGGCCGCATGCAGGGCAATTACATCGAAATATCCCTCCACCACCACGGCACAGTCGGCCCGACGAATTGGATCAGCGGCCTTATCGAGGCCAAACAGATTTTTTCCCTTTTCAAACACCTCCGTTTCCGGGGAATTCAGATATTTGGGTTCGCTGCCATCCAGGCTGCGACCACCAAAACCAATGATCCGCCCCTGGCGATCGTGGATCGGCACCATCAAGCGATGGCGGAAACGGTCATAAAACCCCTGGCCCCCCTTCCTGGCCACCACCAATCCCGCCGCCTCCAATTGCTCAATCGGCAGCTGCTCCACCTTCTGCAAATAGTTGATCAGGCCATCCCAGCCTTCAGGGGCATAGCCCAGCTCAAAGCCCTCAATGCTGCTCTCATTAAGACCGCGCTGCTCCTTGAGGTAGGCCAGGGCAGCGGCCCCCTCCAGCTGGCGCAGGTTGCTCCGGAACCAGCCGCTGGCCAGGGCCAGCACGCGATAGAGCTGCTCCCGGCGGGAGAGCTGTTGCCGCAGTCTTTCCTGTTGGGGGGCATCAAGGGTTTCCACCGGCAGCGAATAACGCCGGGCTAGCTCCAACACCACATCGCTGAAGCTCTCACGCTTCAGCTCCATCAGAAACTTGATGCTGTTGCCGCCGGCGCCGCAGGAAAAGCAGTAATAAAACTGCTTAGCCGGTGACACCGTCATCGACGGAGACTTGTCGTCGTGGAACGGACAGAGCCCGACGAATTCACGGCCCTTCTTTTTGAGCACCACGTGCTCACCCACCACATCAACGATGTCGGCGCGTTCCTTTACCGCCTCAATGGTGCGCGGATGCAGCCGGGGAACGCTCACGCTGCGGGGGGAAGGTTTTCCATTGTCCCCGCTTCAGGCCCCATTCACCAGGGGGTAGCTCCGCCATTGGGGCGCTGCGGCCGAGGGGGGCCGCACCAGGCGCCAGGTCTGCCCCTGCTCGCCCCGCAGCAACAGCACTTCAAAGCCACTGTCCACCTTGAGGGGATCCCCGGGCAATTGCCAATCAAAACGCCCTTGCAACCGCCAGGCCTTTTGACCCTCCACCTCGGTGCTGCCCTGGTGCTCAAGGCGCACCCGATTGAGGCTTGGTTTGCCCTCGGGGGCGGGCAGGGCCAGGGCCGAGGCCAGTTCCGCCTGGGTGAGTTGCACCTGCAGGTCCAGGGCCTGGAGCAACACCTTGCGGGGCGGTTGGCCCAGGTTGGAGCAAGCCCCCAGGCTCACTAGCAGGACCAGGCCCAGGATCCAGGCACCCAGGCGACGCAGACTTGGCAGCACCGGCAACATGAGAGGCAACCAGAGTTCAGCATGATCGGATGGCTGGAGGGGCAGCTGGGCTGCTGCTGGTGTGAGGGTCCTAGGGCGGGATTGCTGGTGATCTGCGCCGGCGTCGGCTACGAGGTGCAGGTGCCCCTCAGCCTCCACGGCCGCTGGCAGGGCCACCAGGCGCCAGCCCCGATCAGCTTGCATATCCACCACCTCCAGCGGGAGGACAGTGCCCAGCTCTATGGCTTTGAGGAGCGGCGCGAACGGGATCTGTTTCGGCTGCTGATCAGTGTGAACGGCGTGGGGCCCCAGGTGGCCCTCGCCCTGCTTTCAGTCCTGGACTTCGAAGGCCTCGTGGAGTCGATTCTCACGGGCGACCTGGCCCGCTTGAGCAGCGCCCAGGGGGTGGGCAAACGCACCGCCGAACGCCTAACGGTGGAACTGCGCAGCAAATTGGCCGACCGCTTCGATGGCGGTAGCCCATCGGCCCCATGGCTGGTGCTGAACGGCGGTGCCCCTGCCCCCTTAGCGCTTAAGCAGGAACTGGAGTTAACCCTCACCGCCTTGGGCTACGGGCCCGTGGAAATAGGCGAAGCCCAACGGGCCGCTGCCCAGGCGGGATGCCAGCCAGAAGCCGGCATCGACGACTGGCTACGGGAATGTTTGAGCTGGTTGGGAAGACAAATTGCCTAGGCCGGCCCCCGGGGCGTTAAGGTGGCAGATTGCACCGATTCGGGCCGAACCCCCGCATGCCGCTTAATACAGAAAAGAAGCAGGAACTGATCAACAGCCATCAGACCCATGCCACCGATACCGGTTCGGTGGAGGTGCAAGTGGCGATGTTGAGCGAGCGCATCTCTCAGCTATCGGGCCACCTGCAGGCCAACAAGCACGACTACTCATCCCGCCAGGGATTGCTCAAGATGCTTGGGCGGCGTAAGAGCCTGCTCAGCTACCTCAAAAGCCAGAGCGTCGAGCGCTACCAAACCCTGATCGCCAAGCTCGGCATCCGCGGCTGAGGCCCTATGGCAGCCAAAGCCAAGCCAAGGCCCAGTGCTGCCCCAGGGGGCATTCCCCCTGAGGTTTCAAATCGCATGGCCCGCCGGGTGGCAATCGCCACTGGCATACCCACCTTGATGGGCATGGGGGTGTTTATCACTAGCTACTGGTTGGTATCCCAGCAGATTGTTGACATTGCACCGGCGCTAACCCTGATTAGTTCCGGTGCTTGTTTTTTATTAGGTTTAGTGGGCTTGAGCTACGGCCTATTTTCCTCCAGTTGGGAAAAGAAGCCAGGCAGCCTGCTGGGCTTTGAACAGATTGGCTTAAATATCAAACGGCTGCGCAGCGGCGCAACTGCACCTCAAAACGGGCAGCGCTAAGACTGGCCGCAGCGGCCTCTCCATTATTTACACAGAACTGGTGACCCAAACGCACGTAGCAAAGCTGCTCATCGGATTTCACTTGGGCTATCACCGGCACCCTTAGACCGAGCAATTCAGGATCAACCCTATGTTGCTGTAGGCATTCCCTTAATTGATGTTGTACAGAAATATCACCTGCCTGCTGGGGATTGAGCATAACGAGCAATAGGGAAAGCTCATCAATCAATGAAACATCCTCAACAATCAGCTGCACCCGTTCATCACGACGGTCCACCGAGGCCCACATCAATAAACGGGCATCGGTCATCAGGTGGTCACTGAGACGCGCATAGGTTTTTGGAAATACCACAGCCTCGGCACTGCCAGTAAGGTCTTCCACTTGGAGAACGGCCATGCGATCTCCCTTGCGGGTGGTCACCAGGCGCATCTCAGGCACCATCACCAGTAAGGAAATGCGGCTCTTATCAGCCTGTTCCTCCAAACTGGCCAAACCGATGGGCGATAGCAACCTGCTGGTAGCCCCCAGCTGCTTAAGGGGATGGTCTGATAGGTAGAAACCAACCAGTTCCTTTTCCAGCTTCAGTTTTTCCGTTGGGTGATAGTCGTTTACGGCCTTTGCCCTTGGCGCCGTGCTCAGGGGATCTGCCCCTTCGCTTTCGGCCGCCGAACCCAATAGATCCAGCAGGCTGCCCTGGCCGCTAGCCCGGTCCCGGGCCCTGGAGCTGGCCCAGTCGAGCAACAAATCCAGGTCGGCAATTAATTGGGCGCGGTTAGCGCTGGGTTCCATTGCGTCAAGGGCGCCGCAATGGATAAGCGACTCAAGGGCGCGACGATTAAGCAAACCACTGGCCCCGAGGCGATCACACAAATCAGCCAATGATCGATAGGGACCATCAGTTTCACGGGAACTTATTAAACCTCGAATCGCGCCCTCGCCAAGATTACGTACGGCGGAGAGTCCAAACAAAATCCGCTTGCCTTTGGGGGTAAAATCAATGCCAGATTTATTCACATCGGGAGGCATTACCTCGATCCCCATTGCATTACAATTGGCTATATAACGCTGCACCTTATCGGTAATACCGGCATTAACCGTGAGCAAAGCAGCCATATAGGCCACCGGATAGTGAGCCTTCAAATATGCCGTTTGATAAGTAACGGCTCCATAGGCCGTTGAATGGCTCTTGTTAAAGCAATATTCAGCAAACAGTACCATTTGATCAAAAAGACTATCGGCAACATTCGCATCCACCCCACGGCCCTGGGAGCCAGTTACAAAAAGGGTGCGATGTTTTTGCATCTCTGAAACTTTTTTCTTGCCCATGGCGCGCCGCAGCAAATCCGCCTCCCCTAGGGAGTAACCAGCTAAATCCTGAGCAATCCGCATAATTTGCTCCTGATAGACCATGATGCCATAGGTTTCCTTGAGAATTGGCTTCAACAATTCATGGGCAAAATCAATAACCTCACGCCCATGCTTACGGTTGATAAATTTAGGGATTAAGCCGGCATCAAGGGGTCCCGGGCGGTAGAGGGCAAGAATCGAAGATATATCCTCCAAGGAGGAAGGTTTTAGATCACGGACGATCTGACGCATGCCACTGGATTCCAGTTGAAAAATACCCTCAAGGTCGCCCCTGGCCAGCAGGGCATAGGTATCCGGATCATTGGCTGGCAGTCGATCAGGATCAATTTTTTCTCCGTTTTCCTGGGCAACCAGATCAAGGGTTTTATCGATCATGGTGAGATTCTTTAGGCCCAGGAAATCCATCTTCAACAGCCCCATGGCCTCCACATCTTCCATGAAGTATTGGGTGATCACTTGGCCGTCGTTGTTGCGCTGCAAAGGCACCAGCTCATCAAGGGGCCGGGCACTGATTACCACCCCCGCCGCATGGACACCAAAGGTTTTATTAGTGCCTTCAATTCTTCGGGCCATGTCCACCCAGCGACGTACGCTGGGATCTTTTTCATATTTATCTCTAAATTCAGGGGCCGGTGAATTTTCGCCAATCATTTCAGCCAACTTGGCTGGCTTACCCCTCACCACAGGAATCAACTTGGCAAGCCGATCGGCATCGCCATAGGGAATATCCAGCACCCGGGCCACATCCTTTAGCACTGCCTTCGAAGTCATCCGGTTAAAGGTAATAATCTGCGCCACACGCTCTTCCCCATAGCGACGGGTTACATAGTCAATCACCTCCGCCCGTCTTTCGATACAAAAATCCGTATCAATATCAGGCATAGACATCCGCTCAGGATTTAGAAAACGCTCAAACAAGAGACCATTTTGAACAGGATCAATGTTTGTAATACCAAGGGCATAGGCCACAAGGGAACCGGCGGCGGAGCCCCGACCCGGACCCACGGGTATGCCCTGTTCGCGGGCAAAGCGGATGTAGTCCCACACCACCAGGAAGTAGGTGGGAAAGCCCATCTGTTCCATTACCTTTAGTTCAAACTGGAGTCGCTCGCCGTAGAGAGGCTCAATAGAATCTTGAGGGGCTAATTCCAGCCGCCAGCGCAAACCAGCTTCACTTACCTCCTGCAAATAACTGCTGGCTGTGTGGCCATCGGGAATCGGAAATTCAGGTAGCTGAGAGCGACCTAATATGTCATAATTCTCCACCTTATCTGCTATTTTAATTGTATTATCCAAGGCCTGCTTTACCACCTCAGGATCAAGATGATCCACGAACAGTCGTTCCATTTCCTGGCGACTCTTAATATATTCTGTACCGGTATAACGCAATCGTTTTTCGTCAGTTATTAGCTTGCCAGTAAGAACGCACAACAGGGCATCGTGGGCTTCCACGTCAGCACTACTTAGGTAGTGGGCATCATTGGTTGCTATCAGCGAAATACCTAATTCAGTGGCCAAAGCCACCAGGCCAGTATTAACAATTCGATCTTCTGGGGAGCCATGGTCTTGGATCTCCAGGTAAAAATCATCACCGAAAAGTTCTTGGTACCAAAGGGCAATGGTCCGGGCCACCTCAGGTCGACCCTGGAGGATGGCTTGGGGGATCTCACCACCAAGGCAGGCGGTGGCCACAATCAAACCTTCGCTATAGGTTGTAAGTAACTGCTTATCAATGCATGCCCTTGAAAAAATGCCGCGACCCCGCATCCCCTGCAGGTGACTGATGCTGGTGAGTTTTACGAGGTTGCGATAACCAATTTCATTTTTTGCCAGCACCACCAGGTGATATCGACGTTCTTTCTTTTGCTGGGGGTCGTTAATGCTGCCGTTTACCACATACATCTCATTGCCGATAATCGGCTTAATGCCAGCTTTAGCGCAAAGCTTTAGCAGTTCAATGGCCCCATACATCACACCGTGGTCTGTAAGGGCAACCGCTGGCATGCCCAGCTCTACGGCCCGCTCCACCATCTGGGGCAACTGGGTAGCCCCATCCAGCAGGCTGTAGTCACTGTGGTTATGGAGCGGGACGAAGGTCAAGGGGTCGGCCCAACCATGGTGATCCAATCTAGCCACACCAGATCTGGTGTGGCTAGGCCGAAATTGCTAGATCAAACCGCCAGGGGTGCCACCGGTCGGTGCTCCATTACCTGGGCCGCCCGTTCGTATTGGTGGGCCACCCTCAAAAGGCGCTCTTCCTCCAGCACTGGGGCCATCAACTGCAAACCAATTGGTAAGCCTTTGCTGTCAAAGCCGCAGGGAACGCTGATCGCTGGCAGCCCCGCCAGGTTGGCAGGAATCGTGAGCAAATCAGCCAGGTACATGGCGAGGGGATCGTTGGCATGCTCCCCGGGCTGGAAAGCCGTGGTGGGGGCGGTGGGGGTGAGCAGCACATCCACCTGTTCAAAGGCACGATCAAATTCCCGCCTGATCAAGGTGCGCACCTGCTGGGCCTTTTTATAAAAAGCCTCCACATAGCCGGCCGAAAGGGCATAGGTGCCAATCAAAATTCGGCGCTGCACCTCAGGGCCAAAACCCTCGGCCCGGCTCAGGGCAGTCATGGTGCTGAGGCTCTCGGCCTCGCCACTGCGGTGGCCGTATTTAACGCCGTCATAGCGGGCCAGGTTTGCGGAGGCCTCCGATGGGGCGATCACGTAATAGGTGGCGATGCCAGCCTTGAACTGGGGGCAGCTCACCTCCACCAGTTCACAGCCGAGCCCCTCCAGCAGCTGGGCCGCCGCCTCCACCGACGCCTTCACCTCGGGATTAAGGCCCTCAGCAAATGCTTCCTTGAGGATTCCCACCCGCAGGCCTTTAATCGGTTTTTCTAGGCCGGCTAGGTAGTTGGGCACCGGCACATCCAGGCTGGTGGCATCGCGGGGGTCGTGGCCGGCTATCACCTGCAGCACCGCCGCCCCATCGGCCACCGTGCGGCTGAAGGGGCCCACTTGGTCGAGGGAACTGGCAAAGGCCACTAGGCCCCAGCGACTAACGCGGCCATAGGTGGGTTTTAAACCCACCACACCACAGAAACTGGCTGGCTGCCTTATCGAGCCACCCGTATCTGAACCAAGGGCCACCAGGCACTGGCCTGCGGCCACGGCAGCAGCACTGCCCCCGGAACTCCCGCCTGGCACCCGACCCACATCCCAGGGATTACTGGTGGTGCCAAAGGCTGAGGTCTCCGTGGAGCTACCCATGGCGAACTCATCAAGGTTCGTTTTGCCCACAAGCACCGCCCCGGCGTCCCAGAGCCGCTGGGTGACGGTGGACTCGTAGGGGGGCACGAAGTGTTCGAGCATGCGGCTCGAACAGGTGGTAGTGATGCCCTTTGTGCAGAGGTTGTCTTTAATTGCCACCGGCACCCCGGCCAGGGGGCCCGGGGGGGTGCCGGCGGCGAGATCGGCCTCCAACCTGGATATGTCTGCCCGGGCCCGCTCTGGGGTTACCCGAACGAAGGCATGCAGTTGGGGTTCGGTGGCGGCAATGCGAGCAAGGCTGGCCTCCGTTTGCAACTGAACGGAAGCTTCGCCCTTTTGAAGGGCCGTTAACCAAGCGCTGATCGCCATCAGGCTCCGATGATCTTGGGGCGACGCTATCAGCGCGGCGCCCCAGGATCAGCCCCCGTGCTCAATGGTGAACGGCTCACTGCGGCGGGTGCGCAGTAATTCATGCTCGAGCACCCCGGGAGCTTCGCTGCGTAGGTCGGCAAGGAAGCCAGGCAGGTCGGCCTCCAGGGTTTGGCGGCGCACAAAGGGGCCAAACCAATAGGTCACATCGGGCTGACGGGTATCCACCCGGGCCCACCAGGCAAGGCCCATGGCATTGGCTGTTGCGCGAAATGGCGCAGAAAAGACACCCATGGACGAGAAACAAGCAAAAGCATTCTGCCAACCGGTATCCCCTTTAGGCACCTAAAGCCGGATGTCCGGACCAAAATCATCCGTTTCCAGCTCCCCATTGGCTTCAACCTCAGGCTCACTGCTCAACTCTGGAATGGGTCCAGCGTTAGGAGCGTTGCCGAGCTTCACCCGCTGGATCCGAGGGGCTGGCTCCTGGCCTTTGATCGTGGCCATCCAACCGCGGCGAGCCACCTCATAAAGCAGCATCGCCGTGGCCACAGAGGCATTGAGGCTGGGGGTAACCCCCCGCAGGGGAATACGGATTAGTTGGTCGCAGTGGCGGCGGGTGAGCATCGAAAGGCCGCTGCCTTCTGAACCCGTCACCACCACCAGCGGTCCTTCCAGATCTGCCTCAAGCAAGGAAACATTGCCCTCTTCGGCCAACCCCACCACGCGATAGCCCTCCTCCTTGAGGGATTCCAAGGCCCGGTTGAGGTTCACCACCTTTGCCACGGGCAAATGTTCGAGGGCCCCAGCGGCCACCTTTGCCACAGAGCCGGTAAGTCCGGCATTGCGGCGTTGGGGCAGCACGAGGCCATGGGCGCCAAGGGCTTCGGCACTGCGCACAATTGCGCCAAGGTTGTGGGGATCAGTGATGCCATCCACGGCCATCAGGATTGGGGCTTCCCCGAGCTGTTTACAGCCCTCCACCAAGGTGCCGAGATCGAGGGTTTCAGCCGCAGCGGTTTGCAGCACGATTCCCTGGTGCACAGCTCCGCCACTGAGCTGGGCGAGCCGGGCCCAGGTGACCTCCTCCACCAGCACCCCGGATCCCTTGGCCTCCCGCAGCAGCTGCAAGAAACGGCTGCTGAAGCGCATTTCTGGGGTGCACCAGATGCGATGGATCGGCCGACCGCTATCCAGCACTGCTAAGGCAGAGTGGCGCCCCCAGATCAGGTCATCCACCTCAGGGGTGCCCTGGGCTTCGGCGTTGGGCGTGGGTTCATCGGGGCTGCGCTCGGGGCGGCTGAAACGGGGGCCCCCATCGGGACGGGATGAACGGTCGGGGCGACCATCGAACCGGCGTTGGGGTCTACCACCCTGGCTCCGCGGCTCGAAGCGGTTTTCCTGGCGGCGTTCCGGCCGCCCCTCATAGCGATTGCTGCCATAACGACCCTCGGTACGACCCTCCGGGCGCCGCTCCGGGCGATTGTCAGGACGCCCCTCTGGGCGACTGCCAAATCGGTTGAAGCGAGGACTGCGCTCAGGGCGATCAGCGCCATCAGGGCGATCAAAGCGGGGCCCGCGCTCAAAGCGGTCAGTCCGATCACTGCCCTCAGCCCTAGGGCCCCGCTCGGGACGCTCACTGCGGTCTGGGCGATCGGGCCGGTAGGAACGATCTTTGCGCTCAAAACGATCGACACCGGCGCGGCGGGCCGGGGCCCGGGAGGGGCCATCCGGTCGGCTAAAAGGGCGACGGGAGCGGTCGCCACGGGCACCAGGCTCTCGGGGTTGATCAAATCGGGAAGCCATGGTGTAGCCAACAGAGGGAACCAGGCTCAAACACATTCACACCGGGCCGTCGGCGGGATCACCGTCCAGACAGCTGAGCAACTCTTGGAGTCGCTCCGGATTGCACAGATAGAGCCAGCCAACCATTGTCTCAAATCCCGTGGCCCTTCCGTAAGTGGCGGGATCCCCCCGTCTCGGCCCCCGGCCAGCCGCATTACGGCCCCGGCGCACCCATTGCTGTTCCTCCTCGGTGAGCTCTGCTTCTAGGCGCGCCAGGGCTTCGCTCTGGGCTTCGGCGCGCACCAGGGCCACCCCAGCCTTGTGTAACCACTGGGGGGTGGCGGCCACTTGGACCAACCTGCGCCGTTGGTGCAGTTCCCAAACCGCATCCCCCAACCAGGCCAACTGAGCCGGGCCAGGCATAGCTGGGAGCGCTTGCTCGGGCAGGGGACCTTGCTTAGGCAGTGGCAAGGGAACCGAGGGCCGTGGCCAAATCAGGCTGGAGGTTCAAGAAACTTTCTAGGCGCACCAATTTGATTGTTTGAACCACGCGGCTATTGCCAACCACCAGGAAGCGCTGCTTGGTGTCGTTGCATTGCTTGGCGACCTGCACCAGGGCGCCAAGGCCGGAGGAATCAAGAAAGTCGATGTGGGTTAGATCCAACACCAGGGGCAACTTGGCCTGTTTCGAGCTGCTCTGGTGCTGGGCGATGAAATCGCGGAACTGGCGCTCCGAATAGGCATCCAGCTGACCGGTGAAATGGAACAGCAGACACTGATCCTGAGGCTCGAAACCGCCACGGAGGGAGACGGTAAGTCGCTGCAGTTCGGTGATGGCCCCAGTCCTCAAGCGCAGTGGGCCCCTTCGGGGGCGCCCAATCTTATCCGTGGGCTGCTGGACTGCCAGCCCTGGGACGCCTAGAGGCCATCAATGCCACAAATCTGCCGAAGTGATGGTCTGCGTCGTGGGGACCAGGGCTGGCCTCCGGGTGGTATTGCACCCCAAACACGGGCTGATCCAGCAGCTCCAAGGCCGCCACTGTGCCGTCGTTGAGGTTGTGATGGGTGATCCGTACCCGGTCGCTAGCAAGGCTGCTGGCCCCTAGGGCAAAACCATGGTTCTGACTGGTGATTTCCACCAGGCCCTCGCCCCCGCAGGGGTGGTTTAAGCCCCGGTGGCCATAGCCCAACTTAAAAGTTGTTCCCC
>Ga0209598_10001816_pt1 | contig 17135 bp, 11 predicted proteins | sample M_140807_EF_Meta_FD_187317 | JGI IMG/M metagenome (GOLD analysis project Ga0209598, IMG submission 187317) | Freshwater microbial communities from Lake Montjoie, Canada to study carbon cycling - M_140807_EF_MetaG (SPAdes) (version 2) | ecosystem: Environmental > Aquatic > Freshwater > Lake... | reverse complement strand
GACGCCCGAGATCTATGGCGCGGAACATCTGCTGACCCGCCGCGCAGTGTCGCAGCAGGTCGCCGACAAACTGATCGAGCGCATCCGCTGGTGGGAAGGCTATTGCGAGCGCAATGAAGGCAGCATGGACAACAACCCCTCGCCGGGCAACAAAGCAGGCGGGCTGACGACCATCCTGGAGAAATCACTGGGCGCGGTGGCCAAGGGTGGCACCACCAATCTGGTGGATGTGTATCAGTACGCCGAAGCGGTGACTACGAAGGGCTTTGTGTATATGGATACGCCGGGTTATGACCCGGTGTCAGCCACCGGTCAGGTCGCCGGCGGCGCAAACCTGGTGTGCTTCACCACCGGGCGCGGCTCGGTTTACGGCTGCAAGCCCAGCCCGTCGATCAAACTGGCCACCAACACGCCGCTGTATGAACGCATGACCGACGACATGGACGTCAACTGCGGCCAGATCGTCGACGGCACGGTGACCGTTCAGCAAAAGGGCGAGGAGATCTTCGAGATGATCCTGCGGGTTGCGTCCGGCGAACAGAGCAAGAGCGAAGCACTCGGTATCGGCCAGGAAGAATTCGTGCCGTGGTATCTCGGTGCGGTGATGTAAGGCGGGCCGGTCGCCCGGAGCTGACGCTCAGCTGAGACCTGTCGATGGCAAGCGGGATTCAGTTGCCGCGCCGGCCAGCGGCAGCTCGATCGAGATGCAGACACCGCGTCCGGTCAACCCGTCCTCAATGCTGACCCCGCCGCCATGGGTCTGGGCTATTTCTCTCGCGATGGCCAGGCCCAGGCCCGAACCCGAATCAAAACCGGTCGGTTCAGACGAATTGACCGCGCCCCTCTGAAACCGCTGCAGAACCCTGATTCGATCCGCAGGCGCGATACCAGGGCCATCATCATCCACCCTGACTCTGACCCGATGGTCTTCGACTTTTGCGATCGACACGGTGATCCGGATGCCCGGCCCGCCATGGACGATGGCGTTATGAATCAGATTGTTCAATGCTTCAGCCAGCAGGTCCGGATCGCCGTTGATCCATACCGGCTCGGGTTGGGAAAGCACCAAGGTGTCATCCGGTGTCGACTCGATGGATGCATCCACCCCAAGGTCGACCCCTGCCTGCATCGATCGGATCACCCACGATTCGATCGTCTCGCTGACCATCGCGTGCAGATCAATCATTCGAGACTCAGCCACGCCTGCACCGGGCTCAGCACGGGCAAGCGAGAGCAACTGGCTTGACAGCCTCACCGCACGGTCAGCGGCGCTTCGGATTTCCTCGATGAGCAGCCTCAGTTTGAGCTGATCGGTCTCATGGGCAGCTTCGTCTGCATTTAGTTTCAGAGCGGTCAACGGCGTTCGCAGCTGGTGAGACGCATTCGCGATGAAACGACGCTGGGCATCCAGGGCTGCCTTGAGCCTGACCATCAGGGCGTTGACCGAATGAGTGATTGGCAAGAGCTCGGAGGGCACCCCACGGTCATCGATCGGCTCAAGGGAGCGGTCGGTTTGCGACTGAAGCCTGAAAGCGAACTCGGAGATCGGTCCCAGTGATTTTTGAAACGTATAAAAAATCACCAGCACGGTGACCGCATCGAGGAGAAGCTGAGGCAACAGGACACCTAAGAGCGACTCGAAGATCAGGCGGGCGCGCTTTCGAAGCGTCTCGGCCACCCGAACCTCGACCGGCTCCCCGGAGCCTTCAGCGCCGACTGTGACCAGGACGACTCTGACCCTCTCGCCTGCAATCCGGCTGCCGTAGATCAAGGCACCACGCATCTGCTCAGCGCCCGATCGAGGCAGGGCTGACAAGCCTGAATAGCCTGCGATCAGCCCGCTGTTCGCGCCTCGGACTTCGTACCAGTGTTCATCTTCTGCGTCCCATTGCAGGACATTGCGTGCAGCCTCGGGCAGGTCCAGCGAGGCCGAACGTTCTGTCTGAATGACCCGCTGAGCAAGCGCCCTGGCGTTGTCAATCAGTTCACGATCGTAAACCGCGTTTGCATGGTGCAAGGCGCCCAGCGAACCTACGACACTCGACACCAGGAACAAGCCCGCCACCAGCGGCAGCAGGCGCCTGAGCAACTTCGATCTCAGGGAGCGGTTCATGTGCCCAGCCTTTTCTGGCACATCAGGAATCATGCTCAACCGTTGACAGGCTTGAGCAGGTATCCGAAACCACGAACCGTGTGAATCTGCACGCCGCTGCCTTCAAGCTTGCGCCTGATTCGATGCACGATCACCTCAACGGCCGCATCCGAGAGATCCATGGCAGACGGATCCCTGGAGGACAGCTCCTGAAGCACCAATGACTTGCTGACCACGCGCCCGGCACGATGCAGCAGCACTTCCAGCACACCGGCTTCCCGAGGTGAAAGGCTCATGGGCTTGCCATCGATCAGCACCGGTCTTTCGCCGGCCAGCTGACTCAGGCGACCGAACCGGAGCGTACTGGCTCTGGCGGCGGTGACGCTACCACGTCGAAGCAAGGCTCTGACGCGGGCCTCGAACTCGATCACCTCAAAGGGCTTGACCAGGTAATCGTCTGCGCCCGAATCAAGACCCAGCACTCGGTCTCTGGCCTGATCCCGCGCCGTCAGCAGCATGACTGGAATCGGGTCGCCGCGCTCGCGCAGGCTGCGCAGAATTTCGAGCCCATCGAGCATCGGCAGGCCGATATCAAGGACTGCCGCAGCGAATGTATCGGATCTCAAAGCCGCTTCTGCATCGTCACCGCGGGGAAACCAACGGACTTCGTGACCAGATCGCCCCAGAACGCGAACCAGCGCCTGCGCGATTTGCGTATCATCTTCAGCGAGCAGCAGTTTCATAAGTGTTGAGGATAACTTTAATCTGCATCTACGCGCTGGAAGGAAATTGAAAGCCAGCAGGTGCAACCTCGCCCGTCTTCCTGTTCGACGCTCTGTGGCCCACCGGTATTGAACACGCCTCTATCCCAACTGTTGCAAGCCCGATCCTGTGTGCTCGCACTGCTTGTTTCAATCGGCTTCGCGGCGCAATCCTCATCAGCCCAGGTCCAGGCCATTCAGACATCGGCTGATCCAGGACCAGGCTGTGCAGGTCGCCCAGCGCTGATGCTCGACTGGCCGCAAGCGCAGCGCCGCCTGATCGAATGCAATCGTGACGTGCGCCTTGCCCTGCGCACCGCACGAGCAGCACAAACAGACATCATCACCGCCGGTCAGCGACCCAACCCTGTGATCTCGACCGGGGTGGGTCAATACGCCCCATCGGTCGGCCTGGGTTCGGGCGGGCCCCTCGACAAGCAGGTCGACTGGCTGGCCCGCTATGACCAGACCATCGAGCGCGGCAACAAGCGCGGGCTGCGGATCGAAACCGCACAGCAGGGCTGGATTGCGGCGCAATGGGACGCAGCAGATGCCCTGCGCCAGCAGCAGCTGGCACTGGCGCTGGCCTGGATCGACCTGTGGGGCGCGCAGGAGCGTGTGCGGCTGCAACGTGAGATCACCGCTCTGTTTCGCCGGTCGCTGGATGCGGCCAACGCGCGCCTGAAGGCCGGCGACATTGCCGCCAGCGACGTCGCCCGAATCGACCTGGATGTGCAACGGGCCGAGAACGACCAGATCGCCGCCGATGCGGAACTCGCCCGCACCCGCAGCATCGTTGCAGCCTTGCTGGCAATGGAAGCCCACGCCCGTGAGCTGAGCGCAATCGGCCCGTGGCCGATTCAGGCCTTGAATGCTGCGGCGGCGATCGAGTCACAGCTTGACCCGGAGCGTGCTCAAAGACCCGATCTGCTGGCCGCCCGGGCCCAGCAGACCGCGGCTGAATCGCGCGCCCGCCTGGCTCGCAGCCTGCAAACCCGCGACGTCAGCGTCGGCCTGCAGGTCGACCGCTATGCGCCGCCATCCGGCCTGGGCTGGCTGTTCGGTGTCTATTTTTCGTTTCCGCTGTTCGTGAACCACCAGTACGAAGGCGAAATCGCACGCGCCGAAGCCGACCTGGACACCGCGATTGCGGCCACCGATCGGATCGAGCAGCAGGCGCGAGCGGGTCAGCAGCGACTCAACGAAGCCCGTCTGCTGGCTGCTAAGCGGCGCGACCGCATCGAGCGCGAAGCACTGCCGCTGGCCGAGAAGGTGGCCGCCAACGCCGACCTGGCTTACCGCAAGGGCGCCGGCTCGGTGCTCGAACTGCTCGATGCACTGCGCCAGCTGCGGGCACTGCAACTTGACGCGCTCAACGCCCGACTCGACGCCGACCGTGCCGACGCTTCGGCACGCGCCGAAATGCTCGGTGCTCAGTCGTTGACCGACCCGGTCTTTGGCGAATCCATGAGACTGCGACCCGATGCGACCGATTCGATGATGAGCCCGAAATGAGCGTCCTGCGCACTCCGATGACCCCCTTCGTATCGCATCACGCTGCACGGCCGACCCGGTTTGCGTCCATCGCCCTGTGTGCCGCGCTGGTCCTGTCCGCCTGCTCTCCCGAGCCCGTTCCGAAGGCGCCCGACGCCGCGCCGACGGTCAATGGATCGACCATCCAATTCCCCAAGCGCCCGGAAGGCATCCGCGCGGAAGTCGGCCAGGAAGCCGGAAGCACAGCGCTCACCGTACCGGGTCGACTGGCCTGGGACGAGGACAGAACGGTTCGAATCCACTCGCCCTTTGCCGGCCGCGTGATCAAACCGCTGGTCCAGGTCGGCGATGCAGTCAGTGCCGGACAAGCAATTGCCTTGCTCGCCTCGGCCGATTTTGGCTCGGCCCTGGCCGATGCACGCCGGGCCGAAACCGACCTGAAACTCGCCGACGACAATCTCGCCCGACAGCGCGAGTTGTATGACGCCGGAATCGTGCCGCTCAAGGAGCTCCGAGCAGCGGAAGCCGAGCGCTCTCGCGCGGATATCGAAGTGCAGCGGGCGCGATCGAAGATGCGCCAGGAGGGCGGTGCGTCCGGACCCAACTACACCCTGCGCGCGCCGGTCAAGGGCGTCGTCGTCGAGCGCACCATCAACCCGGGACAGGAGTTGCGAGCCGAAAACGAGACAGCGCTCTTCGTCGTGACCGACCCCACGCGCATGTGGGCCTGGCTGGACGCTCCAGAACGGGCCGTACCGCAACTGGCCGCCCTCTTGCCTGGCACGCCGCTGCGCATTCGCAGCACCGCCTGGGGCGAGCTCGAATTCGCCTCGGAACTGCTGAGGAAAGAAGATTCCATCGATCCCGAGCTTCGCACCTTCCGGATGCGCGCCGCGGTTTCGAACCCCGAACGCAAACTCAAGGCCGGGATGTTCGTCACAGCGACCTTTCCTGCACCCGCCGAATCGGCCGGGCAACTGGTCGAACACGTTCCGATGTCAGCGGTCTTGCTGATCGACGGAAAGCGCTTTGTCTTTGTGCAGGACAGCGACAGCAGCTTCTCCCGCACCGAAGTGAAGGTGGTCAGCGAACAGGCCGGCCGGGCCGCCCTGCTCGGTTTGCAAAAGGGGCAACGGGTTGTCACCGAAGGCACCTTGTACCTGCAGCAGATCCTGTCCAGAAACGGTGACCCCGCCGGACAGCGCAGTGCAGCCCCCCCGCCTGGCGCAGGCGCTGCCGCTGAAGGCCGGAAATGATCGATCGGATCGTTCGGACTGCCCTGCGCCAGCCACTGCTGGTGGTTTTTGCGCTGGTGGTCTTCATCGGCAGCGGTCTGGTTGCGTTCAAGAATCTGCCCATCGAAGCCTTTCCGGATGTATCGGACACCCAGGTCACGGTGATCGCGCTGTATCCGGGGCGCGCCGCAGAAGAAGTCGAGCGCCAGGTCTCGTTGCCGATCGAAGTGGCGCTGTCGGGCGTCCCGGATTCGGTTCGTCTGTTCTCGCATACCCAGTTCGGTCTGTCGTTCACCGTCATCACCTTCAATGACAAGCCCTCCGATGTGATCGCCCGACAGCGGGTCAATGAGCGCCTGCAGGGGTTGAGCCTGCCAGCACCCGTGGAGCTGCGCATCCAGCCGCCGCAGACCGCCATCGGCGAAATCTTCCGCTTCCGGCTACGAGGTGACGACTACACGCCACAGCAGCTGCGAACCCTCCAGGACTGGGTGGTCGAAAAGCAATTGCGCAAGGTGGCGGGCGTGGCCGACCTGGTCACCATGGGCGGCACGATCAAGCAGTACGAGGTCAATCCGGACATGGCGCGCCTGCGCGACTACGGCCTGAGCATCGATCAGCTCTTCACTGCACTGGAGCGCGCCAATTCGAACGTCGGCGGTGGCGCGGTCACCCATGGGTCGCAGCAGTACCTGATCCGCTCGATCGGTGAATTGCGAACATCGGCCGACATCGCCAATGTGATGCTCACCGTGCACAAGGGCGTGCCGGTGCTGGTCAAGGATGTGGCCGAGATTCGGGTCGGCGGCGCACCGGCGCAAGGACTGGTCGGGCAGACGCTCGAAGGTCGCCACGATGACGACATCGTCAATGGCATCGTCGTGATGCGCAAAGGCGAGAACCCGTCCCAGGTGCTCGCCGGCATCAAGGAGAAGATCGAGACCATCAACCGCACACAATTGCCCAAAGGCGTTGCCATCGTCCCCTACTACGATCGCTCATGGCTGATCCAGAAGACGCTGCACACGGTATTCGGCAATCTGCTTGAAGGCGCGGTACTGGTCTGCGCCGTGCTGGTCCTGTTTCTCACCAACATTCGGGCAGCACTCATTGTTGCCGCAGTCATTCCATTGTCGCTGCTGGCAACCTTTCTGGGGCTGACATTCGTCGGCATTCCGGCCAACCTGCTGTCACTGGGTGCGATGGACTTCGGCATCATCGTCGATGGTGCGGTGATCGTGGTCGAGAACATCTTCCGGCGTCTTGGCCAATTGCGTGATTCAGAGGTCAACGACCCGGCAGCCCGTCGTGAGGCGGTCCTCAAGGCGACCATAGAGGTCGGCCGACCGACCCTGTTTTCGATGCTCATCATCATCGTGGCGCACGTGCCGATCTTCACGCTCCAGCGCCATGAGGGCCGGATCTTTTCGCCGATGGCCTGGACCGTCAGCTCGGCACTGATCGGCTCGCTGATCCTGTCACTCACCGTGGTGCCACTGGCCTGCGCATGGTTCCTGCGCAAAGTGCCCCATGACGACAACCTCGTCGTGCGCTTTTTCAAGGCCCGCTATGCGAAGGTGCTCGACTGGGCGATCGATCAGCGGGTGATGGTGATCGGGCTGGCGATTGCCGCGCTGGTGGCTGCGGGCGGCGTGGCGACCCGCCTGGGCAGCGAGTTCCTGCCGGAACTCAATGAAGGTTCGATCTGGGTGAATGTCACGCTTGCACCCTCGGTTGCACCGATCGAAGCGCAAACCGCGGCCCGCCAGATTCGCAGTGCGCTCGTCGAAGTGCCTGAGGTGTCATCGGTGATTTCCAAAGTCGGACGCCCGGACGATGGCACCGATCCGAAAATCTTCAACTCGGCCGAATTTTTCGTCGAGATGAAGCCCGAGGACCAATGGCGAAAGGGCATGACCAAGCCCGCCCTGATTCGCGAACTGGATGCCTCGATCGGGAAGCTGCCCGGCCTGGAGCCCAGCTTCTCGCAGCCCATCCGCGACAACGTGCTGGAGAGCATCTCGCAGATCGACGGGCAAATCGTCATCAAGATTCAGGGCGACGATTTCGACACCATCAAGCAGATTGCCCGGCAGATTCGCAGTCGAATCGCTAACGTGCCGGGCGTGACCCGCAGCTTTGTCGATCGGGATGGCCGATTGCCGCAGTACCGGATTGATATCGATCGCACCACTGCAGCGCGCTACGGCGTGAATGTCGCTGACCTCCAGGACACGATCGAATCGGCGCTGGCGGGCAAGGCGGCCACTGAGTTGTGGGAGGGCGAGCGGCACTTCTCGGTGGTGGTCCGCCTCAAGCCCGAACAGCGAGAGCTCTCGCGCTTGTCCGACCTGCTGGTCACCGGAACCAATGGCACGCAGATCCCGCTGTCTCAGGTCGCAAGCTTTCGGATGACCGAAGGTGCGATGAATATTTCTCGCGAGAACGGCCAGCGCGTGGCTGCCATCGGCGTGTTCATCCGTGATCGCGACATGGGCAGCGTGGTGGCCGACATGCAGAAACTCGTCGATGCCGACATCAAGCTGCCGGCGGGCTACACCATCAGCTGGTCCGGGGAATTCGAGAATCAGCAGCGCGCAATGGCACGACTGTCGTGGGTGATCCCGCTGTCGGTCCTGATGATTTTCCTGCTCCTCTTCGATGCCTTCGGCTCACTGGCCAGTGCGGCCCTGATCATCGCGAACATTCCCCTGGCGATGATCGGCGGGCTGGTTGCGTTGTGGCTCACCGGCATCCCGCTCTCGGTATCGGCTGCAATCGGGTTCATCGCGCTGTTTGGTCAGGCGGTGCTCAATGGCGTGGTGATGGTGTCTGATTTCAATGCGCGCGCAGCCGGCTTCACCGACTTCGAATCGATCCGTGCAGCGGTACGAGAAGGTGCCCTGCAACGGCTGCGCACGGTGATGATGACCGCGCTGCTGGCCATGCTGGGGCTGTTGCCGATGGCGCTGTCGCATGGCATTGGCGCAGAAACACAGCGGCCGCTGGCCGTGGTGGTGATCGGCGGGCTGGTCAGTGCAACCCTGCTCACCCTGATCGTGCTGCCGGCTCTGTATCTGATGATCGCCAAACGCTGGCCGACTTCGCTGGCGTCCGAAGAAGCGACCATGACCGCACATTGAGTCTGCACGAGGCAGCGGCTACCATCGCCCTTCTTCGATCAAGGGGCGATGATGATGTGGAACCTGGCACTGCGGCTGCGCACCGCATCGCTGTTGACTGCGGCGATGGCCGGGCTTTCGACACCCGCACAGGCCGCGGAGCTGCCGATTTTCGATGCCCACATCCACTACAGCCATGACGCCTGGCAGGTCGTTCCGCCGCGCGAGGCCGTGGCCTTGCTCCGCAAGGCCGGACTGCGCAAAGCCATGGTGTCGAGCTCGTCCGATGAAGGCACCCAACTGCTGGTGGCCGAAGCACCCGATCTGATCGTTGCGTCCTTGCGGCCCTATCGCACCCGCGGAGAGATCGGCACCTGGGTGCGCGATGAGTCGGTGATCCGCCATCTCGAATCCAGGCTGTCGAAATTTCAGTACGCGGCCATCGGGGAATTTCATGTCTATGGCGCCGATGCCGACCTGCCGGTCATGCGGCGCCTGGTTGAACTGGCACGGCAATATGGCCTGCTGCTGCATCTGCACGGTGATGCCGACGCGGTCGAGCGTGTCTTCAAGCAGGACCCGAAGGCGCGCATCCTGTGGGCCCATTCGGGCTTTGCTGCGCCCGATGAGGTGCGGGCCACGCTGCGTCGCCACCGGATGCTGTGGGCCGATCTCGCCTTTCGCAGCGACCCGGGCAGCGGCAACACAGTGAATCCCGCCTGGCGCGCGGCTTTCGAGGAATTTCCCGATCGCTTCATGCTCGGCACAGACACGTTTTCCCCCGAGCGCTGGTGGTATGTGACCGAGCATGCCGCCTGGGCGCGGGCCTGGCTGGCCGATCTGCCCACCCCTCTGGCCGAGCGGATCGCGTATCGCAATGCCGAGGCGATGCTGTTGACACGTCCCGTGGCTCAGTCGCAGGCTTACCCGGGGCCTTGCCCGACAGTGCTGGGCACCAAGATCGGCCGCCTGCTGCAAGGCGACGGTCTTGACATCGCCTGGCGTGCAATGCCGGCCCCGATTGCGGTGGGCAAGCCCTTTTCGATTGACTTCGAGGTCTGCCCACGGAGCGCATCGTCGCCCATCGAGCGCGTGTCGATCGATGCATGGATGCCGGATCACCGTCACGGCATGAACTATCGGCCGACCCTGACCGGGCAAGCACCTGGCGTGATTCGTGCGGACGGTCTGGTGTTTCACATGCCCGGCCGCTGGCAAGTGGTCTTCGAGGTGGCGATCGCTGGGCGCACGCTGCGGCTGACAGAAGACGTCACGGTTCGCTGATCGCATGCGGGTTCGGCATGCCGCCCTGTTGGCGATTCTGCTGGCGGGCCTGTGGAGTTGTCGGTCGGTGCAAGACGCCACTCCGGACGCACGCGCTGAGATCGCAAAGGTCTCATCGGCGCAGTCGAGACAGGGCGTGGCCGATGCACTCGGCGTGAGCGAGGCCACACTCGAGGCGGCCCTGACCCATGGCCCCTGGCCGGTGCGATTTCGCCCCGACCCAGGCAACCGGGCCTCAGGACATCCTGCAGCCATCGAACTCGGGCGACGGCTGTTCGACGACCCTCGGCTGTCGGCCGATGGACAACGCACGTGTGCCAGCTGCCACCGGGCCGACCTGGGCTTTGCAGATGGTCGCGCGCGCAGCCCGGCCGCCCATGGCGGCCCGCTCGATCGCAATGCCCAGGGTTTGCTCGATGTCCGTTTGCAGCACTGGTTCGGCTGGGATGGTGCGGCCGATTCCTTGTGGGCCTTCGTGATGCGGCCGCTGGCCGATGCGCAGGAAATGGGTGCGAGCACCGCTTCGCTCGAGCAGTTGTTTGCGCAGGATGCGCACTTGGCCTGTCTGCGCCGGGCTGCCTTCGGTGCGCCCGACAGCAACGCGCGCGTGGAGGGTCCGGGGCGTCAATCGGTGCGAGTCGAGATCGCCAAATCATTGGCGGCCTACCTGGAAACGCTGGATTCACCGCGATCGCGTTTCGATGATTTCCGGGACGCACTCGATCGCGGGGACATCGAGGCTGCAAAGACCTATCCGGCCAATGCCGTGCGCGGACTCACCCTGTTTACCGGAGCGGGGCGCTGCAACCTGTGCCACCTTGGGCCAGCATTCAGCAACGGCGAATTCCATGACATCGGCAGGCCTCACTTTGCCGCCAACGCCCGCCCCGACCCGGGTCGCCATGGTGGTATCAAGTCTGTGCTGATCGATCCCTACAACCGGCTGGGCGCGTGGTCGGATGCCCCTGCCACGCCGCAGTCAGTCGATTCACGGGCCGACGCCGCGGTTCGAACCCGACATCTGCAGGCACACCACCGCAATTTCGGCGAGTTCCGCGTGCCGGGCTTGCGCGGCGCGGCATCCACCGCGCCCTATTTCCATGATGGCAGCGCGCCAAACCTGGCCGCGGTGGTGGCCCATTATTCGGACATCGATCTCGAGCGGCTGCATGCCGATGGTGAATCCCTGCTGCGCCCGCTTGGGCTCGATGCCCGCGCCCGGGCCGACCTGCTGGCGTTTCTCGAGACCCTGTCTCAACCCTCGCCGATTCAGCCTGCGCCTGCGCCTGCGCCCGGGGCAGGTCGCAAGGAGCTGATCCATTCGCACGCCTGTACCATCGCGCGGTCTGCGCCATCGAGCACGCCGCCGTAGTTGAAGAAACCATGGTGCATGCCGGCGCAGCGGTGCATCGTGAGCTCGACACCGGCATCACGCAGGCGCATGCCATAGGCCTCGCCTTCGTCGCGCAGCACATCGACCGCGGCGGTCATCAGCAGGGTGGGGGGCAGCCCGGCCAGATTTTGAGACAGCAAGGGCGCGGCCTGCGGTGACAAGGCACTGGCCGCCTGAGCGTCCAGCGAGCGGCCCAGGTACAAGTCCCAGAACCAGACCATCATGTCGCGAGTCAGGCCATAGCCGCTTGCAAACTCGGCATAGGACTCGAAGGCAGCGGTGTAATGCGCGGTGACCGGATAGAGCAGCAACTGGCCGGCGAGTTTCGGCGCGCCGTCGTCACGAAGCCGCAGCGCAACCGCGGCCGCCAGATTGCCACCGGCGCTGTCGCCTGCCACCACCGTCCGGGCCGCATCGATACCCAGTTCATCGGCGTGCGCCATGGCCCAGCGAGTGGCGGCGACGCAATCATCGGGTGCCGCCGGAAAGCAATGCTCGGGCGCCATCCGATAGTCGACCGAGACGACGACTGCCTGGGCGCCCGATGACAGACGCCGTGCGGTGGCGTCATGGGTATCGAGGTCGCAGACCACCCAGCCGCCGCCATGAAAGAACAGGATCAGCGGCAGCCGCGCACTGCCGGCCTTGCTTGGGCGATAGATGCGCACCGGCAGCGGGCCGCCCGGCCCCTCGATGATGCGATCGACGCCCACCGGCTCGGGCGGCCGGGGCACCAGATCGGCGATCGACTTGGAAAACCCCTTGCGGGCGACCTCAACCGGCAGCGTGTTGGCGGCCGGTCGGCCTTCGAAGAGCTTGAGCAGTGCGCGAACCTGAGGATCGAGTTCCATCATTCCACCTTTCCGATTTTCTTGACGACATCTGAGAGGACTGCGTTTTCGCGCTCGTAAAAGCGCGCGAACTCTGGGGAGTCCATGAACTGGATGGGCGTGCCCAGGGTCTCGAAGCGCTGCTGGAATGCAGCATCCGAGAGGATTGTTTTCGAAGCTGCGCGCAGCTTCGTGATCACCGCGTCGGGCGTGCCGGCGGGCGCGAACAGGCCAGCCCACTGCGAGAATTCCACATCGAACCCGGCTTCGTTCAGGGTCGGCACATCCGGCAGCGCGGCAAGCCGTGCAGAACCCCAGCTGCCCAGCACGCGCAGCTTGCCGGCCTTGACCTGTTGAACGATGCTCGACGGTCCGGTGGCCAGGGCCTCGACCTGTCCGCCCAGCAGTCCGACCACCGCCGGCCCGGCCCCGGTGTAAGGCACATGCAGCAGCTTGACCCCTCCCCGCGCTGCGAGCATTTCCATCGGCACATGCATCGTGCCGTAGTTGCCAGACGATCCATACGGAATCTGCCCGGGGCGTTTGCGCGCATCCGCGATGAACTCGGCCACCGATTTCCAGGGCGCCTCGCTGCGCACGGCCAGCACCACCGGATCGGCGGTGAAGCGGGCCACCGGCACCAGATCGCGGTGGGCAAACAGCGGCGCACGACCCAGCACTCGATCAGCCTCGGGCAGGATCGAGATCGAGGACAGTGCCATCAGCAGCGTGTATCCGTCAGGCTTGGCCCGCGCCACCTGCTGCATGCCGATGCCGCCGCCCGCGCCGGCTCGGTTCTCGACCAGCACCGGCTGACCCAGCACCTTTTCCAGAGCGAGTGCGACCGGACGACCGACCAGATCGGCCACACCACCGGGTGGGAAGGGCACCACCATCGTGATGGGGCGCACTGGCCAGGCCGACTCCTGGCCCCACGATTGCGTGGCACCCGCCCCGGTCAGACCGGCGCCCAGCACCTTGAGCATTGCGCGTCGATTCATCGCAGATCGCCTCAGGGTTGCAGGACAACGCGCCCGACCACCCGCCCTTCAGCCAGATCACGCAGTGAGGCATTGACCTCGGCGAGCGGGCGCAAGCTGAGGGGAATCTCGGGCAGCTTGACCGTCTGGGCCAGCGCGATCAGTTCGCGCAGTTCATTCAGGCCCGACACATAGGAGCCGACCACGGTCATCGACTTGAACGGGAACATCGGGACCGGGCAGCGGAATTCGCCACCAAACAGACCGACGATCACCACCGTGCCGCCGCGGCGAACCAGATTCACCGCCATCGATGTACTCGACTCGGACCCGACAAAGTCGATCACACCGGCGATGTTGTTGCCCGCACCTTTGACCGCGGTCCGGGTGGCGTCGGCGGCCGACGGATCGATGGCCATTGCGGCGCCATCGCGCAAGGCGGCCTCGCGCTTGCCGGCATCGGGATCGATCGCAATGATCTTGGCCTTCGAGGTGGCCGACAGCAGGGCAATCGCGGTCATGCCCACGCCGCCACAGCCGACCACCGCGATGTAGTCCTCGGCATCGGCCTGCGGAATCTTGCGGATTGCGCCATACGCGGTGATGCCAGCGCAGGCGAAGGTGGCCGCGCGGGCCGGATCGAGCGTGCCGATCGGCACCAGATAGCGCTCATTCGGCACGCGGCACAGGTCGGCATAGCCGCCAGGCAGCTGCATGCCGAGGTTTCGCGCCGCGCGATTGCACAGGTGGTCGTTGCCGGCCAGGCAAGTCGGGCACTCACCGCATCCGAGCCAGGGATAGACCACCACCCGATCACCCGCCTTCACACCGCGCACATCCGGGCCGACTTCAACCACCTCGCCGCCGATCTCATGGCCCATGGTCACCGGCAGGCGGGTGCCGCCCTTCTCGAGCGAGGTGAATTTGCCACCGCCCATGTCGAAGCCACCCGCCTGAATGTGCAGATCCGAATGGCAGATGCCGCAGTGGGTGACCCGGACGGTGACTTCATGACCGGTGGGCGCGGCGAGCGTCTCCTCGTGCAGTTCGAGGGCCTCACCCCATTTCGGAAAAGCCCAGCGGTGGGCACAGCGATAGTCCATGACAGCTCCTGAGGGTGAATGGCCAAATAGAGAACGCACGGATGATGCACCGGCTGGGCCAGGATGGCGAACCGCACAGTCATGGACCGAACCGCAGGCGCAAGACGTGCGCGCGTCAAGAAAACACAACGATGCCGTGGGCTGTTCAGGCGGCGGGCGCCGTCTCGAACTGAGGCAGCCTCACCACGAAGCACGCGCCCTTGCCCAGGCCACCACTGGTGACGATGACCGTGCCGCCGTGCAATTCGACCAGACTCCTGACCAGCGACAAACCAATGCCCAGGCCGCCCTGCGCCCGATCCATCGCGGTGTCGATCTGGGCAAACAGATCGAAGACATGGCTCAGCTTCTCAGGGGCAATGCCGATGCCGTTGTCGCACACATGAATCAGCACATCCGGCCCATCGAGCTCGACACGCACATCGATCCAACCCTTTGCGTCGGTGTACTTGGAGGCATTCGAGAGCAGGTTCTCCACCACCTGCGTCAGACGAACACGGTCGGCATCGATCGGCACCGGCTCGGCAGGCAGATGAACACGCAACTGCTGATGCTGGCCCTCGATCGCGGCCTGCAGCGAGTCGATCGCATCCTGCACCGCGTCGCCCAGCAGCATGCGCTCGCGACGCAATTCGATCTTGCCCTGCGTGATGCGTGAGACATCGAGCAGGTCATTGACCAGGCGGGTCATGTGTCGCAACTGACGCTCGCACATCGCCACCGCCTGACCAGGCGCGGTGTCAGGCGATACGGACCGGCCTAGCAGGCTGACCGCATTGCGAAGGGGCGCCAGCGGATTGCGCAGCTCGTGCGCGAGCATCGCCAGGAACTCGTCCTTGCGGCGGTCGGCCTCCTGCAGAGCGCGGGTCGCCTCCTCGCGTGCAAGGGCGGTCTGATGCAGGCTCTCGCTGGCCGCCTCCAGTGCCTCGTACATCGAGGCAATCTCCAGGATCGGCGAACTTCGATGCTCAACGCGGCCGCCCTGCGCCAGGGTGTGGGCGTCGGCTCCAACCGCATGGACCGCCTGCGCCACGCGCTGCCCAACCACCAGACTCATGAGAATGCCCAGGCCAAGGACCGCCGAGCCCGCAAACGCCATGCGCGCAATCGACTGACGAAGCGGCTCATCGCGGATTGCGGTAGGCTCGCTGACCACCACGGCCCACCCGACCGGCACCCGCTTCCAGGCGGCGATCACCGATCCACGGCCATTAGCCGGGACCCGGATCGCGCCCTGAAGCGGGCTTTCAAGCAATGCACGGCGCAAATCGCCGGCCAGCAGCGTGTCGAAGTGGCGCTCCAGATCGGGGGTGCTCGCAACGATCAGCATCTCCCGGTCAAGCACCAGTGCCGCCGTGCTCTCTTGCAGCCCACTGGTGATCACCCGCGTAAACCGCGTTGTGTCGAGTCGACCATCGAGGACCCACCGCACCACATCCTGACGCAGCACCGGTACCGCAATCGACACGCCAAGCGTCCCGTCCGAGCTTCGATAGACATCTGACAAGGTGGGCTTTGCCGTCGCGACGGCCGCCCGAACATGCTGGTCGTCATGCGAAGACAGCCCGGATCGAGATGGCCGTGCCGCATCGACCAGCACGCTGCCATCCGGCGCCAGAATGTCGATGTCGTCCCAGCCTTCCCGGCGTTCAACGAGCCTCAGAATCGCCTGATCGATGCCTTCGAATTCGCCTCGCTGGGACAGCTGCAACTCACCCAGCAGGCGCAACTCCCGGGTCAGGCCGTAGATCTCGCGATCCACCGCCACCGCCAGGGTGTCGGCAGCCTGCACCAGCCCTCGGCGTGTCGCATCACGCTCGCTCTCCCACAGCTGCGCCAGGAACCACAGCCCCAGCAAGATCAGGGGCAGCACCGCCATCAGCGGCAGGGCTGCGAGCAGGCCTTTGAGCTTGAACACCCCGGCAGGCGAGGGTTGCGACATTCATTCACCTCGGCGTTTCGGCCCAGTCTATGACCCCGATATGGTCTAGCTGGACACCCGAACGAATGGATGCCTGGTTGAGGCAGCGCGCGCCGACGCGCACTGCACCTGCCCTCTGACACTGCGCAGAGGGTTTAAGGCTGAATTTTTATTTGAGCGGCTTGAATCTCAGGCGCTGCGGCCTGGCGGCGTCTTCACCCAGACGCTTTTTCTTGTCGGCTTCGTATTCCTGATAGTTGCCGTGATAGAAGGTCCATTGCGAATCGCCTTCTGCGGCCAGGATGTGGGTGGCGATTCGGTCGAGGAACCAGCGGTCGTGCGAGATCACCATCACGCTGCCGGCAAATTCGAGCAATGCATCCTCGAGCGCCCGAAGGGTCTCAATGTCGAGGTCATTGGAGGGTTCGTCGAGCAGCAGGACATTGCCGCCAGCCAGCAGGGTCTTGGCCATGTGCAAACGGCCCCGTTCGCCGCCGGACAGCGACCCGACCAGCTTTTGCTGATCGCTGCCCTTGAAGTTGAAGCGGCCGATATAGGCGCGCGACTGCATCTCGAAGCGACCCACGGTCAGGATGTCCGAGCCGCCCGAGACTTCCTCCCAGACATTTTTCTTGCCGTCGAGGGTATCGCGCGACTGATCGACGAAGGCCAGCTGGACGGTGTGCCCGATGCTGACCTCGCCTGAATCCGGCTTTTCCGTACCAGTGATCATGCGAAAAATCGTCGACTTGCCCGCACCATTGGGGCCGATGATGCCGACGATCGCACCCGGCGGCACCTTGAAGCTGAGGTTGTCGATCAGCAGGCGATCGCCAAATGCCTTGCTCACGCCCTTGAACTCGATTACCTCGTTGCCCAGCCGCTCGGCCACCGGGATGAAGATTTCCTGAGTCTCGTTG
>Ga0209598_10001815_pt1 | contig 17136 bp, 13 predicted proteins | sample M_140807_EF_Meta_FD_187317 | JGI IMG/M metagenome (GOLD analysis project Ga0209598, IMG submission 187317) | Freshwater microbial communities from Lake Montjoie, Canada to study carbon cycling - M_140807_EF_MetaG (SPAdes) (version 2) | ecosystem: Environmental > Aquatic > Freshwater > Lake... | reverse complement strand
AGGCCCTCGGCCCGCAGACGTTCCGCGTGCCACAGCGCTCGAAAGCGGTCCCGTTCATCGCGGATCATCTGCGCATCGCCACCGCCTGCGGATTCCGCGGGTGGTCGGAGCCAGTACCGCAGCGCCGTCAGTCCGTGCGCCGGAGGTCGCAAGGGCAGCCACAGCAGCGCCGACAGGTCATTGGTCCATGAACGCAGGAACGAGGCCGGCGCCAGCGAAAGCGCCACCGTGGCGATCATGGTCGCCGCGAACATGCGTCCTGGACCGTGGGTGCCGCGCGTCACGGCATCGGCTCCGCGTCAGATCTCGTCGCTGTCGGACTCGAGCGTGGACTTCCACTGCTCGAGGCTTTCGAGGTAGATGGCCGTGCCGCGTGCAACGCAGGTGAGCGGATCGTCGGCGATCTTCACGTCGAGACCGGTCTTGGTCTGCAGCACGATGTCCAGGCCCCGCAGCAGCGCACCGCCACCGGCCAGGGTGATGCCGTTCTCCACCAGATCGGCCGCCAGTTCGGGCTCGGCCTGCTCCAGCGTGCGTCGAACCGCCTCGGCGATCGACTCCACCGGCTCGGCCAGCGCATCGCGGATCTCGTCGCTGGTGACGGTGACCTTCTTGGGAAGGCCATCCACCACGCCGCGGCCACGCACTTCCATGGTGGTCGGCGGGCCCACGGGCGCCGCGGAACCGATCTCGATCTTCACGCGCTCGGCGGTCTGCTCACCGATGGCCATGCCATGGCGGCGCTTCATGTAGTTGATGATCGACTCGTCCAGATCATCGCCTGCCACGCGCACGCTCTCGCAGCTCGCGATGTCGCCCAGGCTCATGATGGCCACCTCGGTGGTGCCACCGCCGATGTCCACGATCATGCTGGCCGTCGGCTCGATGATGGGAAGTCCGGCGCCGATGCCGGCAGCCATGGGCTCTTCCACCAGGAACACGCGGCGGGCGCCCGCCTGCTCGGCGCTGTCAAGCACCGCGCGCTTCTCGACGGCCGTGATGCCGCTGGGCACCGCGATGACGACGCGCGGACCGAAGAGGCGGCCGCGGCCATTCACCTTGCGGATGAAGTAGCTCAGCATCGCGCCGGTCATCTCGAAGTCGCTGATCACGCCGTCCTTCAACGGACGGATGGCGCTGATCGATCCCGGCGTCTTGCCGAGCATCTCCTTCGCGCGCCAACCCACGGCCTCGCCGTTGTCGAGCACCTTGTTGGTGCCCTTGCGAACGGCCACCACGCTCGGCTCGTTCAGCACGATGCCCTCGCCACGCACGCACACCAACGTATTGCAGGTACCGAGGTCGATTCCCATGTCGACGCTGAACCAGCTCAGCAGCGAATCAAGCATGATGGAATCTCCTTTCCCGATCGCATCTCCGGAGCCTCCGGAGCGGTTCCGTCCGAAGCGGGACGGAGCGCGTGCGTCAGCCGATCACTTGGCCACGTACTTGAACGGATCGCCCTGGCCACCTTCGCCGGACGTCTGCTCCATGTTCTTCAGCGAGATCCACACGCTGCCTGCGGCCAGCAGCAGCGTGGCCGTGGCAAGCAGAACCGTGTACAGGTTCGGCGTTGCGCGTCGCTGGGGAAGTCCGGGTGCGAAGTCAGCCATGGTCGCTCACTCGCCCTTCCGGCTCATGGCCAGCAGGCCGGCCTTCACTTCGCCGCGGCCCTGCGCGTCCTCGAGCTCCACCACGCCCACGGAGCGGTTCACGTCCACGGTGGTGATGCGAAGGTTGCCCAGGTACTTGCCGCCATCGGCGATCGTCATGGTCCAGCCGGGCTGCACGCCGTCGCGCGAACCGGCGTTGATCTCGGCAAGCGTGCTGTCGGCGCCGCGGCGCACCGCGATGATGCGAGCGCTGAGCGAGCGGTCGGCGGGCGTGCGACCCACCATGGTGGCCGCACCACGCGTGGCGCCGGGCTGCGCGGCGGGCGCGATGTCGCCCACCATGCTGACCATCTGCGAAACCTTGGACTGCGCCTGATCCTTCTCGGCGCGCGCCTGCTTCAGTTCTTCCTGCAACTGACGCAGGGACTGCTTGTAGGTCTCGTTGTCGCTCGACAGCGTGGCCACGGCTTCATCGAGACGGATGTTGTCCTGCTGCGCCGAGGTGAGCTTGGTGCGCAGGTCGCCCATCTCCTTCAGCAGCGCGGTGGTCGTGGTCTCGCCGATCTTCACCTGCTCCGCCAGCACGCTGTTCGCGCTGGTGAGGGTCTGCAGGCTCAGGCCCATCTCGCGGGCCTGTGCGGACACGGCGCGCTCGGAGGTGCTGGCCGCCTCGGCCTTGGTCATCAGCGCGGTCTTCTCCGACTGCAGCGTCTGCACCTGGTTCATGGCAGCGCGCGTTTCGGAGTCCTGCAGGCGCTGTGCGGCGTCCTTCTCGAAGATCGCCTTCTTGCCGTCGGCCTGAGCGTCGAGCCAGCGCTTCTTGAAGGTCTCGTCGTTGGCGGTGTTGATCATCACCAGCGGCACGAGAGCCACGGTCAGGAGCGCGGTGAGAACGATGAAGATCTTGGTGAGGATGTGCAAGGCTGCGGCTCCGTCAACAGGGTCACGCGTGTGGAGAAATGGCCCGAGGGCCTCGTGGAACGCGTTCCTCCGCGATCGACGGCGCACCGTCGGACCGAAGGATCGTGAAGTACTACCCCCTCGGGGGTCGAAGTGTCAACGCGGGGTGCCGGATGGGGTACTGGCCGCAGCGATTTTCAGGATGGAAGCCGCCGCCGCCACCTGCACCGCCGGATCGCGATCCCGCAGCAGCCGGGTCAGGGCCGCCTCGGACTCGGCCGTGGGGAAAAATCCGAGAAGTTTGGCGCTGATTCCCCGGACTTCCGGACGCATGTCCATGCTGCCGAGCAGACCCAGTTCCACCAGAGCTGCCGGCCCCGGGCGCAGGATGTGCATGACCGCCACGGCCGCAACCAGGCGAATTTCAACCGGCCGGGTATCCGTGCCATCGGCGTCGATCAGGCGCTGCAGCATGGGCATGGCGCTCTGGTCGCGCAGGGTTCCCACGATCTGACACGCAAGGCCGATGCACTCGCCCTGATCGCCTCGCGAGAACAGCGCGGCGTGGATGGGCTCGAGCTGCCCCATGTCGCCCAGCTTGGCCATGGCCTCGCCGATCTGCAGATCCACCACGCGCACCTGCGCCGGAAGCGCCCGAGGCATGGGCGACAGCAGCGCCTCACTGAGCATCGGCAGCGCGCTCTTGTTGCCCATGTCGCCGATCACCATGGCCGCGTTGCCGCGCACCTCGGGGCTCTGTGAAATGATCATGCGCCCGAGGGGCGACGGATCCACATTGCGGCCGGCGCGATGCAGCGCCAGGATGGCGGCGGCTCGCACACTGTCGTTGGGATCGAGCAGCAGCGGCTCCACCAGCGGCGCCAGCCCCTGCAGCTTGGCCTTGCTTCCCACCACCGCCGCCACGTATCGAACGCCCGCGTTCGGGTCGCCAAGGCCGCGACGCACCGCCGGCTCCAGCAGCACCGGATCGGGTTCCATCGCCTCCAGCGCGATCGCACGGATCATGGGGTCGGTGGAACGCGACGCCTCATCGAGCAGCTGCCCGGCGTTGCGCTTGGGATCGCCGGCAAGGCTCACCGGAATCGCGGCGCGCGGCTTGCTTCCCGGGGAAAGCTTGGCGTTGCCATCGGGCGTCATGCTCTGCTCGCGGCTGCTCCAGCTGGGCACGCGGCTCTGCTTGTCCGAATCGCAGCCAGGCACGCCAGCGAGCAGCAGCGCGGCGATCGGCGCGGCGGCCGACACACCCGATCGACGGATTCGGATCGACATCGCGATGGCTCCAAGGAACATGGCCCACGATGCTACATCGCCCATCCACAGGAAGGGCGTGGCCGTGGCGGCAAGCGGCAGTTCGATCAACGACACGCCATCGGTTCGGCACGGAAGCGCGGGAGCGATGCGCAGGCCGCGCGCATCGAATGCGCTGGATGTGCCCGTGTTCGCGACGCGCGCGAGACTGCAGCCCAGCTCGATCGATCGCCACCGCGCCGCCTGCTCGTGGTGCAGACGCGCGCCGTCGAAGTCGCCGAACCATCCGTCGTTCGACAGATTCACCAGCGCCTGCGCTCCCTCGCCGGCGCGTGCGATGGCGCGGGTGGCTCGCGACACCGTGTCCTCGAAGCAGATCGGCACGCCGATGCGCGCGGTGCCTTCGCCGGCCGGCACCGTGAGCAGGCGCGGCGACTCGCCCGGCTGCAGGTCGAAGCGCATGCCGCGCGCGCCAAGTTCCAGAAGCTGCTGCTCCAGCCACTTCCACTTGGAGATGTAGGGCATGGTCTCGCCGAAGGGCGTCAGCAGCGTCTTGTCGATGCGCTCGGGCGGCTGCTCGCCGCGCACCAGATAGGCGCTGTTGAACTGATTGGCCCAGGCGTAGCGGTCACCTTCCACGCGCAGGCCCACGAAGGCGCCGCTGCCGAGCAGGATCGGCGTGCCGCGCGCGGCCAGTTCCTGAATGGGTGCCACGTAGCGGTCGGCGGGCCACAGCCCCCGCTGCTTCTGCATCAGGATCGCGTCGGGTTCGAAGCCGAATCCGGGCACCACCGTTTCGGGCCACGCCACCAGATCCACGCGGCGGCCTGCCGCGCGCGCGTCGTCCAGCCCCTGCATGGTGAGTTGCAGAAGCCTGGTCACCTGCTCGTCCTGCTTGTGACGGTCGGGCGCATCCTTGTTGCTCTGCTTCACGTTGGTCTGCACGGCGAGCAGCGCGAGCGTGCGAACAGGCTCGCCGGTGCCGTTGGCCATGCGCGCGGCACCGAACACCACGCACGCCACCAGCACGCAGAGTGCCGCAAGCGCCCCGCCCACCCATCGGCGTCGGGCCATGGCATCCGAGCGTCCGAGCCACGCATCCGCCAGCGCGCCAGCGATGGAGGCGGGCAGCACGCCCATGCCGGCCGCACCCACCACGCACGCCGCCTGCGCGATCAGCGGCCATTCGATCAGCGGCTGCGCCGGCATGAACCATGGATAGCCCTCCATGAACACGCGGCCCCGCATCCACTCGCAGCCCATCAGCAGCACCGCGGCGCGAACGGCCAGCGGCCAGCGCGACTGCCCGACGCGCGACTCGCTGCGCGCCAGCGCCCACACGAACAGCGCATCGAAGATGGCCATGCACAAGGCGAGCGCGGGCCATCCCGCGTCGCTCACCTCGCCGATCCACTGCTCCAGCCACAGCCAGCGACCGAAGGCGATCGCCAGCGCGATGCCCGCGGCGCGAAGCACCGCGCGCCGGTCGCCCCCCTGGCGTGCACGCGCGGCCTGCGCCGCCATCAGCGTGAGCGGCGCCCACGCCACGAACGCGCACCACCACAGGTCGATCGGCGCCACCGACAGGCAGATCAGCAGCGATCCGCTCGCCGCCAGCAGCGCAGGCCGGATCCATCGATCGAAGGTGCGCATCACGGTCACTTGCCGGCGTAGTCGATCACGCGGCCGATCTCGCTGCGAAGCTGCGATCGGTGCACGATGCGGTCCACGAAGCCCGCGTCCTTCAGGAACTCCGCGGTCTGGAAGCCCTCGGGCAGTTCCTGACGGATGGTCTGGCGGATCACGCGCGGACCGGCGAAGCCGATCAGCGCCTTGGGCTCGGCGATGATCACGTCGCCAAGCATGGCGAAACTGGCGGTCACGCCACCGGTGGTCGGATCACTGAGCACGCTGATGAACAGCCCGCCCGCGTCGTCGAGCCGCGCGAGCGCCGCACTGGTCTTGGCCATCTGCATCAGCGAGAAGCCGCTCTCCATCATGCGCGCGCCGCCGGAGCAGCTCACGATCACCAGCGGCAGGTCGTGGTCGGTGGCATGCTCGATGATGCGCGTCAGCTTCTCGCCGATCACGCTGCCCATCGAGCCCGCCAGGAAGGTGAAGTCCATGCAGCCGATCGCCACCTTGCGGCCCTTGATGAAGCCGGTGCCGGTCTGCACGCCGTCGTTCTCGCCGGTGGTGCGCTGCGCGTCGGCGATGCGGTCCACGTAGGCCTTCAGGTCGCGGAACTTCAGCGGATCCATGGGCGACATGGTGGCGTTCATGGGCTCGAAGGAACCCGGGTCGAGCATCTGCTCCACGCGCACGCGCGCGGAGATGCGATGGTGATGATCGCAGCGCGGACACACCCACAGGTTGCCCTCGAGGGCCTTGCGGAACAGCGTCTCGGCGCAACCGTCGCACGGCATCCACAGCCCGTCCGGCACGGACTTCTTGGCCATCGCGACGCCGGCGGTTTCCCAGGTGGGTTCAGCCATGCTGCGATCCTAGCCGACAGAGGCCGCCAGATGAATGGCGTTGGCGGCGGCCTTCAGATCCTTGCCGTCGAACAGCGCGGACGCGCTCACCATCACGTCGCAGCCCGCCTTGGCGCAGGCCCCGGCAGTGTGCGGACCCACGCCGCCGTCCATCTGCACGCGCGCGGCGTCGCCGAGGCGCGTGCGCAGCCACTGCGTCTTCGCCAGCGACTTCTCGATGAAGGCCTGGCCGGAGAAGCCTGGATGCACGCTCATCACCAGCTGCACGTCGAAGAGCTTCAGATACGGTTCGTGACGCTCCGCGGCCGTGTCGGGATTGCTGGCCAAGCCAACGCCCAGACCAAGCGCGCGCGCCTGCGCAGCCAGCGCCGCGGGGTCATCCACCGTCTCCACATGGAACGTGACCGAATCCGCACCCGACTTGGCGAAGGGCGTGAGGAACATGCCCGGGTCCGTCACCATCAGGTGCACATCCAGGAACGCGTCGGGGCATGCGCGCCGAACCGCCGCGCACACCGCAGGCCCCATGGAAAGGTTGGGCACGAAGTGCCCATCCATCACGTCGATGTGGATCAGGTCGGCACCGGCCGCAAGCGCGTCGAGGGATTGCTGCCCCAGTCGCGTGAAGTCCGCCGACAGGATGCTGGCCGCCAGCAATGGCCGTCTGGGTCGCTGCCGAAACAGATCACGAGCCACTCGCCGCGGCTCCCGACTTGGCCGTGGAACGCTTGCCCGCGGCGCGATACTCGTCCAGCGTGCGCTTGACCGAAGCCTTGTTCACCGGGTCCGCGTTCATCCAGGCGTCGGTCTGCAGATCGATCGCCTTGGTCAGGTCACCCTTGGCCGATGCCACCAGCGCCTGCGTCTCCAGCGCGCGGTAGCCGCCCTTGGTGCCCATCACCTCGGCGATGGTCGCGGCGGCGTCCAGATCACGCGTGGTCACCTCCGGGTCCTTCACGATCATCGTGACCATCTCGCTCAGTGCATCGGCGTCGCTTCCGTAGCGCTTGCGGGCGGTGTCGGTCAGCCACTCGTACGCCGCCTTCGGATTGTTCTCCTTCAGCAGCGTGGCCTTGAAGCGCTCGATCGTCACGTCGAGCGCGAGCGAAGGATCCTGCTCGATCACGCCGTTGTAGTGCTTGTACGCCTCGGCCCAGTTGCGCACGTCCACGCACTTGCGCGCGGCCTTGATGCCGGGCTCCATCTTCTCGCGGTTCACCGGGTCGTAGCGACCGGTCATGGCCTTGCGAACGATGGGCTCGAACTGATCGTCGAGCGGGTTGCCGATCCACAGCACGCGACCGCCGCGGCCGATCACGAACGCGCAGGGAATGCCGTTCTGGCCGGCGGCCTTCAGCCAGTTGGTCGCCACTTCGCCCTCGAAGTCGGTCGCCACGGGGTAGGCCATCGCCGAGCCCTTCTTGTCCAGGAACTCGCGCACGGTCTTCTTCTTCTCGTCGCTCACGCCGATGATCTGCAGGCCGCGGCTGCCCAGATCCTTGTGCATCTGGTTCAGGTGCGGGATCGACTTCATGCACGGGCCGCACCAGGTGGCCCAGAACTCCACCACCACGCAACCCTTCTCGGTCTTGAGGTCGGGCAACGAACCCTGCATCAGGTCCTTCGGCGCCAGGCCGGGCGCCTCATCGCCCACCTTCAGCTTCACGTCCTCGGCGAACGCGGCGAAGCCTGTTGCGAGCGAGAGAACGGCGGCGAGCAGATGGCGTGTGGTCAGCATGATCGATCTCCTGGAAGGATGAAGTTGCATGATAGGGCCTCAGCCCGCGTGGGCCTCATCGAGCGGCTTGAGCGAATCAAAGTCCTTGCCTTCGAGCATCTCCAGGCTGGCGCCGCCACCGGTGGAGATGTGGGTGAGTGCATCGGCCATGCCGGCCACCTCCACCGCCGCCGCCGTGTCGCCACCGCCCGCGATGGTGATGCAGCCGGCCTTGGTGGCCGCCGCCACGGCCTTGGCCATGGCCATCGTGCCGTGATCGAAGGGCGGAATCTCGAACGCTCCCATCGGGCCGTTCCACACCACCAGCTTGGCGGTCGCGATCTCTGCTGCGAAGGCCTTCTCCGTGGCGGGGCCGATGTCGAGGCCCATCCAGTCCTCGGGCACCTGCGAGCACACCTGCGTGGGCGTTCCTTCTTCAAGCAGCTGCCCGCACACATGATCCACGGGCAGCACCAGACGCGTGCCCTTCGCGGGTGCCTCGGCAAGCAGCGCCTTGGCCTCGTTCACCAGATCGCGCTGGACCAGGCTGCGACCCACATCGTGACCCTGCGCCAGCAGGAACGTGTACGCCATCGCGCCACCGATCACGATGGTGTCCACGCGACCGATCAGGTTCCGAAGCGCGGGCAACTTGTCGCTCACCTTCGCGCCACCCAGGATCGCCACGAAGGGTCGCGGTGGATGCGCGATGGTGTCGCCGAGGAACTTCAACTCGCGCGCCAGCAGCAGGCCCGCCACGCGCGGCCGCGACTGCATCGCGGTGGGCAGCGCCAGCATGCTTGCGTCATTGCGATGGCTCGCGCCGAAGGCGTCGTTGCAGTACGCGTCGGCGTAGGCGGCCAGCTTGCCCGCGAAGCCGGCGTCGCCCTTCTTCTCGCCCTTCTCGAAGCGCAGGTTCTCGAGCACCAGCACCTCGCCGGGCTTCAGCACCGCGGCGGCCGCGGCGGCATCCACATCGGTCGGCAGCTTGCCCACCAGGCGCACGCTGACCGCATCCTTGCCCAGCAGTTCGCGCAGGCGCTCCACCACAGGGGCCATCGAGTAGTCGGCCTCGTGTCCCGAGCCCTCGGGCCGGCCCAGATGACTGGCCGCCACCACGCTTCCTCCACGCGCGAGCACGCTGCGAATCGTTGGCAGCGTGGCCTGAATGCGGCGGTCGTCGGTGATGCGGCCCTTGTCGTCCTGCGGCACGTTGAAGTCAGCGCGGATGAAGATGCGTCGGCCCTTCACGTCCAGTTGATCGATGGTTTTCTTCGCCATGGTTGTTCGCCTCCAGAGGTGATTTGGGAGCATACTTGGCGCATGTCGCCCCGCCCCTGCCTTCTGATCGCCGGCCCCACCGCCGGCGGCAAGAGCGCCCTCGCGCTTGAACTCGCGCGCACACTGCCCGGTGGCGGCGAGGTGGTGTGCGCCGACAGCATGCAGGTGTGGCGCGGCATGGACATCGGCACTGCCAAGCCCACCGCGGCCGAACGCGCGGCCGTGCCGCATCACGCGCTGGATCTGGCCGATCCGCACCGCGACGCGTTCACCGCCGCAGCGTGGCTGGCGTGCGCCGAGCAGGCGATCGAATCGATCCGCGCGCGCGATCGCTGGCCCATCGTGGTGGGCGGCACCAACCTGTATCTGCGCCTGCTGATGGAAGGCATGACCAAGGACGCCGCGAGCGATCCAGCCGTGCGCGCCGAACTCGACGCACGCGAAACCGCCGACCTGCGCCGCGAACTCGAATCCACCGACGCCGCCACCGCCGCCACGCTGCACCCCAACGATCGTCGCCGCACCATCCGTGCACTGGAGATCGCGCGACTCACCGGCGCGCCGGCCAGCGCCTCGCGCAGGCAGTGGAGCGACGCCGCGCCACGCATGCCCGAACACATGCGCCTCATCGGACTCGACTGGAGCGTGGAGGCGATCAACACGCGCATCAACGCGCGCGTGCAGCACATGCTCGACGCCGGCTGGAAGCACGAAGTGCACGCGCTGCTGAACAAGGGACCCCTGCTCCCGCAGCCGCTCGAGGCCGTCGGCTACCGCGAACTCTCCGACGCCGCCGAGGGCCGCATCTCGCTCGCCGTGGCGGTGGAAGGGATCAAGGTGCGCACCCGCCGCTTCGCCAAGCAGCAGCGCACCTGGCTGAAAAAGTTCCGTGTCGCGGAAAATTCTTTCTGGATCGAAGCCGACCACAGCCCCGAAGGGGCGTGGTCGCAGGCCGTTCAGGCATGGCTTGAAGGCCGTTCTCGGACGATGGATTCACCTTCCCCGACTTGACGGACCGATGGTGGCGGCTCAAGGTAGTTGCCCCACCGATGCCAGCCAAGACCTCCAAACCCCGCACCCCCAAGGCCTCCGGCAGCCAGCTGGTGATCGTCGAAAGCCCCGCCAAGGCCAAGACCATCGCCAAGTATCTGGGCCCCGGCTTCACCGTGGAGGCAAGCCGCGGCCACATCCGCGACCTTCCCAAGCGTGCCCCCAAGGGCGTGAAGCAACCGGTGCCGGGCGTGGATCTGGACAACGACTTCGAGCCCACCTACGAGGTGAGCGACGATCGCAAGGCGCAGGTGACGGCGCTGAAGAAGCTGGCCAAGGACGCGAGCGAGATCTGGTTCGCCACCGACTTGGACCGCGAAGGCGAGGCGATCGCGTGGCATCTGGCCGAGCTGCTGGGCGTGGATCCCACCAAGGCCAAGCGCGTGGAGTTCGACGAGATCACCCGCAGCGCCATCGTGAAGGCCTTCGAGCAGCCGCGTGCCATCGAGATCGACCGCGTGAACGCGCAGCAGGCGCGCCGCATCCTGGACCGCATCGTGGGCTACGAAGTCAGCCCCGTGCTGTGGAAGAAGGTGGCCGGCGGACTGAGCGCGGGTCGCGTGCAGAGCGTGGCGCTGAAGCTGATCGTGGACCGCGAACGCGAGATCCGCGCCTTCCAGCCCGATGAATACTGGAAGGTGGAGGCCGCCATGACGCCCGACGCCAGCAAGGGCGCGGCGATGGCGAAGGAATGGAACGTGTTCATGTCGCGACGCGACGAGCGCGGCAAGGGCCCCACCATCAAGGAGCAGTCGCACTGGCTCGCCGAGCGCAGTGGCATCGAGTGCTCGCTGGTGCAGGTCGGCGGCAAGCCCTTCGACCTCGGCCGCGAGGTTCCCAAGTACGAGGATCACCCCGATTTCGGCAAGAAGAACCCCTCGATCACGATCCCCGACTGGGTGATCCGCAAGACCGAGGAGGACAAGAAGACCAAGACTCCCATTCCGCAGGAAGCGCGCTGGTACACGCCGGGCGATGACCTGCTCAAGCGCGTGCAGAGCGTGGCCGAAGCCGTGGGTCTGGAAGGCGTTCAGGTGGAACTGGACGCGCCGCAGGTGATCGATGCACGCAAGGATCTGGAGCCCGTGGGCTTTGCCCGCTGGCAGCGCGTGGTGCGCGGCACCATCGGCGCCGGCGTGCGCTACCGCGTGAAGAGCATCGAGCGCAGCGGCACCAGCAGCAGACCGCGCGCCCCGTTCATCACCAGCACCCTGCAGTCGAGCGCCAGCTACGCGCTCGGCTTCGGCACCGACCGCACCATGCGTGTGGCGCAGATGCTGTATCAGGGCGTGAACGTGCCGGGCGAAGGTCTGGTGGGCCTGATCACCTACATGCGAACCGACTCCACCAACCTCAGCGGCGAAGCGCTGGGCGTGGTGCGCGCGTTCATCGGCGAGAAGTACGGCGCCAAGTACCTGCCCGAGAAGCCCCGCTTCTACGGCAGCAGCAACAAGAGCGCGCAGGAAGCACACGAGGCGATCCGCCCCACCAACGTGCGTCGCACGCCGGAGAGCCTGCGCGGCGAGATCGACGAGGAGCAGTGGAAGCTCTACAACCTCATCTGGCAGCGCTTCGTGGCATGTCAGATGACCGACGCGCAGTACGACAGCACCGCCGTGCTGCTCGAGCGCAGCGACAAGGGCACCGGTGCGGTGTTCAAGGCAAACGGCCGCGTGCAGACCTTCGACGGCTACACCATCACCGGCATCCGCGGCGAAGGCGACGACCAGGAACTGCCGGCCCTGAAGGAAGGCCAGGAGATGGCCCCCTTCTGGCTCGATCCGCAGCAGAAGTTCAGCAGCACACCGAGCCGCTTCAACGAGGCGAGCCTCGTGCGCGAACTGGAAAAGCAGGGCATCGGCCGCCCCTCCACCTACGCCTCGATCATCAACACCATCGAGGAGCGCAAGTACGTGGAGCAGGTCAGCCGCGCCTTCCACGCCACCGACATCGGCATGGCCGTGTGCGCGTTCCTGGAGGAGCCCTTCAAGGAGGGCTTCATGGATGTGGGCTACACGCGCAAGATCGAGGAAGCCTTCGACGAGATCGCCTCCGGCAAGCTGCGCTGGCAGCAGATGCTGAAGGACTTCTACGTGCCCTTCAAGTCCGTGGTGGCGGGCCTGATGGACCGCACGCACGTGAAGGGCGAGACCGAGAAGAGCCCCTACGCCTGCCCCATCTGCGGGCGTCGATGCGAATACCGCCTGGGCAAGACCGGCAAGTTCCTGTCATGCAGCGGCTTCAACGAGAAGGTGGAGGTGAAGCAGCCGCCCACCAAGAGCAAGAAGCCGCGCAAGCCCAAGTTCGAGCCCGCGTGCAGCTACGCCGCGCCGGTGAACCGTCAGGGCAAGCCCATGCTGCCCGAGAAGGTGGACATCAAGTGCCCGGTCGACGGCGCGCCCATGATCCTGCGAACCGGCCGCTTCGGCGACTTCCTGACCAGCGTGAACCGCGAGACGGACTTCGTGCTGAACATGGACAAGAAGGGCGGCATCAAGTTCCCCTCACCCAAGCCCTTCGTGACCGAACTCCCCTGCCCCAAGTGCGCGGCGCCCATGAACCTGCGAACGGGCAAGCGCGGGCCGTGGCTTGGCTGCAGCAAGTTCCCCAAGTGCCGCGGACGCGAGAGCTGGGCCAAGATCGACGCGGCCGTGCAGAAGAAGCTCGAGACCGCACTCGCCGTTCACGACTCGCAGCAACCCAGGTTCGAGATCACCGCGCTCGACGGCACGCCGCTGAAGGAAGGCACGCCGGTTGCGGCGCTGATCATCCCGGGCGAAGAGGCCAAGCTGAAGCTGCACCCCGACTACGAACGCGAGCAGCGCGCCATGGGCGCCACCGCCTGAGTCCGCGTAACAGGGACGGGGGTCTGTATCGGACCCTTCGGGCAACATGCGACAACGGCCAAACCCGTCGCGCGCACGCTCTGTGATCAGGCCGCCTGCTTGTCAGCCGACTTCGGCATGCCGAACACCAGCAGCGCGAACGCCACCGCGCCGATCGTCGCCTCGGTCCACCACACCGCGGGCCAGCTGGTGCCGAAGGCCGGAATCTCAAGGCCTCGCGCGCGCATGAAGTGCTGCCACTGCCCCGCCAGACCCGTGGCACCCGCCGTGCTCACCGTGTCCAGGAAGCCGTTGTACAGGCCCGCGAGAATCGGCCCCACGCCCAGGATCGCGATCCCGAACGCCGTCTGCGCGCTGTGTCGCGCATCGCTGGGCGCCGTGCGATCGATGAACAGGAACGCCGCCGCGAAGAAGAACGCGTAGCAGAACCCGTGCAGCGCGATGCCCACATACGCGAGCGCCGGCCCACCGGCCATGGCGAAGCACGCGAATCGCAGGTAGTACGCCGCGGCACCGATCATCAGCACGCGACGGAACCCAAGCCGCGCGATGAACCATCCAAGCACCGCCAGCGTGGCGATCTCCACCATCTGTCCCACCGTCATCGCGGCGGGCGCATTGGCCTTGGTGAAACCCACCGTCTCCAGCCAGCTCGCCGTGCGGATGAAGTAGATGTTGTGGATCATCGAGATGACGATCGCGGTGATCGTGAGCACCAGCACCGAGCGCCGCTTCAGCAGCGCAAACGCCTCGAGGAATGCCAGCGGATGCGGCGAGTTGCCCTTGGGAGGCGTGCGCGGCAGCGCCAGCAGCGCGAACACGCCGTACGCCAGGCTCACCACCGCCGACACGCGCAGCGCATCGGGCACCAGCGCCGTGGCGTTCGCCTTCTCGGTGCCGGTCACGAACCACGGCATCGCGGTCAGCTGCAGGTGATCCTGCAGCCACATCAGCGGAAAGGCGGCGCTTGCCACGATCCAGCCGATGGTGCCCCACACGCGCACGCGCGGGAAGTCCTTGTTGGCGTTCGACAGGTTCGCCATGGCGATCGAGTTGGTCAGGCTCAGCGTGGGCATGTACAGGATCGAGTACGCGATCGACATCCCAAGGAACGACTCGTAGGTCTTCGCTCCGGCCAGCAGCCAGTTGGCCACCGCGCCCACGCACAGCAGCAGGCCCAGCGCGCGCTCGGCGTTCATGAAGCGGTCGGCCACCTGACCCGCGATGAACGGCGCCAGGATCGCGCCGCACGCGCCCGCCGTGCCCAGGATCATGCCGATCTGCCCGCCGCTGAAACCCAGGCCGCCCGATGCGGTGGGTGATCCCAGATAACCACCCAGCACCGGCAGCCACACGCCCCACACGGCGTACTGCAGGAACATCATCAGCGAGAGGCGGAACTTCAGGAACGGCACGCGAGCGGCGGATTCGTTCATGGGCGGCAGCATAGTGGCGACCGCACCGATCGGCTCGGGATATGGCGCGCATCCCGCTACACTTGCCCAAATGATCGAACGACGCAAGACCCGTCAGGTGACCTTCGGTGATGACCGCGTTGGCCGCGTGAAGATCGGCGGCGACGCCCCCGTTGCCGTGCAGACCATGACCGCCGGCTACACGCACGACATCGACGCCTGCGTGGCCGAGATCAACCGCTACGCCGACGCCGGCGTGGACGTGGTGCGCGTGGCCGTGCCCGAGCGCAAGGACACCGAGGCGCTGAAGGAGATCATCAAGCAGGTGAAGGTGCCCATCGTGGCCGACGTGCACTTCCACTACCAGCGCGCGCTCGAGGCCGTGGAGTCGGGCGTGCACAAGATCCGCCTGAACCCCGGCAACATCAGCGACCGCGACCAGGTGAACAAGGTCATCGACGCCTGCAAGGAGCGCGGCATCCCGATCCGCATCGGCGTGAACGAGGGCAGCATCATCGAGCGCAAGGACAAGCAGCGCCGCGCCGAGGAACTGGGCATGTACTTCGAGGGGCACAAGTCGGGCCACCTGCTGGCGCTGATGGTGGCCAAGCTCGAGGAGTACCTCGACATCTTCGACGCGCGCGGTTTCCACGACGTGGTGATCAGCGCCAAGAGCATGGACGCGGCGCTGTGCATCGACGCCTACACCGAGATCGCCAAGCGCTTCCCCTATCCGCTGCACCTGGGCGTCACGCACGCGGGCCCCAAGTCGACCGGCACCATCCGCACCGCCGTCGCGCTGGGCACCCTGCTGTCCAACGGCATCGGCGACACCATCCGCATCAGCTACGCCAGCGACCACATCGACGAGGTGAAGGATGGCCTGGAGATCCTGTATTGCCTCGGCCTGCGCACGCGCAAGGGCGTGGAACTGATCGCCTGCCCCACCTGCGGTCGCATCCAGGTGGACCTGTTCAACCTGGTCAAGGAAGTCGAGCGCAAGCTCGACAAGGAGATCAAGCTGCCCATCAAGGTGGCCGTCATGGGCTGCGTGGTGAATGGCCCCGGCGAGGCCGAAGGCGCCGACGTGGCGGTGTTCGCCGGCGATCGCCGCGGCATCATCTACGTGCAGGGCCAGAAGGTGGCCAATGTGCCCGAAGAGGAGATCCTGGAGCGCCTGCTGAAGGAGTGCAAGGACTTCGAGGCCAAGGTGAACCGCGGCGAGGCGAAGCTGGGCGAGAAGATCGTGGAGATCGTGCCACCGGATCCGATCGGCGAGCTGGGCTCGGGCGTGGACAAGATCCGAAAGGGTCTGGTCGAGAAGGTCACGGTGAGCGGCCGATGAGGCGCCGCGGCTTCACGGTGACCGAGCTGCTGGTGGTTGTCGGCGTGATCACGCTGCTCATGGGCCTGCTGCTCGGCGGCCTGCTGCGCGCGCGTGGCGCCGGTCGCAACACCAAGCAGCTCAGCGATGCACGCCAGCTCTTCACCGCCTGGACCATGTACTCCGGCCAATCGGGCGATGCATGCATGCCGGGCTACATGAGCGAGGACGTGCAGAAGGCCTGGAAGCTGAAGTACCGCAGCAACATCACCGCGAATGGCCAGAGCAACACGCTCGACCGCGTGGTCACGCAGACCTATCCATGGCGCCTGATGCCGTACCTCGACTACTCGTGGGAAGCCATGATGGGCTACCGCCCCTCGAGCGATGACGGCAACGCGAACTACGCGCTCACCGCCGAGCCGATCGGCAATCCGACGGGCACCGTGATTCCAACCGCCCTGCAGCCGCTGGTGAGCAACGCCTCGCTGAATGGCCGCGCTGCCGCGCTGCAACCAGGCTTCGGCTACAACGCTTACTACCTCGGTGGCTGGTGGAACATGAACACCGCCGCCGAGCCCGTGCCCGAACCCGCCTTCAATCAGGTGTATCCCACGGCGAATGTCGCCAAGGCGATGGGCCGCGACGTGAGCAAGACCATGGACGTGATCACGCGCAAGGTCAGCAACGTCCGTCGCCCCGAGCAGATGGTGGCCTTCAGCGCCAGCTCGATCCTCACCACGCAGACGAAGGGCTATTCGAAGCCCGATCCCGACGCGGCCGGTGCGGCCTGGTGCTGCCCCACGTTCCTCGGCACCACGGCGATCTGGAAGACCGGCTTCTCCGGCGGCGGCAGCATCACGCTGTCGGTCAGCCAGGCGGTGCCCCTGTCGCGCTACAGCAACGAGATCGGCACGGTGTTCGTGGACGGCAACACGTCGCTGGTGAACTACGGGCAGCTGGCCGACATGCGCTCGTGGATCAACCTGCCCGAACTGCCGAACGCGCAGAACGACGAAGCCGTGCACACCGGCAAGCCTTGAGCCTCCGGCTCAACTGGCCGTCGCGTCCGAGATGCCCTCGAACGCCAGACGGATCGGGCTCACATGGTCCGCGTGTGGCAGACCCGCAGCGTGTCGCTCAAACACCCACCGACTGCTGCGATGGCTCGGCCGTCGGCGCCGGTCGCTTGGGCAGACCGGTCTGCGCCGCGGCGATCACCGATT